>MRWG01000579.1_pt1 | contig 36640 bp, 35 predicted proteins | sample 1013341 | NCBI WGS metagenome assembly MRWG01 (sample SAMN06117577, study PRJNA244670) | biofilm metagenome | biome: Water; feature: Cathode Biofilm; material: Biofilm; isolation source: microbial consortium enriched at the cathode of a solar microbial fuel cell | place: USA: District of Columbia ... | reverse complement strand
CCGCCGTACCTCTTCGCCGAGATCGACCGGAAGAAGCGCGCCAAGATCGCGTCCGGCGCCGACGTGATCAATCTGGGCGTCGGCGATCCTGATCGCCCAACGCCGCAGTTCATTATTGAGGCGCTGCAGAAGGCGGCGGAAGACCCGCGCACACATCCGTATGCGCCGAGCCGCGGGTATCCCGAGTTTCGCCAGGCCGCGGCGAACTTCATGAAGCGACGCTTCGGCGTTGATGCAGACCCCGACCGTCACATCATCAGTTTGCTGGGATCCAAGGACGGTATTTCCCACCTGCCGTGCGCCGTGTTGAACCCCGGCGATGTCGTATGCGCGCCTGACCCCGGGTACCCCGTGTACACCAGCGGCGCCATTTTCAGCGGCGCAGAAACACACCACATGCCGCTGACGGCTGACACTGGCTGGACGCCGAATTTCGATGACATCCCCGAGGACGTGCGAAAGCGGGCGCGGCTTCTCTGGGCAAACTATCCGAACAATCCGACAGGCGCGACAGTTGACCTGTCGTTCTTCGATGAGCTGGCTTCGTTCTGCGCGGCAAATGACATCATCGCGTGCTCAGATCACGCCTACAGCGAGGTCTATTTCGAGGAGGCGCCGCCTTCGCTCTGGCAATCGTCGCGCGCCAAACTCGATGAGACCTATGCGATCGAGTTTCACTCGCTTTCAAAGACATTCAACATGACTGGCTGGCGAATCGCGTTCGCGGTTGGCCATCCGGAGGTGATCGACGCGCTGGCGGCAGTCAAAGACAACCACGATTCGGGCGTGTTCGGCGCCGTGCAGCTTGCAGGCGTTGAAGCGCTCAATCAATTCGATCATCCCGATGTCGCTGCGATGCGCGAGGTGTATCGCGAGCGACGGGATGCGCTCACGCCGGGCCTGCGCGCGATGGGTTGCGACGTCGATCCGCCGCGGGCGGGGTTTTTCTGCTGGGCGAAGTGTCCGGCGGGTGTGGATTCGATGACGTTCACATCGCGATGCCTTGACGAAGCGAATGTGGTCGTCATCCCCGGCGCCGGCTTCAGCAAGCACACGGGCGACTGGTTCCGGATTGCGCTGACTGTTGAAGTTGATCGCATCGCCGAAGCGGTGGAGCGCATGAAGCGCATCGATTGGTAAAACCGTCGATAAGAAAAAAGCCGCCCCTTTCAGCCGAAGGGGCGGCTCCATTTCTATTCATTCGCGATCTGGTCTAATCACCGATCAGCCTTTTGCAGACGCGAAGTTCTTCGCCACCTGATCCCAGTTGACGATGTTCCAGAACGCGCTGATGTAGTCAGGACGCTTGTTCTGGTAGTTCAGGTAGTAGGCATGCTCCCAGACATCGAGACCGAGGATGGGCGTGCCGCCGCAGCCGGCCGCATCGCCAATCGCGCTGGCCATCAGCGGGCTGTCCTGGTTCGCCGTCGAGCAGACTTCGAGACCGCCGTTCTTCGCGCACAGCCAGGCCCAGCCGGAGCCGAATCGCGTCGCCGCGGTGTTGGCGAATGTCTCTTTGAACTTGTCGAATGAACCAAACGCCTTGTCGATCGCGGCCGCAAGATCGCCGGATGGCGACCCGCCGCCGCCCTTGCCCGCCGGGGCGAGGATGGTCCAGAAGAGCGAGTGATTGACGTGGCCGCCCACGTTGTTGCGGACCGCGGTTCGCTTGTCCGCCGGCACGTCGCCCAGACTGCTGGCGACATCCTCGGGCGACATATCAGCGAACTTGGTCCCCTCCAACGCCGCATTCGCCTTAGAGACGTACCCGGCGTGGTGCTTGTCGTGATGAATCTCCATCGTCCTGGCGTCAATGTGCGGCTCCAGGGCGTCCGCGGCGTACGGGAGATCAGGAAGTGTGAAAGGCATGGGGGTGACTCCTCTCCGTCGAAGTGAATTGGTGCGTTGAGTCTCGCCGGCCGCGACTTCGACCAGCCGGCGCTCGTGAGGATATCCATCTCACCAGCAACGTCGATCCGGACACGCGACGTGCGAAATCTACTCCAGTGATTTCACGTGAAGCGAAGCCCTGCGGGGCTTGAACCCGACTCATCGGGGGGCCCCACGAAGAACTACGAATGAATCTGGGCCGACATAGCAAGATTCGCGAAGTCGAATAAGATTCCTCGTGATTTTGTTAGAATGATTCCAATATCGGAAACAACTGGGGTAGTTTAACGTATCAAAGGGCACAGAGGGGTTGACTCATCACCGCCCCGAGGCCTTCGCCCCCCTCTAGACGTGAATTTGGCTCAAAGGGCGCCTGCTCGCCGATGGCCTTGTGCCAGCGGTTGAACACCAACGATGCCGGACGGGATTGCACCGCCTGAGGCGGGACCGACTGCATCTGACCCAGACATCTCTCTCGAATACACGTCCAAGAGTGGACGCCGCCGCATCATGATCTCACAGAACCGCACATCTCGATCTCCGCTGTCGCAGGCGAACCGTCGCCGTGTGGGTGTGAAGCGCGCGACGACCCGGTCACGCGCCCGTCGATCCTTCAGCCCGGCTGACGAAGCCGCGCTGGGCCGCATCATGGAGAAGGAGCAGGATTACATCCACAGCGATGTGTTCCTGCAGTCCGACGCCGAGCAGGTCATTTATGACGATGCGCCCGAGATTCAGAAGCCGGACACCAGTTGGTATCACCCGGTGATGGATGACTTGTCGGGAGGCGAACGCACCCGAAATTCATCCAGCTCGCAGGTGTTGCTGACGGCCGCTGAAGAGCGCGTGCTGTTCCTGCAGTTCAACTACGCCCGGTATCGAATTCGCGAAATCCAGAAGGATGTCTGGGATTCCGCGGATCGCACGCCCACGGAGGCCCAGGCGCGGGAGATGCTGCGCTGGAACGACATCGCTGAGCGCATGCGTGAGCAGATCGCCAACACCAACCTGGCGCTCGTGCTCGCGATGGCCAAGCGAACGCGTCTCAGCGAAGTGGACTTCGCCGAGATGGTCAGCGAAGGCAACATGGCGTTGCTTCGCGCCGTGGATAAGTTCGACGCGGAGCGCGGCTTCAAGTTTTCGACGTACGCCTGCCGCGCCATTCTCAAGGCGTTCAGCCGCCAGGGCATGAAGCAGACGAAGCACCGCCAGCGTTTCCCGGCGGAGTTTGATCCGAAGCTTCAGAAGTCTGATTTCCTCGAAACGCGCCGCAAGGAGCGCGTGCTCGATGACGCCGCCGAAGTGCGCCGCATTGTGCTCGAGAATCAGGCTGAACTCTCCGAGATTGAGCGCACGGTCATTGAGCATCGGTTCGGCATCGAGCGGCCGCTTCAGAATGACAAGCCGCTCACGCTCGAGCAGATCGGCAAGATGATCGGCGTGACCAAGGAGCGCGTGCGTCAGATTCAGAACAAGGCGCTGGCCAAGATCCGCGAAGAACTCGTCGAGAGCCAGGCGGGTCCGAAGAAGCGCACTGAACAGGCCGAAGACGAAGCCGCCGTGCTTCCCGGATTTGGCCTCAACTGACAAACGGTAGCCAGAATCAATGACCACTCCAGCCCGGCGCTCGCCGGGCTTTTTTTATGCGCTCGTTGAGCTGGACGACGCCAGCGCCATCCGAATGCGTTCGATGGTTTCCGGCTGAGCGATCGCTCGTTTCCCAAATCCAGGCATGGCGCCGGCGGCGACTGCGGCTTCCTGCGCATCCTCGTAGTTGCTGATCAGCATGATGGGCGTTTCGACGCCTTCCGCACGCAGCGCACTGATCAAATCCACACCGAGCGACTGCCGAAATCGTCCATCCAGCACCCGATTCACAAGGAGAAGACTCGTCTGTTGCGCGGATTCGGCAAGGTGAGCATCCTTGTTGACTCGAGTGACTTTTGCGGCCGGCGCGGCCTCTTGGATCAGACGCGTCAGGCTTGATGAATCTGGCAGGCAATGCCCGACCAGAAGCACGCTCGGAATGTCATGCGTCATGCCTCATTTCCTCTCTGCATGTGCACCAATCCTGCAGACACCATGACGTTCACACCCGAAGGCCACCTGAAACACCGCGTATGTGTGTCACTGTCGAAGATGGCGTCAAGTGCGGCATCAACCTTTCGCTTTGACAATTGATCCAGACCATCACAGTGTGTCAGCCGCGCATATGCCATTCGTAATCCGGCGCCAACGACGATTCGACGCGCGGATTGCAATGTTGCGCGAGGCCAGCCGAACTGGTCGCCGAAGATAGCCCGAGCAGCGTCATCAATCACCTCCGCCGCATCATGCAAGAGCGTGGCTGCGTCCGCCGCCTTCTGGGGCATGTGCGGCATGATTCGCGTCAGCTCCGGCGCGATGGACGCCCGAACAGCGTTGCGGCGAATCGAACGGTCCTTGTTGGTCGCATCTTCGCACCAGTTCGAATCAGCCAGTTGGCACAATCGCTCGGCTTCACGGTGACTGGTATGCAGCATCGGCCGGATTAGCTGGATTGCGCTTTCGCCGAGTGGTCGTTGGCGCCGGATGCCGCTCATCCCGCGCAGCCCGGCGCCGCGTCCAATCGCCAGCAGAAGCGTTTCGAGTTGGTCATCCGCGTGATGGGCCGTCGCCACGTATGGACACGCCCTGTCGTCTGCCAAAGAACGAAGCGCGTCATACCGAGCGCGCCTCGCGCCGCCCTCCGTATTCCCTGCTGGCGTCGGCACGCTTCTGACGACACATTCGACTCCAAGCCGCCTGGCGCACTCCCGAACGTGATTGATCTCCGCTTCCGTGGAGGCCTCCGGTCGGATGTCATGCTGGATGTAGGCGAGTGCGATCAAATCCGGGGCTTCAGCGCCAAGCACCAACGCCAGGGCCGTGGAATCAGCCCCTCCGGAGCATGCGACCAGCGTTCGGGCGCCATCGGTGAGTGTGCGCCACTCGCGAATAATCGCGGAGGCGACGCGATCACGCCGCAGGATTGCTCGAAGGCTCCTTGGTGGGACCGACGTGCGTGCCGGAATCGGAAAAGTGGTGGCCACGGCCTGATCATACCGATCGAATTATCAGGACCTGCGCATACGGCGCGGGCCGCGGAGAGATTGTGTCACCGCCCGTGAGCCTGCTGACTCCACAACTCGGAACCCTCGCTCAGGCTACCGGGAGCGTGCTTTCGCCTGAAATCCTCATGGTTGGCGGCGTGCTGATCATGACAGTGTGCGTCTTCAGCATGCTCAGGAAGCGACTGCGCGGGCGAAGCCACCGGCCGGAGATTCGCCAGCGACCTACGCCGCGCGAGCACATTCAGGAACGGCATGACGCGCGCCGTTCAGTCGAATCGACCGTCGTCGAAGCCGAAGAACTCGTCCGGCGTCTCGCCGCTCATCTGGATCAAAAATCCGCACGACTGGAAGTCCTGATCCAACAGGCTGACGAGCGCATCGCCCAATTGGCCGGACGCGCTGATGCGACGCCGAGCGTCAATGCACCTCGCCCTGAATCGCGCGTCGAGCCCAAATTTGTCGATCAGACGAGCCAGGACATCTATCGGCTCGCCGATGACGGTCTCCCCCCCATAGAAATCGCCCAGCGACTCTCTGAGGGCGTCGGGAAAGTCGAACTCATCCTCGCGCTTCGCGAAGGATGACCGTTGATCATTCGCTCGACCGCGTGCGCACCTTGATGCTTCCATTGCTTGTGCTGACGACCGACTTCGGTCCTCCTTCACCAAACTGAAGCACGGCGTGATTGCGGCGGGTGCTCACGCGAGACACCGTTGCCGGCGCGTCGAAGCTGATGCCGCCATTGCTCGTATCAAGCACAAGCTCGCCAACGAACTGCTCATTGACCATGAGGTTGACGCTTCCGTTGGAGGTATCGGCGCGAACCGGGCCTCGCGAATCGGCCGCGAGCTCCACCGTGACGCTGCCATTGGAGGTGTCCACATCCACGGACCCTGCGACATCAAGAACGCGCACCTTGCCATTGCTGGTGTCGGCAGTCACCGAGCCGTCGATTCCGTTGAGCGTGATAGCGCCATTGCTGGTGTAGGCGCGAACATCGCCCTGATGATCTTCAACGGTCAGCGAACCATTCGATGAATCCAGCACTGCTTCGCCGCTCAAGCCTCGTATACGAAGCGAGCCGTTGCTCGAGTCCAGCGCTACGCCATAGGCGCCGGGCGTCCGGATCTCGAATGAGCAGCCTTCGCGGTTCTTTCGCTTGCCATCCGGCCATTCGACTCGGACGACGAGCGTGCCCGTCTCATCGTGCTCCGCCACGACACGTGTGTTCTGAAGCCGCTCCTCAGAGCGGGCTTTGATGGTCGCGTTGATCTCGACGAGTTGGACATCGGCGCGCTCCACCGAAATGCGCCCATTCCGCGTCTTCACGTCGATCCCCATGGCCTCGCCATAGTCTGCTTCGACCACGCGTACTTCATCAAAGAGCGGCGCCCACGCGGCACACCCGGCCAGCGTGACGCCGGCCGTCACAGCCGCAGACCACACCAACACGGACACAGACCCTCCACCCATATAACGCTTCATGACGAGGCTCCTTCTCAGAGGTCTATCCACTGCTTCGGATCTTCGTTTCAGGACTTTCACACGGTTCGCCGCAACGCATCGAGGCTGAGAATTTCAAAGATGACATGGGACGCCAGGAGGGACGTGATGCCGCTCGGGTCGCGATCCGGCAGCACCTCGACCACATCAGCGCCCACCAGATTGACGCCGGCAAGCATTCGCAGGGCTTCGAACACGCCGCTCGATGAAAACCCGCCGACGCTGGGCGTGCCCGTGCCTGGCGCGAATGCCGGATCCACGACATCGATATCGAATGTGAGGTAGCACTCATCCGCGGCGATCTCACTGAGGTAGTCCTGAAGCCGCGCCTCGCCGTCCGCTTCCCAGTCGGCGTACGTGACCACGCGCACTCCCCGATCGATCGCGTAGTGAAGATCATCTGAACGATTCAGCGGTCCCTTCACGCCGATGGACAACATGCGCTGCGGGTCCACGATGCCTTCGTCGAATGCTCGCCGAAAGACCGAACCGTGCTGGTGCGTTTCGCCCCAGATTTCATCCACGGTGTCGATGTGACTGTCGAAGTGAATAAGGGCGAGGCCTTTGTCTGGTGAACCGCGCCGGCGCCAGGTGGCCCGCAAGTTAGCAAGCGCAATCGAGTGATCGCCTCCCACGGCCAAGAGTTTCGTGCTCGATGGCTCGCCCAACTGCTCCGCCCATTCGCATACGGCGTCTTGCGTTTCACGGCATGAGTAGGGTCGCGTCGGCGCATCGCCTGCATCCGCGAGACTCATCACGTCGGTGATCGTGACGTCATGCTCGAGATGGTGCGGCTTCACGTATTGCGACGCATCGCGAATGGCGCGAGGCCCAAATCGAGCGCCCGGTCGGTAGGTCACTCCCCCGTCATACGGCACGCCGTAGAGCGCCCAATCCACAGGTTGATTCTGAGGCTCGACGTCTTCGAGTCGCGGATACCTACAAAAAGTAGGAATCCCGGCAAACCTCGGGAATTGTCTCGCATTGGGAAGAACGGTCTTTCGGTTCGGCATGCGCCCAATTTATCCGTTCTTGCAGGGTGAGGCTCTGGTACACTGTGAATGCACAAACGACATCGACGGGAGGCCGACCATGGCGACGAGACGTCAATTCATCTCATCCGGCATGAGCGCTGCTGCGCTCGGCCTGTTGGGGAAGCCGTTGTACGCCGCCGTGTCAGCATGCGAAGCGCCAGGCCAGACACCCGTCGGCATGTCTGACCCCGTGCAGCGAATCAGCACGCGAAATCCGGGGCAGTTGTTTGGCGATATCAGATTTGATCGAGGCTGGACCGGCGACCGCCTCCCACACCCAAGTTTGCCGCTGGTTGACAAGGCTCCGGTCCCCGACGAATTCACCGATGTGGTTGTCGTCGGGGGCGGGCTTTCGGGTCTGGCGTCCGCCTATCTGCTGCGAGATCTGAATCCGGTGGTGCTTGAATACCACCATCGATTTGGCGGGCAGGCGCGAGGCGAAACCTGGCGCGGCGCCCAGTACCCGCTCGGCAGCGCGTATGTCATCACGCCGGACACCGGGTCATTCCTTGGAAATCTTTACACCGAACTGGGCATGAACGAAGCCCATCGTTTTCAGTCAGGGGTCGATGATCCAATCGAAATCGGCGGCCAGATTCTGTACGACTTCTGGACCGGCGGCGCCAAGTCCCCTGAAGAAGCCGCGCAGTACAAACGCTTTGCCGAGGTTGTGGATTCGATCGCATTCGGGATGTATCCCGACATCCCGCGGCCGAACAATGGACCGCTTCAACCGTTCATCTTCGATATGGACACACGGTCCTTCAAACAGGACATCGAAATGCGAATGGGCGGTCCATTGCCGCCGCTGCTGGCCGGCGCGGTGCAGGCGTATTGCTATTCATCCTTTGGCGCGGGGATGGAGGAGATTTCCGCCGTTGGCGGGTGGAACTTCCTGGCAGCCGAGGAATACGGGCGATGGGTGCTGCCCGGCGGAAACTCATTCATGGTTCGCCAGATGTGGAATGCGCTGGTGAAGATCGGCCAGCAGACGGGTCAACACAATCTTCGCAGCGGCGCCAAGGTCGTCGATATCCGATTGGCTCAGGGCGGCGCGCTCGTCACCTATGAGTGCCTGAACGGCGATCTCCACACGATCGGCGCAAAGAAAGTTGTCGTCTCATGCCCCAAATTCGTCGCGACGTATCTCCTGCACGATCTTGAGGCGAATCCTGACAAGCTGAATGCGTTCCACTCGCTCCAGTATCGGTCTTACGTCGTTGCGAATGTGTTGCTCAATGTGCCACTGCCGCGAGATCATTACGACGTCTTTCTGATCGGAGACGACTCGTTCCCGACGGATTACGTCGAGGCGCAGGCGCACGATAGTGTGACCGATGCGTTGAACGGTGTGTACGCGCAACCGTCGATCCGGCAAAACGGCGTGCTGTCGCTCTTCTATCCCCTTCCGTGGGACGGCGCACGCTTTTCGCTCGTCGTTGACACCGCGTGGGAAGACTACGCCGAGAAGTTGGTCCCCCAGATTCACGAAATCCTCAACGTTCTGAATCTGCAGCGTTCAGACGTGGCCCGCGTTCGAATGACGCGCTGGGGCCACGCGATGCCGATTCATCAGCATGTGATCGCCAACGGCATCGTCGATCAACTCCGTGAGCCGATCGAGGACACGATCTACTTCGTCGAGCAGGACAACTGGGCCCTGCCCGCCGTCGAGAACTGCCTGATTGACGCTGACATTTACACAAGGCAGCTGCGTGACAGCCTGAAATAACACCGGCGCCTTTCGCCGGCCCAATCGCGAACGGATGCTCGGTACGATTCGGGCATGAGCGGCAGCGATACCGTAGATCGATTGTCGATTCGGAAGCGCCCATCGAAGCGCCCGTTCATGCGGCAATCGTGGGGCTCGTTGCTCTTTCTGCATTGGCGCATCGATGCGGCGCTCCTGCGCCCCCTCATTCCCCAGGAACTTGATATTGACGAGTTCGACGGCTCCGCCTGGATCGGCGTGGTCCCATTCACGATGTGGGGCATTCGAAAGACGCGAACACCGGCGATTCCCGGCTTAAGCGCATTTCATGAACTGAATGTGCGGACGTATGTTCATCATCGCGGCGTGCCGGGTGTGTGGTTTTTCTCGCTGGACGCCGCGAAACGCATTCCCGTGCATGTCGCGCGAGCGACGTACCAACTGCCGTATTTTCTCGCCCGCATGAAGCTGGAGCGAATGGACAACGCCATTCAGTATCGATCCGAGCGCATCCATAAACGGGCGCCCGCGGCGATGCTTGATATGGCGTGGCAGATCGGGGCGCCGCTGCCCGAATCGCAGCCCGGCACACTCGAGTTTTTCCTCACCGAGCGCTACGCCCTCTTTGCGCACGGGCGACGCGGATTGGCCCATGCGCGAATCTGGCATCCGCCGTGGCCGCTTCAGGAAGCCGTTGTGGACCGATACGCATCAACCATGATTGAGGCGCTGGGGCTCCCCGAGCCAACAGATCAACCGCTCGCGCACTTCGCGAATGAGCTTCACGTCGATATCTGGGCGCTTCGATCCACCGACGACCGGCGCGACATCCCATGATGGAAGCCATCGTCATTCTGGTTGCGCTGGGCGCCGCCGTGCTGACACTCTTCTCAGGATTCGGGCTCGGCACACTGCTGATGCCCGCGTTTGCGCTGGTGTACCCGATTGAGATCGCGATCGCCGCGACGGCGGTGGTGCATCTCGCAAACAACATCTTCAAGCTGGTGCTTGTCGGTTCATGGGCGGACTGGCGCGTTGTCGCGCGATTTGCGCCGGCGGCGATCATCGCGGCTTTCATCGGCGCCTGGCTGCTGGGCACAATGACACACATCGAACCGATCGCGACGTATCAGATCGGGCCGCGCGAAGCGGAAGTGACCACGGTCAAGATCGTGATTGGCGTTCTCATTCTTGCGTTTACCGCCATTGAAGCGGCGCCGGCATTCAAGCGAATGTCGATCCCGTTGAAGTGGATGCCGCTCGGCGGCGCCGTTTCCGGATTCTTCGGCGGTGTCTCAGGGCATCAGGGCGCGTTGCGCACCGCGTTTCTCGTTCGCGCCAACCTGGATAAGAAACAGCTCGTCGGCACGATGGCCGTGTGCTCGCTCGCCGTGGATCTCGTGCGGACCGGAGTCTACGGGGCGACGTTTGTGCGGCAGGATTGGAGCGCTTTTCGAAACAGCGGCGCGGTGTGGCTGATCTTGATCGCAATGTTCGCTGCGTTCGCCGGATCCGTTCTCGGCGCGATGCTTGTCACAAAGATCACCATCGATTCATTGCAACGGTTTATCGCTGTCATGCTCGCCCTGATTGGCGTTGCGATGATGACCGGAGTTGTCTGATTCCATCGATGTGGAGGGCCGATCTTCCTTAATGCGCGTCACAAACATGTGCGCGATGTTGACACCACACTCAGGACAACGGTCGTGCGACGATTCTGAGAGGTCATAGCCGCATTCGGGGCAATATGGTCGGTTCGATGGAATGCATAGGTTGACGAGCCAGGCGCCACCGAAGATGAGATAGAGGCCAATCCCAATTCCAATTGCTGGTTTACCGACGTAATACAAAATACTGACTAACAGCTCAATGAACTCGAATTGAGCAAATCCACTCTGGATCCCTTCAGACACAAAGCCGATGGAAGCAGCCACAAATTCTGGCAATGAAAGAACGATTGAAAGGACACCAATCGCCTTGAGGAGCAGCCGAAACCATGCTTTGTGCTTCATAACATGATTCAGTCTACCCAGGAATCCTCAAACGCCATGCCCGGGCTGACCGCCGCGGCGCCGGACTCCTCAACCATGCTCGCCACCGGATAGGCGCAGTAATCCACACTGAAGGCGCCCGCCGGGCGATGATTGCCGGAAATCCCGAGACCACCGAACGGAAGTTTGCCACTCGCGCCGGCGGTGCCCGCATTCACATTCACACAACCTGCCTTCGCATCAACCAGGAAACGGTTCGCCAGGTCCTTGTTCTGTGTGAAGATCGACGAGGCGAGGCCGTATCGCGTGGCATTCGCCTGCTTGATCGCATCGTCGTAGCTTGAGACGACGGCGACGCGCACGACAGGCCCAAAGATCTCGATGTCGCAGCCCGCATCGCGGCCGGGACCTGCATCGCTCTTAGTAAACCGATCAACCCGAATCACGCCGGGCGAAATGAAGTGGCCGCCCTCGCCATTTGGGACATCATTCAATGCCTTCGGCGCCAGCAGGACATCGCCACCGGCCCGACCAAGATCGTCCGCGAACTGAAGCGCGGCCTGCCGCGCATCGTCACGAATAAGCGGCCCCATGAAGACCGGAGGGTCGGCATCCGGGGCGCCAATGCTGACGCCGGCGCCGATCTTGACGAGCGCATCAAGAAATCGATCGGCGATCTTCTCATGCACGAGAATGCGCCGCGTGCATGTGCATCGTTGACCCGTTGTATTAAACGAGGCTCTGCCGCACTCGAGCACAGCCTGCCGCAGATCGGCGTCGTCCATCACGATGGCCGGGTTGCTGCCGCCCAGTTCAAGCGCGACGATTCGTCCGGGACGATCGAGATTCGCTTCAAGAATCTTTCGCCCGACGGGCCATGACCCGGTGAACAGGATGCCGTCGATGTCCTCGTGCGTCGTCAGTGCGACGGACGGCTCCGTCGCGCCTTGCACGACATTGACAACGCCCTTCGGTGCGCCAATCGAATCGAGCGCCTCCTGGAACAACTCGCCAATCAATTGGCCAACCGCCGGCGTCTTGTCGCTCGGCTTCATGACGATGGTGTTGCCAAGCAGCAGCGCCGGCACGATATGACCATTCGGAAGATGAGCCGGAAAATTGAACGGGCCAATCACGGCCATCACGCCATGCGGGCGAAAGCGGCACAAGCCGCGGCGTGTCTCCGTCAGTTTGAGGTCGAACCCCTGTACACGCGAAAACGCGCCGGTCGCTGAATCATCCAGCGTGATATCAACTTTCCCGCCGAGAATGCCTGCTTCCTGCTTTGATTCCCAATGGGCTTTGCCGACTTCGTCGCGGATCAACGCCGCGATGTCATCCACGCGAGCCGCGCACAGTTCCTGATACGCGCGAAGCGCTTCGATGCGCTTTTCGATGGGTGTCTGTGACCAGGCAGGCAATGCCGCTCGCGCCGCACGGACAGCCTCATCAACATGAGCCAATTGCGGCGTGCCGGACCAGATGATCTCACTCGGGCGCGCAGGATTGTGCGACTGCAGCGCATTGCCGCTCAATTCGCGAAACTCCCCGGCAATGAGGTCGGATGGTTTGTGCTTCAACGATTCATGCTGCGCGCTCACGACGTCTTGCTTCCCTTCGATCCTTCTGATGCCGCGACTTGCTCCCGTGTCGGCGCGGCGCCCACGGGCGTGAAACCAACCTGATCACCCTTCGTGATGCCCAACGTGGCCATCCCCTCTTCAGGAATGACGATGGCGCCATCCTGGAGCGCGTACTCTGTCCAGATACAGCGAAATTCGTTCGCGCCGGGCGGCGGCTGATCGGCGCTGACAAACCCAACCCCATCAGGCTCGCCCTCCATCGCTCCCCCACATGCAATGAGGCGCGTCGCGCGGACGAGTTCAATGTCGTTGGTCGCTGCTTCCAGATGCGGCCCGGCGTCAAATGGATCGATCAGATCGTGATACGCAAAGCCGAGTCGTTCGAGCATCCGCCGCGCGGGGATGGTGTCATCCCCGACTTTGCCGACCAGCGCCCGCGCTTCCGCCGGAAGGAGCGTGAGGTAAATCTCTTCCTTCGGCAGAAGCGAAATCATGAACTCGCGCGATTTCTGACAGAATCGATCCGCCTCGTCGTAGGTGAGGTTGATGAATCGCCGTCCGAAGTACTCCCAGAATGTGTTGCGGCCATCCGGTGTCAGCGGCGCCATCATTTCAGCAAGCACGCGATCCTGGAATCTCGCGCGATGGAGCCCGATGTAGTGGAATCGCACAAGGCTGAGCTGTTTCCCAACCTTCTTCGGATGACGTCGAAAACTCGGGCCAACGATCAGGCCGCCGATTTCCGTAGGACCGGATTCATCGAGCACTAATTTCGCAGTGACGTGCGTCGCGCCGCCCTGAAGGTCTTCGCTGAAGAATTCACGCCGGCGGAGTCTGAGCGACACATTGGGCTGGCCGGGGCCGCCCATCTGCGCCACCAGACCGGATGTGCCAATGATGTTCCCGGTTGCGACGTCCTCCGCCACGAACATGAACTGCTCGGACGAGCCGGCGGCGCCGCCAATTGTTGCATATTGCGAGTCATCATCCGCTCTTCGCGCCGGCGCACCGTCACGAATGGCCTGGAATGACTGCCTGCTCCAGCGCAGTTTGTCCAGAATGACATCGCGATCCGCCGGAAGATTGATGAAGTGCACCATCTTCGCCAGCTTCAGCAGGACATCAAGGTCGCTCGGCTTTCCCTGCCTGATGAGAATCATTCCATTCGCTCCGGCCACGCTGATTACATTGATGACGCCTGCTTCGCCAGCGCGCGCTCGACGATTTCAAAGATCGGGTCCCAATGCTTGTCGTCCATAACGCCCAGCGGCGGCAACATGCGCACGTGGTACGGATCATGGCCGCAGTAAAACGTGACCGCGCCCTCGTCGTACAACACCTTGCACAGGTTGACGACCGGCTCCTTGGCGCCGCCGAACGGTGTGAAGCGCATCATGCCGCCGGCGCCATCGACAATGTCGAGCACCTTGTCGTTGGCGGGGAACCACTCAGGATGTCGCTTGGCGATGGCGCGGATGCCTTCGCGGAAGCGAGCGTGGTGCTTCGCGTTTGAGCCATTTGGTCCGTAGTAGTCGCCGTCGCGCAGACGCTCGATGACGCGCCGACCGACGCGCAGTCCAACCGATGACCCCTGGAAGGTGCCGGCGATCAGTCCGGGCTTCGGGTTGTAGTCTGCCGTGTAGAGCGTCGCGCACACCTGTGACATCTTGCCGACGGAGCAAATGTCGATGTATTCACCGAGATCCAGCGACTCGAAGCAGAACATCTGCTCCGTGCGGCCGAAGGTCTGAACTTCATCCGTCCACACCGCGATGTCGTTGTCGCGGCACACTTCCATCAGCGCCACGTGAAATTCGCGAGGCGCCGTGCGGAAGCCGCCTTCGCCCTGAATCAATTCAAAGACGAAGCATGCATGCTGCTTCGGATATCGATTGATGTATTGCTCCAGGTGCCAGCGGCACATGTCAATGTAGCGCGTCTGCCCGGACACATCACCCGCGCTCATGGCCTTGGCCGCGGCGCCGTCATAGAAGGGCATGTAGTCCACCATCGTGTTGAGCGGCAATCCGACACGGCCAGCAGCAGAGTCGCCTAACTGGGCCATCGTCCATGTGCGCCCCATGAAGCAATCCTGGAAGGCAATCACGCGGCACGCGGGGGCATGCTTCTGGAAAGCAATCTTCAGCGCGTTCTCATTGGCCATCGCGCCGGAGTTGCTCAGGAACGCATGCTTGAGCTTGCTGGTTCGCGATGCCTGTTTCGCGAGTGTTTCGGCGAAAAGGATGGCGTCGTCGTTCATCTGTAGGTTGCCCTGCATCACCGTGTCCGCCAGCGCGCCCTCGATGGCGGCTTCCGTCAGATCGGGATCGGAGTGTCCAAAGAAATGAACACCGATGCCGGAGATAAGGTCGTACTTCACAGAGCCATCGGTCAACTCCACGAGCGGTCCATTGCCCACGCCCGCGCTGAAGTACGGGTAGTACATGCCCCTGCCGCGGACTTCGGCGGCGCGCTCCAGCATGTCCTCCACGGATGATGCTCGATCTTCGCGCGGCGGCCGCACTTCGGTGATCGTCGATTGGGCCCGCTTCAATTCATCAACGATGGATCGCACGGCGGACTGAACTCCGTCGTTCGACAGCATTGCTTCGCTCGCGAGACGCTCCATCGTGCTCGTGCTATTCGCCATGACTCGTATCCTTCATCATGCGCCGATTCAGGCGGCGCGAACCATCATCCGGCCAGCGCGCCTGTTGCAATGCGCGAGAGCAACAGTGCGAGCAGCTGGCACCGCTCGACAAGACTTGAAAGGTCGATCCATTCGTCGGGGGTATGCAACCCGCCGCCGCGTACACCAAGTGTATCGATCGTAGGCAGTCCGGCCTGTTGCAGAATGTTCCCATCGCACACGCCGCCGGTGCGCGCAAACGGCAGACGCTGATCAAGCGATTCGGCGCACGACTGCGCGAGTTCGCCTAACTGTTGCACACCATCCGTCAGCGGCTTCGCGGGCCGGTTGAAACTGCGTTTAACCGCAATAGACGGGGTTGCGCCTGTTTCGGTCTGCAGCGCATCGAGCATGGCCCCCAGCTCGTCCGCAATGTTCGCCTGCGGATACCGGACGTTTCCCCACGCTCGCGCCAGGTCCGGAACGGCGTTCGTCGCGGCGCCTCCCTGGAGCGGCCCAACGGAAATCACCCGGCCGACGGCCGGATCCGGCATCGCGGCAATCTTGACCAGAGCTTCCGCCAGACCCGTGACCGCTGAGACGCCTTTCTCGAACTCGCGCCCTACATGCGCGGATCGCCCTCGAACTTCAAGCATGAATTGGCCGCTTCCGCCGCGCTCGATCGCGAGTTCACCACCGGGCAGCGCCGGCTCGGTGCAGAGGCCGACATCATGTTCGCCCGCGGCGGCGCGGAGCGCCGATTCGCTGTGATACGAACCCGTTTCCTCATCGCTGTTGAAGAGATAGGTCCACGAAACGCGGACACCGGCTTGCTCCAACGCTTCAAGGGCGTGCAGCGCGATCACGATGCCGCCCTTCATGTCAACGACGCCGGGGCCGATTGCGGTCTCCCCGTCCGCCGCGATCTGAATCTCACGAAAGTCGCCGTTGGGATCAAAGACCGTATCCAGATGCGACGCCAGAAGAATCCGCGGCAGGCCATCGACTGTTCGACTGCACACCGCGCTCGCCGGGATGAACTCATTCGGGTTGCCGCTGCGGCCGCCCCGCCAGAACCAATCGGGCGCCGCGTCACCCGGGACCATGCGCACTGCGGCGCCCAAGGGGTGCAGACGGTCCAGCACCAATCCGCGAAACTCGTCCAGCCCTGGGGTGTGATTCCACCCCGTCGGAATGGCCACATAGCGCGACAAATCGTGGAGCATGGCGTCGCGACGCGAGCCAATGTCCTGGCACATCCGGATTTCGGATTCCGACAACGCAAAACCGCCGCTGCTCATGGCGAACACTCTACCGCCGCGCGTCTTCGGCGTTCAGGACGGCTCGGCGCCTTGTTTACGCTCCATACGGCGAACCTCGCGAGCCCGGACGCGGATGTTGATGACCTCGATCCCGAGCGAGAACGCCAGCGCAAAATAGATGTAGCCGCGCGGGATGTGCTCACCCAGGCCGTCCGCCACAAGCAGAATCCCCACGAGCAGCATGAACGCGAGCGCCAGCACCTTGGTGGTCGGATGTTTCTCAAGGAAGGCGCTGATCCAGTCGGCGAAGATCATCATGATGAGGACGGCGATCACAATCGCAGTCACCATGATCCAAATGACATCCGTCAGGCCGACGGCCGTCAGAATCGAATCAAGCGAAAAGACCAGATCGAAGGCGAGGATCTGAACGATCGCATTTGTCATGGACGCCGCGACTGGATTCTTGGTCTCAAGAATCTTGCCTTCGATTTTCTCATGCAGTTCCTTCGTCGCCTTGGCGATCAGGAACGCCCCGCCCACCATCAGGATGATGTCCTTCGTTGAAATCTCGCGCCCGAAGACTTCAAACAAGGCGCCATCCAGCTTCGTGAGCCAGGCAATGCCGAACAGCATCGCGATGCGCATGAACATCGCGAGACCAAGGCCGAGCCGGCGCGCAAACGACTGCTTCTCCTGCGGCAGGCGAGCCGTCACGATGGCGATCACAACAATGTTGTCGATGCCCAGCACCACTTCAAGCGCGAGCAATGATGCGAACGCCGCGGCAAGACTGAGTGCAGTGGTCGGATCCATAATCGATTCAGCCTCTTCAAGATGCGCTAGACGGAAGGACGACCGCCGGCGCGTCGCCAGGCGGATAGCTGACCAAGATGCGTCGACTCGTGCGATGTCATCAAATAGAAACTCGCATCCAGAACAGTCGGGAATCGCTCCCGCCAACGGTCGACCCCGATCGGATCGAGCAGGACCGCGGCGTCAACTCGCTCCAGCGTCGCCGCGAGCTCATCATGCACGCGGAGATAGTCACCCATGATTGACGCCTTCGATCCGTACACCGAGACATCGCCTTGCGGTGTGGATTCCTTCCCAAATGGATGGTCCTTCGGATCCTCCGGCTTCAGTCGCGAGAGCATGGTCGTCAGCACGGGTGGATATGCCGACAGGTGCCCCAGCACCCACGCCGGATGATTCATGGTCACGCCGGGAACGGGCTGCGAGACCATTTCCGCATCGGAGAGATCCGCCACGAGTCGTTCCGCGTAATCGCGTTGCTGCGACCAGGATCGGAGAAGAAGCACGCGAGTGTCACTAGCCATCGGGCGTCTCCTCAATCCGCGAATTGGAGTCGCGGCGCCAGTATGCGGCTCCAGTCACGATTCACCCCTCCGGGCGGGTGTTTCCCTGTCGAAATCAAGTGTGAAGAACTGATGAGCCGACCAAGATAGCGAAGCCTGAGTGGCACGAGAGCGTCGGGAATCGCCCGCCGCGCGTCTGTCAGCAAAGGGGGCTCACGATGATCGCACGCATTCTGATCGCCGGCGTCATTGGCGGCATTGTCATGTTCGTCTGGGGCGCAGTTACGCACCTGACGCTTCCATCGCAAACCTTTGGGGTCAATCTGCTCCAGAATGACCAGCCAGTCATGGATGCGATGCAGCAATCGATCTTTGAGCCCGGGATGTATGCGTTTCCAGGCATCGCGACCGGATCCGAATCAGACCCTGCTGCATTAGAGCTTTGGACAGAGCGATCCAAAGCCGGTCCGGTCGGCGTCATCATGTACAAGCCGGGCGGAACGACACCGATGTCGCCCATGCAACTTGGGATTGAACTCGTCACCAATATCCTCGCCGCGCTGCTCGGCGCTTTCATTGCGCAGCGCATTGTGAAGGGATTTGGCCGACGATTCCTGATCCTGACGCTGCTGGGGCCGATCGCGTGGCTCACCGTGAATGCGTCGTATTGGAACTGGTATCACTTCCCGACGGACTTCACCGTCGCCGCATTGGTGGATGAAACCCTCGCCTGGATGGTGACCGCGATTGCGATTTCCATCGTTCTCGCGTGGAAGACCAAACCCAAGCCGGAAGCGCAGCCTGCCGACTGATGTCAGGCGCCCGCATCCCCTACTCGGCGGGCTCAATCCGACCCGTGGCCTGATCCATGATGCGATAGACCTCGCCATCGCGGAACCAAACGCGAAGCGATGTATCGCCATGCCCGTAGGTCCACTGCTTGGCGTTCTGCAAGGCTGACCAGTAGCCAAAGTCGTCGCCGTCCATACCGATGGGCCGCCACTGCACATCCCACCACGGGTATTCGCGGGGCCAGCCAATCGACGCCACAACCTGCGGCATGGCCATGCCCAGCTCAACACGATTCTCATGAATGGCCCGCACCACATCGTCCGGCCAACCGGGACGTCGCTCCAGAATCTCGCGACGGATGAACTCCACATACGCGTCGCGGCTCTCTGATTTGAATACTGAGTCGGGGCCGCGATCCACCCAGCGCATTTGTTCAAAAAGCTTGTAATCGTTCGCTGCCTGAATTTGCGATGGCGACATAGTTTTCGTGCAGCCAATCGCCAGCAAACCAACACACAGAACCACCAACATGCGTGTGGTGCTGAGCGTTCGCGATGTCCATGTTCGAATCGTCATTGCCAAGGTCCGCAGAATTTGACCCCTGACAGTGTATCCATGGAATCTGGGGCGCCTGCCGGGGCTTCAATCCGGGATGCCGGACGCTGCCCAAGATTCTCGGTCCAGGGCAGACTATGAGGGGGTGGCTGACGCCCCACGCTTTCGATCTCTCAAGGGGGGATTCGCTTCGGTCGATTCGCTCTACAGCCCCGAGCGATGGAGCGCCGCAGCATGCCCACCCCCGAACAGCCACTCCTTCGAATTGTTTATCTCAGCACGGCTGTTGAGGGTTTCACGCCGCAGTCACTGCATGCGTTTACTGATCACATCTGCGCCAAGAATCGGCAGGATGGCATCACGGGCGCCATGGCGTTTAACGGCGGCAATTTCTTCCAGGTGTTGGAAGGGCCGGCGTACCTGATTGACGCGTTGTTTGAGCGCATCAGCGCCGACCACCGACACGCGTTTATCGATGTGCTCCAACGCGACATCGTCGAAGCGCGGCTCTTTCCCGACTTCTGCCTGGAATTGGCCAGCTTCGGCGACACCCCCGCCGCCTCGCAGCAGGAGTTCCGCACCATCCGCGAATTCCTGACGCACTGCCCCGGCATGACGCCGGACCTGATCACGCGAGGGTTGATGGGATTCTTTATTGAGCGTGTGGGGCGCGTCCGCGCCGCATGACCGCCGCATGATGAGGACCGCTGATCTCAGCTCATGTCCGGTCGTTCGTTCCCATCATCGTCGTAGCGCACCCATGCGAAGTACGCGAACGTGCCATAGAGCACGAGCGCGACGGTGATCCCGAACCCGATCCCGATCATCCAGCCGACGAACAGCGTGGCGACCGAAAAGACCACCAGCAGATACCACATGTCGCGCAACGCGCCGATCAACCGATTCTTCATGATGCCAGGTGCTCCATCATGCTGAGAGCGACGCCCGAAGGTCTGATCCATTCCCATCGAGCGGCTTGGACTCTTGTGCCGCAAGTTGCCGCGCCTCGCAATCATACGCACGCACGTTCACGATCGCGATCGATCACGTGAGATGGCGTGTCGAATTTAGCGCCCCGGCATCTTCGGGCGCGGCTGCGGCGCCGGCTTCTCTTCGCCGCGCAGGGCGTAGCCGAGATAGCCCAGCACACCGTCCCACATCATGTCTGTCATCTGGGCACGTTCGGGGTGAAGCATGGATGAGCCATGCACCCCCCGCGGCGCCACCATGAAGTAAGCGTCGTGTTCGATGAACATGTTGGTCTGTTCCTGCACGGTCGGCCGGCGCATTTCGATCGCGGGGCGCGCGACGAACATGGGGTCATTCACGTGCTCAATCGCGAGCTCTGCACGGCAATTCAGCACGGGACCGCCGGAAGCCGGTGAAAACGCAAAGACCGCGTCAACGTCCTCGTCTCGAGAAGCAGCGAGGTGGAACACCAGCGCCGCCGAATAGCTGCTCCCCCACACGGCGAGTTTGCCGGTGTACTCCTGCTCGCGGATATACGTGATCGCTTCATCCATATCAGGCAGGGCGTCGCAATAGCCGTACGTCGCATCCGTGAGACTATCGACCGTCCGATTGGATTCGCCGTAGGTGTCGCCGCCGTTGCGCTGGTCGATCGCAAGAACGTGATACCCCTCTTCGACGAGTCGCGGCGCGATGAAGTCGCCATACTCGCCGCGAGCGTTGCTGGCGCCCTGGTGGAACAGCACGATGACGGGCGCGTCCTTCGGGGCGTCAGCTTCGTAGAGGTCGCCGTAGACGGTGACGTTGTCGGGGGTCTCGAAAGTGACTTCGGTGGAATCTGCGATCGCAGAGGTCGCGAAACACATCGCCAGGCACATCGCTCGTCGTATCACGTTGCTCTCCTCACGGTTCTGGTTACCGCATACACCTCTATCTGTTGCAACTCTACCCTCATACCACGCCCTTGCGGCAATGCCCCTCCAACTTCGATATCGATTGAAGGCGCCGCCGATATCTCGAATCAGCGCTCATCGCTGCTCCCACTCCGACCGGAGCAACCCATACCGCGCATCATCCAGAAATTCGCCCCATTTCAGATCATGCTGCCGCAGGACGCCTTCGCGGGTGAAGCCGAGCTTCTCAAGGACGTTGACTGACGGCTGGTTGGCGGTCCAGACGCCGGCGTAAATTTTGTTGAGCATCAGGTTTCGGAAGCCGAAATCGACGATCGCGCTCGCCGCCTCGAAGGCGTACCCCTTGCCGCGATGCGATTTGGCGAGCAGGTACCCCAGCTCGGCGCGCCGATCCCGAACATCGAGATTCAGCATGGTGTCGCCAATCACTTCACCGGTTTCCGGGATGCAGATCAGGAACGCATACTTTTCCTCGTTGTCGAGACCGATCGCGCATTCGCGCACCCATTTCTCGGCGTATTCGGCTGGATATGGCGTCGGAGCGCCGACGATGCACCACGCAATATCAGGATCATCGCAAAACGCGTGAATCGCCGGCACATCTTCGAGCGTCGGTGGACGAAGCAGCAACCGCTCGGTCTTGATCTCAAGACGACTCATGACTTCGCTCCATCCACAGTTCGCGAGACATCGTATAGCCGTGCGCATCGATGTCCTTGTTTTCCTTGTGGCAGGCGCCGCAGATGACGCCGGCATACTCAAACCCGAGTTTCTCAAGCACGCGCGATGACGCCGGATTATGAAGCATGGCGTGCGCGGTCACGAGCGGTACGCCTCGAACCTCAAACGCATGACGCACGACGCCTTCCGCAGCCTCCGTCGCGTACCCTCGCCCCCACCAGGCGCGGCCGATGGCGTAGCCAAGCTCCGCACGTTGTCGATCATCCTTGAACTCGAATCCGACAGAGCCGACCAGCGCGTCTGAATCCTTCGTGACGATGAATCGCACCATGCCTTCGTCGTTGATGCGCATTGTTTGGAATCGCTCAATCGCAGCGACCGCGTCATCCCGCGTGTATGGATACGGAATGGTCAGCGTGTTGGCATAGATCTCAGGATCATTCATCACGTCCACAATCGAATCGATGTGCTGCTCACCCGGTTCGACAAGGCGCAGTCGTTCGGTCTCGATGACGGGGGTATTCATGGGACCGGCCACTCGCCCTGAAAGATCTCCGTGGCGGGACCGGTCATGAACACATGGTTGGTCTCCGCGTCCCACCGAATCTGGAGATCGCCGCCCGGAAGGTGGATCAACGCGTCACGGTCAAGCCGATCGGTCAGAACACCGGCCACCAGAACCGCGCACGCCCCGGTGCCGCAGGCCTGCGTTCGACCACTGCCCCGCTCCCATGTGCGCATGGTGGCTTCGGACGTTGACTGCACATGGACATAGTGCACATTGACTCGCTGTGGAAAGGCGCGATGACGCTCCAGCCGAGGTCCATCGGCGTTGAGCCCATCATCCCCCGGATCATCCTCGAAGAACGACACCATGTGCGGGTTGCCCATGGACACCAATACGCCTCGGGCGCCATCGACCAGCCATTCAAGTGGTTGGTCACTGTCGTCAACACGCTGAAGGAGCGCTTCGTTGACCGGGATCGCCGCCAGATCCAGAATCGGCGTTCCCATATCGACGGTGACGAGCGTCTCGCCGCTTTGATCCTGATGAACCTCGACGGTCAGCACACCGGAGGCCGTTTCGATCCGGATGTTTTCGTCGCTCGGATTCACGTGCTTGCGGTCAACCACGAGCTTGGCGACGCAGCGAATGCCGTTGCCACACATCTGGCCTTCAGAGCCATCGGCGTTGAACATTCGCATGCGCGCTTCGGCGCCCTGCGCCTGCCCGTTTGATGATGGCGGACTCACCACAATGAGACCATCCGAACCCACGCCGCGATGACGATCGCTCACGGCGACGGCAAGCGACTCGAGATCGCCGCGATCGGCCAATGCAGGATCCGCGAATGCATCCAGATAGATGTAATCATTCCCAATGCCATGCATCTTGGTAAACGGAATCGTCGCCACGCGCAGTCCTTTCAGATTCTGCGGCATTCACGTCCGGCGCGGATTGAAACCACAGGTATGTATCGAAGGCCAGGGTCCCCGCAAAAGCAATCAGGCAGGCCAGAACACCAATTCGAGCCATACGAGCCCTGCGCATCGCCGGGAGAGCCGTGATCGGGAGTCCGATCAGCGCGTGAATCCGGCGCCGGCGGTCCGCGATGCTCCCATGCCGCCAACTGTGCTTCTGCTGCGGGATGTGATTCAGCCGCGCGACGCTGTCGAGAGCGCCCGCCATCGCATCCGCGGCGTCGGGCGTGACCATCCCGGACGATTCACCATCGACTTCACCGGCGGCGCTGGCATCCTGTACGGCGAAGGCGTCAGCCTCACGTTCGAACGCGCGGCTCACGAACCCAAAGACGTAAAACGTGAGGCCCAGCGCAACCGCCAGAATGACGCCATCCGCGATGTTGAGCCACCACGCATCAGCTGACTCGCGGTCAGGCATGATCAAGACCAGGGCCCAACTCAGCGCCCATGTCGATAATCCAAGCGTTCCAAGCAGTGCGCCGAGAAGCCAGATCAGGTGCCGGCGACGCACGTGCGCCACTTCGTGCGCCATCACTGCATCCAGTTGCTGCGACGGGAGTGATTCAATCAACGCGTCCGTCAACAGGACGTACCGCAATCGAGGCAACATTCCAATGACCGCGCCGTTCAGGATGACGCCGCGCGTATGCCAGACTCGGATACCGGCCGTACGAACACGATGCCGTTGGCACATGGCCTCCAGTCGGTGACGTAGTTCGCCATCTGGCAGGGCCGTCGTGTCCCACAGTGTCAGAAGCAGGAGCGGCGAAAGCACCAGGACCATCGCAGCCCCCACGAGTTGCAATCCGGCCAATGCCGCGAGCGATCGATCATCATCCAAGGGCCACGGGAGGAATGCCCAATGAGTCGCGGCCATCGTGATCGCCTCGCCCCACAACATGATGAGCGCCAGCGGCGCCAGCGCGGCGAACAACGAAAACCGAAGCTTTTCCCACGTGTACCGCCATCGGCCGGGGAACGCGTGTATCGGCCGCCCCATGTCGAGCGCGCGAAGCATGACTGCTTCGTTCAATCGACGGTCAATGGGGTAGAAAATCCACCATGTGGCGCCGTACGCGACGACGGCCGGCGCACTGGCGAGCGCCTCATCCACGCCGACCCAGTCGCCAATCGCAGCGCGAACGACGCCGATCCAGTCCAGAAGAAACACGGCGCCAATGAAAATCACGCCAATCAAGAGCCGCGATGCCGACATGAACCAGTCGGCCGTTCGCACTGACTTGACGCTTCCCGTGCGATCGATTGAACGCCCGATGACGTGAATCGCGATCGCCAGCGCCATGCACACAGCGCCAAGCGCACCGATCAGCGCGCCAGCCACGTGAACGGCGGTCCACCCGTCAACGCTCGCATACGCGCCGACGGCGTCGTACGCGAGGAAAGCGACGACGACAATGAGCACAAGTGGATGAAGCATTAGCGCGGACGCGACACTCCGCCGAGGTCAATTCGTGCGCCCGTCGGCAGATAGCAATCGACATTCAGTTCATTGGCGGAAACCAAGGTCAGCACGAGGCAGGATCGCCCCAGTTGCTCGGCGTATTCCAGATCGCCGCGCCCGGGCCCCGCAAAGGCCGCGTTTCGATTGCGCTGCGCATGAAAGTGATAATGGAACAACGCCGTGTGGCTTGCTTCAATCAATTCGGCTGACGCCACGAATCGTTGGTCGCCAAGCCGCTGTGCGGGTCTCGGCGGGTACAGCACGGCGACAAATTCATCGCCTTGGCTGTCGATCACGCCGCCGTATTCCGTGGAGCGGTCACTCTGATCGCGAATCGCCTGTTCGAAGAAGTCAACCGCAAGTTCGTCGTCCTCCACGACGCGCGCGCCGATCAGGAGGACGAGAACATCGCCCCAGCACAGCCGATCACGCCATGTGTTGAGGGTTTCCTGCGAATCTCCGGTGAAATCGACATAGCCGTCCGTTCGCTGACTGCGTTTGCGACCGTCAAGCTCCGTCTCCAACCGATCCAATAGATCCTCTCGGCTGCTGGCCAGCCACGACGGTTCATTCGCCGCGGCCCAGCGAATTGGTTCGAGATGCCGGATCTCAAATCCTTCCAATTGAGACGTGTTGAGCGACGCGACGACCTCCGTCACTTCATCCCAATAGCCTCGACGCTCAGGCTGTCGCAATGACTGAAGCCACATGAGCTGGTCCGTGGTTCGGGGCGTAATCTGAAGCTCCTGGGCGCCATCCAGGAGGGCGCCGTGGAGTGCATCCGTGGGCGTCTGCGATGGATTCTCCGCGAGCAATGCTTTGGTTTGCGACCCGTCCTCATCGATGCGCTGCAGGAGCGCCCACGCGTCCATGCGCGCACGCTCGCCGAAGAACCGGTCATCCGGCGGCGATGCAAACACGTCATAGACCGTCGTCTCGACGGATTGATCCGGGAAGAGCGCGATGAGCGCAGCGCGCTCGGGCCGATCAGGATCGGCTGGCTCGAGCACCGGCCGCGACCAGCTTCGAACGAGCGCCGGCGCCATGTTCTGCCAGCCGCCATCGGCCGCCAACTCGCAAATGCTCCCGATCACTTCCCAATCCGTCTCAGTCGGAAGCATCAACGCAAGCATTCTGGCCGTGTCCTGTGGATCGTTTTCGATGAGCGCATCGATCGCGGCAATTCGGATGTCATTCGGCGCAGCCCTGCGCCATGCATAGCGCTTGAGCGTTTCGCGCCCAACCTCGTTATCCATCTCACCTGATTGAATCTGTTCGGCCACAGCCTTGATGGCGAGACGCTGTTCACGCTTGGTCGCGTCCTCTTCACTGAGCGCGGCTCCGGGGGCCGCGGCGTCCTTCGGACCGCTGGCGCAACCGAGCAGCAGACCGGTGACAAGGAGAAGGCATGACAACACGCGGAGACCTGATGTGTGATTGAATCCGTTCATTGGCCTCAGGATAGCCGAGCCGCCCACATGATTCGGAAACGCACCCCGTTGGCCTTGGGGGGCGGCGGGGCTAGGATGATGATTCACTCGTCCACCTGGAGCCACTATGAGCACGCAGCAATCCAACACCATGGAGCACGCCCAGCAGCTCAGGGGCCGGGTCGAAGAGGTCCTCGAACTCATCAGACCGGCCATCCAGAGCGACGGCGGCGATATCGAACTGGTCAATGTCGAGCCGTCCGGCCGAGTTCAGATTCGATTTCATGGCGCATGCATTGGCTGCCCGTCTAGCAATATGACGCTGAAGCTTGGGATTGAAGAGAACCTGAAATCGAATGTTGAAGGTGTGACGGAAGTCGTCGCGATTGACTAGCGATTGCTAAGTCTTGAGGCGCCTGTCGATGTGCGCAACTCCTGCGCCACACGAGTTTTCGGACGCATACTTTTTTGTACGCCAACAGGCTTTGGTTTGCTACGCTACCGGTGGTGGTTTACTTCGGTGGGGGCCAGGCATCGGCCCTGGTTACGGACAGGAGGTCCAGCGCATGCTCGTGATTACACGGCGCGAGGGTGAAGAGGTGGTGATTGGTGATCCGCGCAACCCAATTGGTGTTGTGCGCATTGCCGGCATCCGAGGTGATCGAGTTCGCTTGGCATTCGACTTCCCCAGGGAGGTTGACGTCCACCGGCGCGAAATTGCATCACAAATCGTTTCCGAGGACGCGCAGGCTCAGGACCAAACCGTCGAAGCGCCTGCGACCTGACTGACAACGCCGCGACTTGCTTATTCAGCGTCGCTGAACGCCACCGGCCCCGCGTCATCTTCGCGAGGATCGAGCGGTGTCCAATTCACGCGCGCCGCGCCAAGCGTTGTTCCTGTCGCAAACGCCAGATCGACCTTGCCGATCTCGTATTCGACGATCGCTCGAATCTCCGCGAGCTGCGCATCAGCGAGACGCGTCGCGGCGTCGAGGACATCGGTGCTGGTTCGACGGCCAACATCGAACTGACGCTGCTCACCAAGGAGCGTGCGTGCCGCGAGAATGGCCGTCTGTGACGCCGCGAGAATGCGCTGCCAACCCGAGTCAATATTGTCGATGGCGTCGAGCACTTCCTGGGTGATCTGCGATTCGCGCGCATCTCGCGTCGCCAACCGCTGAAGCCGCTCGAGAATGGAGCGTTGCACACGTGATTTCGCTGCGTTATTCCCGATTGGAATCTCGCCGGTCAACCCGAAAATCCAGTCATCAAACTCCGCCGAGGTGAGTTGATCAACCGCGTTCGATGTGGAGGTTCCGAGCCCGTTCAGCCGGTATGTGTAGTCAACCGTGAAGAGCGGCAACGCGCGGTTTCGCTCAAAAGCGATCGAGCTCTCGTCAATGGCGAGTTGAAGCTCCAGCTCCAACAATTCCATGCGATTGGCGATGCCCATGTCCACCAGCGCATCGGACTCAAAATCGTATTCCGCCGGAGCCGGCGCGCTTTCAGTTTCGATCATGACCGGGGAATTGAGATCGAGTCCGGGGAGATGCATGAGGCGCTTGAGTTCTCGTTGACGAAGCCGCACTTCGTTCTGGGCGATGATGATGCCCTCAAGGCGTTGCGCCACGCCTTCCTGCGAACGAACAACCTCAATTTCCGCAACATCACCGGCGCGAACACGACGCTCGGACCGTTCCAGTTGCGCGACCGCCAGTTCATACTGTTGCTGCGCGACTTCGAGCGCCTCGCGAGCCGCGTACAACCGCCAGTACGCCCGATCTGCAGCGGCGATCTGCCGAATGATTTCAAGCTTGGTGCGCGCTTCGGAAATGCCTTCACTCAGCGCGGCCACGCGCAACGCGTGCGTGTTGGCTCGGCGCCCTCCGCCACGAAGCAGTGGCTGAGAAATTGAAATCTCGGCGTCGGCCGTGAAAGACGGATTCAGCGTCGAAAATGCGTTGTTCGTCTCGAATCGATCAAAGGGAAGTCGGACCGTGACTTCACCACCGGTTCGGAGCGGGACTCGCACGCCAAAATCGAACTCCGCCAGACTGGTCTCGCTGCCGACCAGCGCAGACGATGTCGGCTGATCTCGATCCGAGATCCTCAGGTTGGAGAAGAACACAGCCTCCCAGGCCGCTTCTTCTTCACTCACAGTCTCATTGGCGATGGCCGGATCAATGAGCGCGACACGGAGGTCGAGGTTGTTCTGAAGCGTCCACGCCCGGATTTGCTCAAGCGTCACCGGCATGGACTCCAGACCCTCGAACGGGTTGGGCGGCTCCTGCCGAAGAATCTCTGAATCGGGCGGCGACTGAACGCGCTGGGACTCCAGCCCCAGCGAATCGATTCGCCGCACCTGGTCCGGCGAGGGCGTCGGTCCGTAATCGGAATTCAGGTTTCGGAACGGGTTGCTGCAACCGCCCAAAGTCGCCAATGCCGCAATCACCAGGACGATTGCGGCGCGCGCCGTGTCATTCATGTCGTAGGGCCTCGATCGGGTCCAATCGTGCTGCTTTGATCGCTGGGAACATACCAAAGACGACGCCGACGCCGGCGGAAAACGCGAAGGCCAATGCAATCGCCCATGCCGGAATGCTTGCATGCTCAAGCGGTGTATCCGGCATGTTCTGAAGCGCAAGCGTCAGCGCCTGCCCAATGACAAGCCCGATCAACCCGCCAACCATGCATAACACCACCGCTTCGACGAGGAACTGCATGAGAATAATCGCCGGCCGCGCGCCAACGGCTTTCCTCAAACCTATCTCTCGTGTGCGCTCACTCACCGACACCAGCATGATGTTCATAATGCCGATGCCGCCGACCAGCAGCGAGATACTGACAATGCCGCCTGCGACGGCCGTCATGCCCGCGGCGATGCCTTTGAATTGATCGATCGCCTGTTGCGTCGCAAAGATGAAGAACGTGTCGTCCTCGCCTGGCTCCAGTCCGCGCATTTTGCGAAGGGTAAAGCGGATCTGCTCTTCCGCCTCCTTCGCCTGTTCCGGATCAGTCATTTGCGCAAACGCGTCGCGAATCCAGAGCCCGCTGTCGATCTTCATTGAGGTCGAGAGCGGCGTGAAGACTTCGCTTCGCACATCGCCGCCGCCGAACATGGGCGACACCTGTTTGGTCTCGACGACGCCGACAATGAGAAATCGGAGGTTGTCGATGAGGATGTAGTCGCCGACCGGGTCCCGATCGAGATTCAATTCTTCGATCGCCTGGTCGTTCACGATGCAGACGTATCGCTTCTCTTCCTCATCAATGCGATTGAACTGCCGGCCGAGAATGACGTTGCGATCCTGAATGTCATGCCAGTCGGGCCAGATCCCCGTCACCAGCACGCCTTCCTTGACCATCTCACCCACGCGGATCGGGTAACTGTTGAAATATCGCGGCGTGATTCGCTCGACCGCCGGGCAATGCTCCTGAATCGCCTGAACTTCCGGGATGGTGAGTTGAACCTGCCGCCAGCTGATTCGATTCCGCATGGATTCAGGAACCGTTCCATCAAGGAACATGGTCTTGGCGCCAAAGGTCTCAAATTCTTCGAGCACGAACTTTTGCAGACCGGTCAGGCTGGCGATCACGGCGGTGACGGAGCCAACGCCAATGATGATGCCAAGCGCCGTCAGCAACGCGCGCATCTTGTTGGCCCAGATCTGACCCAGCGCCAGGACCACCGTTTGCAGCATGACCCGAATCAAAATCATGAGCCAGCCTCCACCGGTTGGTTGGCCACATCGCTTGCCAGATCGCTCAAGCGCTCGGCCGCCTGCGACACCCATTCGCGGTGAATCGGATCCTTCGCCGTCGGCATGTCAGATCGAATTCGCCCGTCGTACAAGCGAACGATGCGCTCTGCATGTCCGGCGACATCTTCTTCGTGCGTCACGATGACAATCGTCTGGCCCTCATCATGGAGCTGTTGAAACAGGCTGATGATTTCATCGCTCGTCACGGAATCGAGATTGCCCGTTGGCTCGTCGGCCAGAATGATGCTGGGGGACGTCACCAACGCTCGAGCCACCGCGACGCGCTGGCGCTGACCACCCGAAAGCTGGTTGGGGCGATGGTGCATGCGATCGGCAAGCCCGACGCGCTCCAACGCGCGCTTGGCGGCCCGCCTTGCCCCCCACCAGTTTCTCTTGGAATACAGGAGCGGGAGCGTGACGTTTTTGAGCGCGGATGCGCGAGGCAGGAGTTCGAATGTCTGGAACACGAATCCAATTTCGACATTGCGAACGTTGGCGAGTTCGCCGGCGCCCATCTTTTCGACCGGTTTGCCGTTCAGCCGATAGGAGCCGTTGGTCGGCCGGTCGAGGCACCCGAGCACATTCATGAGTGTGGATTTGCCAGAGCCGGAGGGCCCCATGATCGCGACGAATTCATTGCGCTCAATCTTCAGATCCACACCGCGGAGCGCATGCACGCGCTCGACGCCCATCTTGTAGATCTTCTTCAGTCGCCGTATTTCAATGGCAGACATGGTTGAACTCGTCGCTTGTTGAATCATTGCGAGGCCCGTGAAGCGACAACGTCATCCGATTCACCAGAATCGGCGGGCGCCTCATCGTCATCTGAGTCTGCCTGGCGCTCCGTGTCTTCCGCCATTAGCGGCTCTTCGGGCCCCTCGTCTTCGCCCGCATTGATATCTCGAATCGCTTCATCATGACTGATGTTCTGCAACGTGGCCCAGGGCCCGACGACAATCGTGTCGTCCGACGTCAGGCCGCTCAGGATCGCGGTATTTCGAAGATCGCTTGCTCCGATGACCACAGGCGTCGCGACCGCTTTCCCGTCAACGTTACGGTACACGATTCGAACGAACGTCTTGTCCTTATCCACCTCCGGCGCGTCCTCAAGGCCGTTGGGTAGCTCATCAACGCGCATATCGAGGACAGCCTGGCTTGGCGCCAGGATGACATCTTCGATCGTCTCCACTTCGATGTCCACATTGGCCGTCAACCCGGAGAAAATGGTCCGTTCGTCCTTCGGGATCAGCCGAACTTCAGTCTCGTAATATTTTGAGCGATCAGTTGCGATGGAGTGCTGCAATGCGACTTTCTTCACCACGCCTTCGAAGACTTCGTTCGAATAGGCATTGATATGGATTCGCGCCGTCTGGCCTTCACGAACGGGCGCGACGTCGCTCTCATCAACTTCGGTCTTCACGATCAACTCTGAAAGATCAGCGATTTCCATGATGACCGTGCCGGCGTTGTTCATCGTGCCGGTCACCACGAGCTCGCCGACCTCCGCGTTCAGCTTGGTGACGTACCCGTGAATCGGGGAGCGAATCTCGGCGTAGCGAAGATTCTCCTGGATGCGCGACATATCAGCGCGAGCGGCCTCGACGTTCTGCTTGGCCGCGTTGAGTTCTGACTCTGCGTTCTTGCGGCGAGCGTCCGCTGCGTCCAGGTCCGCTTTGCTCACATCATTGGTCTTGTAGAGCGACTCGATGCGCTCCCATTCAATGACCGCGTTGATGTGCGACGCCTCAGCGCCTGAAAGTCGAGCGATCGCAGCGCCAAGTCCGGCCTGCGCCGAATCGAGCGACGCGCGGAGGTCACGATCGTCAAGCTTGACGACGATGTCGCCCGGCGCGACTCGATCGCCTTCTTCGAATGGAAGGGCTTCGATCTGCGCCGAGATTCGGGCGGAAATCTGCACATGGCGAACGGGTTCGATTTCACCCGGCGCGCTGATGGTCCGAACCAGCCGGCCCGGCTCGACGGTCATCAGGCGAACTTCAGTCCCTGATTCGCCGTTCGACGCATTCATCACTTCCTGAATCTGCGGATACAGGAAGACCCCGGCGCCGCCAATGACAAGCGCCAGAATCACAAATGATCCGATGACCCACTTCAGGACTTTCCATACGCCGCCCATTGCCACCTCATTCTTCGCGCACAATGCCTGTCAATGACTCCTCAGCCCCAGACCCCCTACCCGGCGGCGTCGTTTGGGTTGCGTCAGGGCGCCGCCATGGCGTCATGCCTTTCTAGGGAATCCCGATCCGGGCCTTTCACAACGACGCCGCTGCGCTTCACTTTAGGCAGTCGGCCCTTGAAGCGTTGGGTTCATCAATTGGCTCAAATTCACATATAGCGGCGCGCTGGTGGCGCTGGCGTGACCAACACATGCTGATTGGTTCGCTCGATTGCTCTCGCAGATTCAGCGAAGCCGGAATCGTCCGACAAGCTGCTGGAGATGGTCGCTCTTCACCGAGAGCTTCGCGGCAGCGAGCGCCGCCTCTCGAGCGCCCACGGCGGATTCATTGGTCACATGGTTGATCTGCTCAACCGAGCGTGACACCTGCGTGCTGGACGCAGACTGCTGATCCGTCGCAGCGGCGATGGACTGGATCATCCCGGCGATGGACTGCGAATCCTGCACAATTTGCGCGAGCGCCTTGCCTGCGTCCTCCGCCAGTGAAACTCCGTCTTCGACGGTCCGCTGACCGGCTTGCATGCGATCCACCGCTCGAGTGGTCTGCCATTGGATGGTCCGGATGGATTCCGCGACCTCTTCGGTCGCGCGTGTCGTTCGCTCGGCGAGTTTTCGCACTTCATCAGCAACGACGGCGAATCCTCGACCATGCTCTCCCGCTCGAGCCGCTTCAATCGAGGCGTTCAGGGCGAGCAGGTTGGTCTGGTCCGCGATCTCATTGATCACGCCAATGATGGTTTCAATCTCATCGCTGCGACGGCACAGCTCACTCACGGCGGACGCCGTCTCATCCACCTGCGAACTGATTTGGCGCATGCCGACGACCGTTCGCGACACCACATCGCCCCCGTTGGCCGCGTCTCGTCCGGCGCCCGCCGCCTTGCGGGACGCTTCCGACGCCATGGACGCAACCTCGCCGACCGACTTCGCCATTTCATCAACGGCGTTCGTCACCTGGCCAGTCTGTCGCTGTTGATGCTCCATCCCCAGCGCGATCTCTTCGGATGACGCTGCAATCTGCGTCGCGGCAGACGCCACTTCATTTGCGGCGCCCTGGACGAGACCGACGAGTTCCGCCAGCGACTGCTGCATGTCGTTCATGGACGCCGTGAGCATGCCGAGTTCGTCGTCAGACAGTGACGGCAACGCGGAGCCACTCAGGTCGCCCTCTGCGATGGACTTCGCCCGATTCAGCATGGCGCGTAACGGCCGCCCCACGAACCGCGAAATCATCAGGTAGAACAACATCATCGAGACCACGACCGTCGGCGCGGCGACGATCAGTCCTTTATTCAGGAACGACGCCACCTGTGAGTCCAGTGTCGCAAGCGGGATCTGCACTTCGAAGGCGCCGGGCGATTCGCCGACGGACCACCCCTCCATCGCAAATCCCATCGCGTCAACGCCGTCGCTGTTGGCGTCGTGCAACGGATCACCCGGCTGGCCATGGCACGCCAGGCACGAAGCGCTCACCTTGATGGCACGGAGATAATGCACCGTGTTGGTGCGTTCATTGATCGCATAGATCTCATCAGCGCCCGCCGCTCGCCGTCGCGCGCCAAGCGAACGCAGGAGGTCTTCGCGGAAACGCCCTCGGTCAATATCAGGATCAGTTGACGGTCGGTGACGTTGATTGCGCGCATTGAGCGCGGTGACTTCGAAATCCCATTCCTGCCGCCGCACTGCTTCGCGCAGGGCCGGCGCTGAAATCCCAAAGTGGATGGATGAGAAATCCGTCGCGGCGTTTGTCACCCCCGTCGCGCTCGAGTCCGCCTGCCGCGTGTTTCGGCGATTCGATTCGCCCTGACTCGCCATGGTCTCGGACGCGACCGTCGTCATCATGCGGGCCTGTTCAACAATGGCGTCGATGGCCGTCGCGCGATGCTCGCGGGATGCGACGAACGACAACAGGGCCACCGTCGCCACGACCAGTACGGCCATGGTGATCACGAGCTTCACGGAAAGCCTGATGTCGCGCAATCGCTTCATGGAGCGTGGTCCGAAAGTCTGGCGGGAGACGCTGTTCACGAGTCCGGAGTCCCAGAAACCATCGGCTCGGGGGCCCGGCCGCTGGAGCGCAGCCCACGTTTCAGGCATGGATTGCCGCGACCTGGACTCCGTGAACATCCGCGCGACGTCCGCGATAATCTGGCGGCTTCAGGAATGCGAAAGGACGTTTGAATGACCTCGACTGCTTCAGCCACGACACGAATCGAACGCGACTCCATGGGCGAGATGTCCGTGCCGGCGGACGCCCTGTATGGCGCCTCGACCCAGCGGGCCGTGCTCAACTTCCCGATCTCTGGTCGCCCCGTCCCCTTTGCGATCGTCGAGGCCTACGCCGCGATCAAGAAAGCCGCGGCCAAGGTGAACTCGGATCTCGGCCGGCTGGAACCGGATCGTGCTGACGCCATCGGCCGCGCCTGCGACGCCATCGGCGCGGGGCTCCCTGAACACGGCGGCTGGGCCCGCCACTTCCCGTTGGACATTTTCCAGACCGGCTCCGGCACCAGCACCAACATGAACGCCAATGAGGTCATCGCAAACCTCATCTGCCTCGAACGCGGCGCTCCGATCGGCTCCTCGAAGGATTCGACGTATCTCGAAGCCGGCGGCGTTCACCCAAACGACCACGTGAACATGGGGCAGTCATCCAATGACACCTTCCCGACAGCGATGCACGTCGCGGCGGCGGTCGCCATTCAGCGAAATCTGATCCCCGCCGTTGGGCGCATGGCCGCCAAACTCGAAGCCCACGCCACGTCATGGGATCGCATTGTCAAGATTGGCCGCACGCACTTGCAGGACGCGACGCCTATTCGGCTGGGACAGGAATTTGGCGGATACGCCGCGCAGATGCGTCACGCCGAGCGCCGCCTTCATCGTGCGATGGAGTCCATCGCGGAGCTGGCGCTTGGTGGCACCGCGGTCGGAACAGGCATCAACACGCACCCTGAATTCGGCGCACGAGTCGCGAAGGAACTCACGGCGGCGTATTCGAAGCAAGGCGACGGGCCCGCGTTCAAAGAAGCAGCCAATCATTGCGAAGCGCAGCACACCAAAGACGCGTTTGTCGAAGCCTCAGGCGTGCTGAAGGCTGTCGCAGTGTCGCTGACCAAGATCGCGAACGACATTCGCCTCATGGGCATGGGTCCCCGTTGCGGCATTGGGGAGCTCAAACTCCCCGCCGTGCAGCCGGGGTCATCCATCATGCCGGGCAAGGTCAATCCTGTGATCTGCGAAGCGGTGATGATGCTCGCGTGCCAGGTCGTCGGCAATGACGCCGCGATCACGACGGGTGGTCTTGGCGGCGTCGGATCACTTCTCGACCTGAACGTCGCGATGCCGATGATGGCCGACAACCTGCTCTATTCGATTCAGATCCTTGCCAACGGGTGCGATGTCTTCACCAAGAACCTGCTCGAAGATCTGGAGCCCGATGAGGCTCGATGCGCTGAGTTGATCGAGTTGAGCCTCGCCATGTGCACGAGTCTGGCGCCCGTGATTGGCTACGACCAAGCCGCGGCTTTGGCGAAGCAGGCCTTCAAGGAAGGCCGCACTGTTCGCGAAGTGGCGCTGGAGCAGAAACTGCTTCCGGAAGATCAACTCAACGACCTGCTCGACCCCATGAGCATGACCGAGCCGAGCTGACGGATTCCGTTTAATCCTTCAACGACGACGCCATGATCTCGCGAATGGCGTCCTGATGAATTTGCGAAGGCATCCCCCATCCGGCCTCGTAGTTGAAGACGTCGCGCGCCGACCGCGTGCCGAAGTGATCGTCGAGGATGTCGAAATGGTCCGGACCAATCAATGCAGGATGCGGCGCCCCGCAGGCACGCGTCAATTCCATCACGATCTCGCGCAATGTCACGAGGTAGTTGGCGCAGCGCACAGACTTCAGCGTTGGGTCCAGTCCGTGCGACAGCCATTTGTTCTGTGTCGCAACGCCCGCAGGGCAATGGTTGGTGTGGCACCGCTGCGCCTGAATACAGCCAATCGAAAGCATCGCCTCTCGCGCGACGTTGATCATGTCGCAACCCAGCGCGAATGAGAACAGCGCCACCTCAGGCAGGCCAAGTCGGCCTGATCCGATGAAGACAATTCGATCCTGAAGGCCGCGCTCCGCAAAGATTCTGTACACGCGCGAGAAACCGACCTTGAATGGCAGGGCGACATGGTCGGCAAACGCAGGCGGGGCTGCGCCGGTGCCTCCTTCACCGCCATCGATGGTGATGAAGTCCACGCCCCGGTCGCCGCGCTCCATGGCGTCTGCGAGATCAACCCAGAATTGCTCCATGCCGACGGCGGACTTGATGCCAACCGGCAGACCGGATTCCGCCGCGAGATGCTCCACAAAATCGAGCATCGAATCCACAT
>MRWG01001352.1_pt1 | contig 36682 bp, 32 predicted proteins | sample 1013341 | NCBI WGS metagenome assembly MRWG01 (sample SAMN06117577, study PRJNA244670) | biofilm metagenome | biome: Water; feature: Cathode Biofilm; material: Biofilm; isolation source: microbial consortium enriched at the cathode of a solar microbial fuel cell | place: USA: District of Columbia ... | reverse complement strand
ATTCCAGGGCCTTGAACTTGCTGTCGAGAGCTGCGCCGGGCAGATCGTCGAAATCCCTGTCGGCATCCGGGGCAACGTCCTCTGGAGACGTGTCGGTTTCAAGGTGTCGGGTATCCGCCTTGGCGGGCGCGTCTGCCTTTACCGGCGGGTCTGCCGGGCGCTGCGGGGCCTTGCCGGTGAACTTTGCCAGGGAGCCGACGAGAGCAGCCGCACTTGCGCCAAGAAAGGTCTTGCCCGCGAAAGAATCCGGTTTTGCCGGCTTCAATTCCGCAAGCTTGGCTGCTGCCTCCGCGGTTGCCAGCTGCTCTGCTGCGTCTGGTGAACCAGCTTCATCGGTACCAGCCTCACCAGTCGATGTATCTGTTGTTTCATCACCTGTTTCAGAGCGGACGTTTTCATGTCCGTTGTCATCGCCCGCGGTGGCAATGTCGTCTTCCACCTCTGGCGCCACGGGCACGTCGGCAGCTTCGGTGCCGGGCGTGTCTTCCTGCAGCGTTGCAGCGGCGTGGGTGGCTTCGTCTTCCGCAAGTGTGTCGCGTCCGGTTTCGTCCCTGTCAGTGTCAATGTCAGTGTCGGATGCTCCGACAACGGCCAGCGTCGGGCCGGAGGGCTGGCTGCCATGCTCGGGCACGGCATCTGCGGTCCGGCAAACTCCGAAGCCGCGATAGCCTTCGAATTTCCGGTTCCGGTCAAAGGCGGGCAGGGCGGCCATGTCGACAGGTACGCGCAGGTCCGCACCGGAAACCGGCCAGTCGATTGTCTTTCCGCTCCAGGTGTCGCGTCGGTCGAGTGCCCGCGCAATATGGCCACGGGGATCGAGATCGAAAGCGTCGGACACTTCCTTCGAAAGGTGAAGCGCTGGTCGATGTCCATCTTCCAGGCAAAGCGCACAGGTCTGCGCCGTGGCTGAAAGACAAAGCCGTCCCCACCTTCCATTGCAGCGTCATCAGAAGTGTCTTCGGCCATGACTTTGGCGGTCGTCTCCTCAAGGACATTTTCCTCGAGGTCGATTTCTTCGAGGCCGTCGCCCTCTTCTGCATCGGCAGAGATGTCTTCTGCCGTCTCACCGTCGTCCTCTTCAATCTCCTCCAGGTCGGACAACGCAGCTTCAAGGTCCGCCTCTCCGGCATCCATCGGGGAGATATCGTCTGAGGTGACAACACCAGCGGCAATGGATTGCTCCCTGGCAGCCAGGTCGTCGAGGTCGTCCTCAACAGGTTCTTCAACGGGTGGGGCAGGGGCGGCCTGCGTTGCGGCCATATCGTCAGCGGTTTCAAACTCGTCTTCGTCGGCCCGTACCCAACCGGCGTCGTCCTCACCGATCCGGGAAGCTGTTTCCTCGTCCGCGGAGGAAGTCTCAGCGGCAACTGCGGCTCCGGCGGCAACGCCTGTGGCCAGCAGCCCGGCTTCAATCGCGGAGGCGTCCGCTTCTTGCGCGCTTTCAGGGCTTTCTTCCCCGGCTTCAGTGTCGGGATCGGCCAGAGGAAGGTTTTCCAGGACCACCAGCTTCTGGCTGTCGGTCACCTTCAGCACAACGCCCTCATGGAAGTCACCATCAAGTTCCAGAGGACCGAAAAGCGCCGTCTGTCCGTCCGGCAGGTCGAGGTCTTCCGGTGTTCCTTTCAGTTCACCAAAGCAGCCTTCCACCGAACCGGCATCTGTGACGAACACGGTGGCATCATCGGCACGCAGTATCTGTGCAAAAGCCGGCACCGCGCAGGTCAGCAGCATGACCCTGAGACCCCGGTAAAACCGCAGCCTGTCGATGCTGAACTTGTCTGTAGGGCCGGATTCGGCAATGCGGGCGATATGCGGACGGGCGGGTGAGCGCTCGAGCGACGTCAGGTTGGCCAGATCGGCTACGGACTGTGCGGAGAAAAAGGAAGCACCGGCAGCATTCGCCCATAGAATACGCGCCCCGTCGGCCGACCAGAGCCAGGCTGCCCTTTTGTCGGCGACAAGCTGAACCAGATCATCCATGGCAGTCAGTTCCAGGAATGATAGGGTTTGTTCGTCCATGGCTCTGCTCCAAACTGGTCTGCAACACCGGTTGACGGGTGCGTGGCGGCCGGATTTGCCCAAAGTGGTAAACACTCCGTTAATACAAGCAATCTCCAACACAGTCCACGTAAAGCAAGGTTGCTAAAGGGGTTACATGAAGGCGTGGTTAATCCGACCGGACAAGTTTGCCGGAATGCCATCGTCGTGTTACGAATTTTTGGCATGGAAGGATTTCAGGATACCTGCCTGACATCTTTCGTCGACCTGAGGAGCGCCGACATGAGCACAGACAAGACCGGTTTTGAAATTCCCGACCAGATGCGCGATTTCGCGGAAAAGAGCGTCGACCAGGCCCGCAAGGCCTTTGACGACTTCATGGGCGCGACCCACAAGGCAGTCAGCAATGCGGAAGACAGCGCGAATGCGGTTCAGGCCGGTGCTGCGGATGTGAACAAGAAGGCGCTGAACTATGCCGAAGAGCATGTCGATGCGGCTTTCAAGTTTGCGCAGGAACTGGTCAAGGCGCAAAATGTCGAGGACATGATGAAGCTGCAGCAGGACTATCTGCGCCGGCAGATGGAATCCCTCGGCGAACAGGCGCGCGAGTTTTCCAACTCGGCGACGAAGGCCGTTCAGGACGCGGCCAAGGCCACCCAGAAAAAATAATCTGGCCGGCACTTTTCCTTGCGCAGGGCGCCAGTGCCCCGCGCAAGGTGTCACAAGTGTTTCATTGAATATTTCCTGCTTTGGTTGTAATCTTTTTCCGGTCCTGATTGCCTGTTTTCGTCTTCCCTTGTCCAGCCAATGGCTTACCGACAAAGGGCTGCAGTCCGCTCCGCTTTTTGCGGAACGGAACCGACGAAACACCAGAAATCCCCGACGGCAAGTTTGTTGTGCAGTGCAAAAAAATGTTGCAATGCAGCACGGCATGCACTATGTAGTGTTTGCGGATGACGACAGGGTCCGCCGGCACACGTATCGGCGGAATGAACTTGCACCAATGATCGCATCCGGACTCAAGGAGATGAGATCATGACTGACACCACAACCACTGCTCCGGCAAAGCCGGCGCCGAAAGCTCGCACCACCAAAGCCAAAACCGCTGCTGCTGGTGTAGCTTTCCCTGACTTCGAGGCTTTTGCTATGCCGAAAATGGAAGTTCCGGCCATGTTCCGTGAAGCAACCGAAAAAGGCATCGAGAACGCTCGCGAAGCCTATGCAAAAGTGAAAAACGCTGCTGAAGACGCAACCGACCTGATGGAAGACACTTTCGAGACCTCCCGCCAGGGCGTTGTCGAATTCAACCACAAGGCCGTTGATGCTGCCAAAGCCAACGCCGACGCAACTTTCACTTTCGTGAAGGACATCATGTCTGCGAAGAGCCTGGCTGAAGCTATCGAGCTGCAGTCCACGTTTGCTCGCCAGCAGTTTGACGCTCTGAGCGCCCAGTCCAAGGAAATGCACGAACTGGCTACCAAGCTCGGTACCGACGTTTCCGCACCGGTCAAGGAAGCGTTCGAGAAGTCCTTCAAGGACATCAAGGTCAACTAATCCGGCATCCTGCCGTCCGCAGTCACCTGATTGCGGTTCGGCAGGGCCATGCCGATGACATCGGCAAACGGTTGTTATGCCCGGGGCAACGCTCCGGGCATTTGCTTTTCAACAGCTCGAAAATTTCCGCAAATTCCCGCTTGCGGGTTGGAAAAAACGAGTTTAGAAGACGCCCTTGCAAATGGCGGCACGGGTCAGTATGGTCCGCGTCACCTCACGCCTTTAAGCAGACGTAGCTCAGTTGGTTAGAGCGTCGGATTGTGGCTCCGAAGGTCGGTGGTTCGAATCCACTCGTCTGTACCATCCTCTAATCTATCTTTTTGAATTCAATAACTTATTGATATGCAAGACACTCTTGCGACCACTGCTACAGTGGGCGTCTGAACAACGTGTCTGGTCATAGCCGTATTTGCCACGCCCTCAATAGACAAAATTATCCCTGAAGCACATCCGTACATTTGGGACGTTTCTGACCAAGTGGCCTTGCCTCTAAAAACTCTGGGTACTTACACTCCAAGCGGGTGGAAGGTGAGGATTCGCGGCCTTGCAGAACTTGGAGGCGGAAGCTCGAAAAATGAGCACAAGTGATTTTGAAAAAAACAAGTTGAGCGCAGATCGACCGCTTACCGATGATGCAGATGACCGTTTCGGTTTTTCGATAGTCGCGAAGCCTCTTGCTGCGTCTGTCGTCTCGGCTGCTTCCAGCGCAGGTATGGTTATTGCCGTTGAGGGCAAGTGGGGTTCGGGAAAATCAAGCCTTATCAACCTCATGCATAAGGAGATTGATAAGACAGAAAATAAGAACGTGGCCGTTGTCCGTTTTGCGCCATGGCTCATTGGTGGCCGTGATCAGTATGTTTTCGCACTGACCGACGCGTTGGCGAAGGAAATTGAGCAACAGGTCTATGCGTGTAACGCTCCTTGGCAATCGTGGGCTGAAGAGAATGCACGTAAGAACGCAGAGCTGCTCCGGGAGTATGGGGCACAAGCAACAGATTTTCTGGGCCATGTAGCGAATTTGGGGTCGTTGGCGGTTCCTGTATTGGGGCCTATTGCTAAGGCCCTGGGCTTTACGAGCGATGTTTTAAAAAACGCAAAGTCAGATGTTACGATTGAGAAGCGTAAGCGCCAGATCAGCAAAATGCTGCAAGAGCAGAAACTACGATTTATTGTCTTGCTTGATGATTTGGATCGCCTGGAACCTGCTGAAGCAGTCGAAGTTTTGCGATTAATTCGTTCGGTAGTTGATTTCCCGAACGTGATTTACGTTCTCTGTTACGACCGAGATATTTTAGCTCACGCGGTTGAGGAGGGGCTGCGGGTAAAAGACGGCAAGGCATACCTACAAAAAATAGTTCAAGTCAGCTTCAGGGTACCACGACCCGAATCTTTCGATTTGAGGAGCTGGATCACAGATCAAGCCGTAGAGATCTATCAAGAGGAATTCCCTCAGCTAGACATTTCTTCCCCAGCAAGACGAGATGAAGAGCGGAACCTTCGAAGTTTTATCGATTATTTCGGGGGGCGAATGGAAACACCGCGCGAGGCGGTGATGATCCTAAATTCGATCCGGTTCCATTTTCCACCGGTTAAGGATCAGGTTCACTATCCCGATCTCGTATGCCTGCACATTCTCAAAGTCGTATGGCCAAAGCTATACGATTGGCTTGAGCGGTATATTGTCGAATGGTCAGTTGTAGCGTCGGGAGATGCGCAGTTGGGCGAAGGTGAAGCTGTGCGTTTCAGAGATGAGCTTCGGAAGCTGCTTAGCGACGATACCAATTTGGCGAGGAGTCAAATTTTCAAGCTGCAAGATCTGCTACCTGGAATTGGACTCAATTTTGACGATGATCTTTTCAAAGTTTTCGAGCCGCCGAGCCAGCAGATATTGCGAGAATTTGATAGACTTAAGCGTATCGGAAGTCCGGATCATTCTCGTTATTATTTTGCATTTGCGAACCCGCGCCTTGGTTTGAGTCAATTCGAAATTGATGGAGTCATTGAACTGGCTGGTCGTGACGTTTCAGGTTTGAAAGAGCGATTTCTGAATTTAGCAAGCGAACCACGGCCAATTAATGGAACATGGTTTGAATATCTGATTGACCGCTTGACACGATCGACACATAGCGATTGGAACGAAACGGTGCTCAACAATCTCGTTGTCGCACTCGCTGATATTGTCGACGATGTGAGCCAATCGCAGAACTTGCGTATGACGATAGGGAAATTGGATGTCAATGATCAAGTAGTTGACTTTGTGTACCAAATTCTCAGTGAACTACGACGCAGAAATCAAGACCTACACACAAACGTTTTGACACAGATCATCTCTGAGGGAGATTCTATCGTCTGGTTGCTTGATAGTTTCATTGACGGTGAGCTTCGTCGGCACGGTAAATTCGGCTCTAGACCAGAACCAGAAACCACGTGGTATCTAACTGACCAAGAAGTGGAGTCTGGTCAGCTTGAAATACTCCGTCGGCTCAAAACGGATATAGACCGGAGGCGTCTCTTCGAGAGTAATTCACTTGCATCGCCCTTGTTTAGATGGCGTGATTTTGCCGACGGGGACCTCGGCCCGGCCCGCGAATGGGTCAAGGAGTTCACTAAGTCAGACGACGACTTTGTGCATGTCATGGATAGGTTGCGTGGAACAGTCATGAGCAGCGATACTGGCATCAGCTATCCGTTTAGACGAAGTTATGTGGCGCCCTTTACGGATTGGTCACTTGCGCTAAAGCGCTTACGAAAGATCGCGGACGATGAACATTCGCCAGAAGAGCTGCGGAAACAGGCATCTGATATGTTGAACAATATAGATGAGTCAGACTGATGGGCGTGTTGAGAAGCTACAAAACGATTCCCATCTGGCGATCTTCGCAGGAGCCGCTCCCATCATTTCTAGAATGCACATTTCATTGCGCCTTCACTGTGGACTGTCCTTGAAAACTGCTACAGTGAAGTGCTACATTGTGATTGCAGTTGGTGAAATAAGTTATTGAAACATAAGAGAATAATGTTCTGACTAGGTGAATCCACTCGTCTGTACCATTTCCCTCTTCATTCGTTTTGAAACTGAATATGGTTCCGCGCAGGGCTCTCTTGCGGCCGGCGACATGATTTTCTGTATTGGGTATGCTGCAGCCGGATTGTCCGAAGCTGTTGAGACATAAGCCTTCACCATCAAATTCAGAACCACAGGCAGGAAGACTGTAACCGGGGCGGCAATCCCTGTTGTCTGCAAGCCGATCTCCAATGGCGCACACAGGCTGTCCCTGATCTTCAGCGATGGGTTCTCGGATTTGACAACAAGAAACGGATAGTTCGGCTCGGCCCGATCATGACACCTGTCGCTCGGAACCTGGCTTATGCCGGGTCCAATGACAGACAGGAGAAAACGTCATGGAACTCGAAAACAAATCGATCATCATCACCGGGGCAAGCAGCGGGATCGGGGCTGCTGCAGCGACCCTTTTTGCGGCCGAAGGAGCGAATGTCATCCTCGGTGCCAGGCGTTCCGCGGAACTTGAGGCTGTTGTGTCCAAAATCCGTGAAGCCGGCGGCACGGCCGTTTTCCTGGAGGGCGACGTCAAGGACGAAGGCTATGCCGCGGCACTGGTCGACCTCGCCCTGAAGGAGTTCGGGCAACTGGACGGTGCCTTCAACAATGCAGGCATTGTCGGGGCCATGGAGCCGGTCCCGGACATGGGTATCGGCAACTGGAACGAGGTCCTGACTGTCAACCTGACGGCGGCGTTTCTGGCTGCAAAAGCGCAGATACCGGTCATGAAGAAAACCGGCGGTGGCTCGATCGTCTTCACATCGTCATTTGTTGGTTTCAGCAACGCGGGCATGCCTGGCATGGGCGCTTACGCGGCTTCCAAGGCCGGTCTCAACGGCTTGGTGCAATCACTTGCCTCCGACCACGCCGCGGAGGGTATTCGGGCTCATGCCTTGATGCCGGGTGGCACAATTACACCGGCCGGCGGCGAAGGAAATCCGGACGTCTTGGCGTTCATTGCAGGTTTGCACCCCATGAAACGCATGGCCGACGCAAGGGAGATCGCACAGGCTGCGCTTTTCCTGCTGTCCGACCGCGCAAGTTTCATGACGGGCAGCCCGACGATTGTCGATGGCGGCATGTCCATTCGGCTGACCTGACCGGACGCTTTGCCACAAGGCGGGCAGCCGCCTTGTGGCAAATCCCGGACCGCCTGTTTCAGGCAACAGCGCCTTTTCAACAGACTTGAACGGAGCCTCCGCTCCGTCCCTTGCCTTGAAATTCAAATATGCCAGCGGCTCGGAAAACGGGTCGCTGAAGATCCCGATTTGAAGGTAAGGACCGGAGTGCACGGTCGTGAAGCCGGTGACAGGATTGGCGAAGTTGACGACAACAATTTCGGGAAGACGCACCAATGGAAGCCTTGAACGACAATCTGACCAAGCTGCCCCTGGCAGAGGACCCTCGATGGGCGCGTATAGCAGCCCGTGACAAGACCGCAGACGGCCAGTTCTGGTATTCGGTGTCGACAACCGGGGTCTATTGTCGCCCGTCGTGCCCTTCGCGCCTGGCCAATCCGAAAAACGTACAGCTTCACACCACGCTCGAAAGTGCCCGGGCGACCGGTTTCAGGGCGTGCAAGCGCTGCAAGCCGGAAGGCTTGCCTGCCGGTGCCGAGAATGCAGCAATTGTCGCAAAGGCCTGCCGCATCATTGAAGGCAGCGAAGAAGAGCCGTCACTGGATGATCTTGCTCGCTCCGTCGGTCGTAGCCCCAGCTACTTTCACCGGGTGTTCAAGGCGACAACCGGGCTCACGCCAAAAGACTATGCGTCAGCGCATCGGGCCAACAAGGTCCGTGATGGACTTGGTGCCGGCATAACGGTGACTGAGGCAATCTATGACGCAGGCTTCAATTCCAGCGGACGGTTCTATGAAAAATCCACCGGGATGCTGGGTATGACACCCACGCAATACCGTGCCGGCGGAGCCGACGAGGAGATCAGGTTCGCGGTTGGCCAGACGACACTTGGTGCCATTCTGGTCGCGTCCAGCAAGAAAGGCGTTGTGTCGATTCTTCTCGGAAGTGACCCGGGGGACTTGGTCCGGGATCTGCAGGACCGGTTTCCCAAGGCAACACTGCTTGGGGCGGATCGCGACTATGAAGGTCTGGTGGCCCGGGTGGTGGGCTTCGTCGAATGTCCAAAGATCGGTCTGGACCTGCCTTTGGATGTCCGCGGAACCGTCTTTCAACAACGGGTATGGCAAGCTCTTCAGGAAATCCCTGCCGGAGAAACGGTCTCCTATGCCGAGGTTGCCCGGCGTATCAAGGCACCCAAGGCATCACGGGCTGTTGCCCGGGCTTGTGCTGCCAACAAGCTCGCAGTGGCAATCCCCTGCCACCGTGTGGTTCGAACCAGCGGTGCACTTTCCGGCTACGCATGGGGTGTGGAGCGCAAGCGCGATCTCATCGAGAGGGAGAAACGGGCATGAGAAAGCTTACCGCCAACGAGGATCGTTCGGTTGCTTTGGCGACCTCTTTAGAGGCTCGGGTTGCCGGTTATGATTGGGCTGCTATCCACGAAGAGCTGAACGGTTTCGGCTGTGCCACGCTGCCTCAGCTCTTGTCGCCCGGGGAATGTCGTGCCCTTTCGTCGCTTTATACCGAGGAAGAACATTTCCGAAGCCATGTCGTCATGGCGCGGCACGGCTTCGGCAAGGGGGAATACCGTTATTTCAAATATCCGCTGCCGGATGTTCTGGGTGGATTGCGGACCGCCCTTTATCCCCGCTTCGCCGGTCTTGCCAACACGTGGAACGAGGCCATGGGCTTCGATCAACGATTTCCGGTCACCCATGACGCGTATCTGGAGCAATGCCACAAGGCGGGCCAGCTCCGGCCGACCCCTTTGTTGCTGCAGTATGGCGCCGGCGACTTCAACTGCCTTCATCAGGATCTTTACGGCGATCTGGTGTTTCCGATTCAGGTCGCGATTCTGCTATCGGAACCGGGCAAGGATTTCTCGGGTGGCGAGTTCTGCATGACCGAACAACGCCCGCGCATGCAGAGCCGCGTTGAGGTTGTCAGCCTGCGACTGGGGGATGCCGTGGCCTTTGCCGTTCACAACCGGCCTGTCCAGGGAACGAGAGGTAATTACCGCGTGAACCTGCGCCACGGCGTAAGCCGCGTGCGCTCCGGCACGAGACACACCGCAGGGATCATCTTCCACGACGCGAAATAGACACCTGCTCCGTGCTTGGGGAGCCCTCTTGAAGTTTGAGGGTACCTCGCAGCAGGTTGATAGCTGCCGAAGTGCGATCATGTCTTCCTGAAAGACTTGATGAGCAGGACAATGGCGCTGCAGCCGAGAAGGACGCCGGCGATGAAACACATCAATGGAGCCAGCAGGCCAAAGTCCGCCTTGAGCGCCTCGTAGTTCTGGTTGCCGTACTTGAAGAGGGCGGACGTCATCCAGAGGAACAATATTGCTGTGATCAGGCGGCCGTAGTTCATCCGTGCCCTATCGGTGTTTTGAATGGGAACGGAGTAACCCTTTTTCCGTTAAAGGTAAGTGTCGTTTCTCGGATAAAGTGTAGGCTGGGCTACAGGCAGAAGATACCAGGGGCGCTGATACGGTGAACGGATGGTCGGTTGGTTCTCCCAAGAAATCAGGTCTTTCTGACGGTTCACGGGCCGGGAGGCCGTTGTGTGTCATGCGGGACTCTGTCTGAATGAGAGCACCTGATCTCTAAGGAGCATGCAATGTCCTATCATGATGCCCCCGGCCTTGGCCGCCGTCTGGTCCGTTTGCCCGGTCAGCTGCTTCTGGCGCTCGTGAATGCGACGGCACTGCTCGTCATTGCAGCCTGCGTGCTGTCGCTCCTTGTGTTGAACAGGGTCGATACAGCGGGCGAACGTATCGCCGGCAATGTGACAGAAGCCGCGCTCGCCCGGTTGCAGGTCTCTCCGGGTGAATTCAAGGCCCGGATCGAAGCGCTTGACGGCAAGATCACCACGCTTGCTGCGCAACTCTCTGATCCCGACCTCAGGGATCATTGGGAAGTGGCGCAGCAACTGAAGGAACTCAATCGGAACCTTGCCGACATCAGGCTGGCGGCCGTTGGTCTGAGCGCTGCCGGTCCGGAAATCACCGACACCGCTTTCGAACAGGCCGGCGACATGCTGACCAGTGCGCTCTACACCTTGCGGGGGTGCGAGACGGCGCTAGAGGACAGCGAGCCTTCGAGCTGAGCATGTTTCTTTTCGCTTAGGCCTGAAACACATCCGCCCATTCGGGGTGCTTGCGCCGCTGCGCATTCACATAAGGACACAGCGGCACGATCTTCACCTGCTTGCGACGGGCGTCATCAACAAGCCTTTCCACCAGTGCCTTGCCAACCCCCATGCCACGCATGCTGTCCGGCACACCGGTGTGATCGGCAATGATCAGGTGTTCGTTGACAATGGAGAAGGTCAGTTCGGCCGGCTCGGTGATCCCTTCTACCATCGCCACATAGCGGCCTTTGCTGCCATCCTGTTCCAGGGTGATGTCGGGGGAAGTTGTCTCTACCATTGTCGGTCTCCTGAAGTGGATGAAAGCAATTGCTCTGATCCTGTGTTCAATCTGGCTGTTCGTTTCCAGGGAAGTACATGGGATGGGGCGGGAACAATCCCGCCCCAATTCATATCAGGCTGCCAGGTCGAACAGCAGGAATTCGGCATTCTCACTGGCTGTCAGCGAGATCGCGCCTGTCTGAAGCAGGCCGAGACCGTCGCCTGCGGAAAGCGGCTGGTCATTGACGCTGATCTTGCCTTTCACCAGTTGCAGCCAGACCTTCCGGCCGGGACGGATGTCGAAGGCCAGGCCGCGATCCGCGGACAGAAGCGACGCGTAGAGATCGACATCCTGGTGAATGGTAACGGATCCGTCCCGTCCGTCGCGCGATCCGATCAGGCGCAGCGCATCGCGGCGGCCGTCTTCCGGAAAGGCCTTCTGCTCGTAGCTTGGCGAGATCCCGTCAGCTTCAGGAACGATCCAGATCTGCAGGAAGTGGACCGGATCCGTGTCCGAGTGATTGTACTCACTGTGGCGAACACCGGTGCCGGCGCTCATGCGCTGCAGTTCTCCCGGCCGGATGACTGAGCCCGTACCGAGCGAATCTTTGTGTTCCAGACCACCGGAAACGACATAGGAGATGATCTCCATGTTCTGGTGCGGGTGGGTTGGGAAGCCGGCGCTGGGGGCGACACGGTCCTCGTTAATCACCCGCAGGGCACCGAAACCGATGTGGTTCGGGTCAAAATAGGACCCGAAGGAGAACGTGTGCTTGCTCTTCAACCAGCCGAAATCGGCATCGCCGCGAGCATCCGAAGGACGGAGTATCTGGTTCAAGGTTCAATCCTTTCCCAATCTCTGGCACGGGAATGTCCGTGCGCTGTTGGGCCTAAGATTGCCATTGGGGGATTGTTTTACAATTCTGCCAAATCTGGACAATTAGTCATCGATTTTTGAACAATTCCCTATTGAACAGCCTTGGGAGCTTCGGTCCGGGTCCGGTTTCGTTCCGCGATCTGTTTCGATACGCCGCCGTTCACTGTTGTGGGCTTTCCGGAAGGATCGAAAGCGGACTTGAATGTGAAGGCCGCGGGCGTGGGGCCCGCGTCGCCCAGGCGTTCGAAACGGTCGATCGCCTCCACCCAGTCCGGTTGGTGGCCTTCCGGCACCCACCACAGAGCATAGGCGGGGTAGGCGTGGTCTTCGCGCATGAAGTCCGGACCCTTTTTCAGGATCTCGGCGTGCGGCCCTCGGTAGACGGCGGCAAGCGCTGATTCCAGGTCTTGCCAAAGCGAGATGGTGGAGGGTGCCCAGCCGTCGCCATTGTCCTGCCAGTACCTGGGAAAAACCTGCTCGCCCCAGCTGTCCGGTCCCGGTTCGTCTTCGTAGCCGGAGCGGGCGACGAAACCCTCGGCGCGTTCCATCGCAGCCCAAACAAGCGGCTCGGCTTGGTGAAAGGGTTCCACAACCGGGTGGTCCGCCCGCGTACGGAATTGGCCGAATGTATAGAGCGCAAGCCAGTGACCGTTCATGCTTCCTCCCCGCCTGAATGACACCCGGCAGAGACTGGCTGCAATTCACCCGTGTCGCAAGAGGTTGCAAGCGACGCAAAACAGATAGTCCGTGCATGCGGCTGGAAAAATTCGCGCAGCTGGTCTAAGCGCTGGAAGAAGACTTTGGTGGCCGGCATGAGCCCGGCACCGGCAACGAGGATAATCGCGTGGAAGATCTCAGCCTTTTCTCCCTTGGCCTTCTGGCTGTTGCGCTGCTGGCAACCGGGCTTGTGGCCGGGATCATTGCAGGCCTGCTCGGCGTCGGTGGCGGCATCGTCATCGTGCCGGTGCTCTATTACATGTTCACCGCCCTGAAGATCGACCCGTCGGTTCTGATGCATGTGGCCGTGGGAACGTCGCTCGCAACCATTCTGGCGACCGGCACGTCGTCGGCACGCGCCCACTACAATCGTGGCAGCGTCGACATGGATCTCCTGAAACGCTGGTGGTGGGCGATCGCTCTTGGCGTCATCGCCGGGGGAACGCTCGCGGGGAACATTTCGGGTGGCGCACTGACGCTGGTCTTCGGGATTGTCGCTCTGGCCGTGTCGGCCAACATGATGTTCCGCAAGGATGGCTCCCATCTGGCCGACAAGCTTCCCGGGTCTCCGATGGCTGGGGCGAGGAGGGGCGCCCGCCGTTCTCGCTCGGGTATGTCAACCTGATCGGCTTCTTCCTGATCATTCCGGCCAGCACCCTTGCTGCACCCTGGGGCGCGAAGATCGCCCATGCCATCGATCCGCCGAAGCTCAAGCTCGTGTTCGCGCTGTTCCTCGGTTTTACCGGCCTGCGCATGATCTACGGCGTCGTGTTCTGACCGGTGGCCTGGTCCCGGCTACAGGATCGCTGATGGGTAAATCAAAAGGTTTCATTGGTTCTGAGTCGATTTATCAGCAATACTGACCTTTCTTTGCGGGGGGTGCCCGCCGCCTGACACTCTTGGACAGACATGTTGAACAAAAATGTGACCCTCAGCCTGCAAGGCTGCGTGCGGGGCGCCACGATGTGCATTCCGGTATCCCCGGGCATCATCGCGCTTGGACTGGTCTTCGGAACGGTCGCCGCGCAAAAGGGGCTGACCTTCCTCGAAACGATCATGATCAACTCGCTGGTTTTCGCCGGCGCCAGCCAGTTCGTCGCGATGGAAGTCTACAGCGATCCGCTCAATTATGCTCTCGTCGTGGCCATGATCGGGGTTACCGCTGCCGTCAACATGCGCATGCTGCTGATCGGCGCGAGCCTGCGGCCCTGGCTTGGCCAGGTGCCGGCCTGGCAGACCTATCCTTCCCTGTTTCTGCTGACGGACCTCAACTGGTTGCTGGCCTTGTCGGAATACGACAAGGGCACGCGCGACTGGGGGATCTATCTCGGCAGCGGTCTTTTCACCTGGTCGGTCTGGTCGCTTTCCGTCGTTCCGGGCTATTTCGCAGGCAGTCTCGTGTCGGACCCGAAGGTCTATGGCCTCGACGTGGTTCTGCCGGCTTTCTTCGCCGCACTTCTGGTGCCGCTCTGGAAGGGTAAGCGCCAGACAGTCAGCTGGCTGTTCGCAGGCGGTATCGCCGCGCTGACCTGGTATCTGGTCGGTGGCTACTGGAGCATTTTCACCGGTGCCATCGCCGGTGCTTTCGCGGGGGCCTATCTCGATGACTGAGGGAGCATTCACCGCCGACCCGATCTTCATCCTGGCCGTGCTTGGCATGACAGCGGTCACTTACGCCCTGAGGGCGGGTGGATACTGGGTCATGGGCCGGCTGCCCATCACGCCGCGGGTGCGCCGGGGTCTGGAGGCGTTGCCGGGCGCGATCATCGTTTCCACCATCCTGCCCATCGTGTTGAAGGGCGGGCTGGCCGTGGCGCTGTGCCTTGTCGTAGCTGCAGCGGCGCAGGTGACCCTGCGCAAGGAATATGTCGCCGTCTTCTGTGCAGCCGGAGCCGCGGCAGCCCTCAGGGCTGCCGGACTGTAGGCTACTGGCGGTTCAGGATTTTCCGCACCTGTCCGGCGGTTTCGTCGACATTGCTGCCCGCGTCGATTTCCACCCAGTTCATCTGGCCGAGGTCGTAGCCAAGCTGTGTATCGACAACGTCAGCGTTCGCGTCCGAGGCATCGTCCCCGCGCGCGGAGACCCGGGCTTTCAGGATGTTTGCCGGCGCAGTCAGCCACAGGCCGCAGAAACCGCATTCAACATTGTTGGCGATGGCCTCGATACGGTCCCGTTCGCTCTCGGCGGCAAAAACCGCATCGAAGATTGCCGAGTGACCCGCTGCGAGGACGGTCTGAATGGTGTCGTCCAGCGCGTGGTAGACCTTCTGGGACGCCTCCAGCGTATAGGCTTCCGCCGGCGCCTTTTCCGTTTCTTCAATGCCCAGCAGGCGCTTTCGCATCACGTCCGTGCGCAGCACGCGCGCGCCGGGTGCCCGGCCGATGCCGGGGGCAATTTCGTAGGCAAGCGTGGTCTTGCCGGTGCCGGAAAGGCCACCGATGGCAACCAGTTGCGGGCGTGAGGGATCCAGAAAGTCCACTGCGTGGCGGAAATAGGCCTGGGCCTGGTCGCGCTCACGTTGTTTCTGGTTCGGGTCCGACTGGTTGAGAGCGGAGCTGGCCGCGATCTTGGAGCGGATCGCCGCGCGCATCATCAGGTAGAAGGGCAGGGCTGCCAGGCCCTCCGAATGCGTGTCCAGGCGGCTCTTGTCCATGTAGCGGTTGAACACCCGGTTCGCCGCACGCTGTTGACCCCGGTCCCACAGGTCCATCAGCAGGAAGGCGAGATCGTAAAGAACGTCACCGGTAGCAATCGCATCTGAAAATTCAACCGCATCGAACAGGACCGGGGTGTCATCAACCATGACGATGTTGCGAAGGTGGGCGTCGCCGTGGCAACGACGGACAAGGCCCTGTTCGCCCCGGCGCAGGATCAGCTCGTGCAGAGCCGACAGGACAGTGCGGGAAGTCTCGGTCAGATGCCGGACCGCCTCGGCTTCGAACAGATCGGGGTGCTCGCGAAAGGCGGCGTCGTTCTGCTCCACATAGCTTGCAAGCTCCGCGTAGAAGCCGTTGCCCTGCCGCAGTGGCGCGGCGTCATGCGCAGTCACCATCATGTCCGCCAGCCTGTCCGTCAGAGTGTCCGGAAGCGGGCCGGTTCCAGCGACGGAGTCCAGTTCGTGCTGTCGCTCGAACCGGTTCATTTCAACTGCCCATTCGATGGGCTCTCCAGTGCCGCCAAGATCCAGCGTGCCATCTGCCTCCCGCGTCACAGGCAAGGCCTGCCGGTAGATCTGAGGTGCGTTCGGCTGGTTGTAGGTTATTTCCGCCTTGCAGGCTTCTTCGCGCAAGGGCAACGTCGAATAGTCGAGAAAGGGAAACTTGACCGACCGTTTGACCTTGTAAGCCTTGCTGCCCACCAGAAAGACGATATTGGCATGGGTGTCGATCCGCTTCACCTCGGGCCGCGCCGGATCGTCGGACGGAAGGCTGCCGAGGAACTCGAGCGCCTGGTTCTGGGTTTCGGCCTGATCCATCTTCCGTCCCTTTTGCTGACACGTGGCAATACATGCCTCACATGCAAACGACCCGGTTTGATCCTTCTCAATGTGAGGTGCCCCGGATGTGGCACAAATAAACCGGATTGTCAGTAAAGGAGGGCCCCATGAGCGACTATCCGACTTTGAAGAAGATCAGGTTGAACCTGGCCAGAACCAAGGATTTTCCGCAAGGTTCGGCGAACCACGGTTATGAATTCACCGCTCCGCTAGACGAAACCGGCCATATCGACGCCGGTCTTTGGAAGAAGCAGCGCGACCATTGCCGTGTGCGGCGATTCTGGGGCGCCGAGGAAGAGGAAGTCGGCCACCTCATCCACCGTCCGGGTGGCTCCTGGGCTTTCCATTACGATATCGACGGCGAGGACGACGATGAGGCGGGCTACCGTTTCGGCGCTCATGCCTTCAACCCGGGTGAATACGTCTCCATCAAGGACGAGGATGGCGAGATGCACACCTTCCAGGTGGTGACGGTTCAGTCGATCTGAGATCAGCTTCCCATAACAAGACATAAAAACGAATGGGGGCAGGGGTGCCGGGAAACCGGTGCCCCTTTTTGTTTGCTGCGCCGATGCTTACCGGCAAGGCCTACCATGACATGAGGCCCATCCTTCGAGACAGCACTTGGCGCTTCCTCAGGATGAGGACTGTGTGTGGCACAATCAGGCGGCCTTACAACACATTCAACCTCATCCTGAGGAGCGCGTTTGTGCGCGTCTCGAAGGATGGGCTGCAAGTCCGTTGTCGGAGATATATTATTCTAAATCGGAATGACCCTATTGCCAATTAATCTGATTTTCGCCTCTAACAGGCGGGATTTTCATACGCTATAGAATGAACAGATCATCTTTCTCGTAAGGACCCGGAACATGGACCAGAAGACCGGCGGTGAATTGTTGGTGGAGGCGCTGGAGCGCCACGGGGCAGAGCGCGTGTTCTGTGTGCCCGGCGAAAGTTACCTTGCCGTGCTCGATGCGCTTTACGATGCGTCGATCCCGGTCACGGTCTGCCGCCAGGAAGGCGGGGCTGCAATGATGGCCGATGCCTGGGGCAAGCTCACCGGCAAGCCGGGCATCTGCATGGTGACCCGCGGTCCCGGGGCCACCAACGCTTCTGCCGGTGTCCACGTGGCGGCGCAGGATTCCACGCCGATGATCCTGTTCATCGGACAGATCGAGCGTGGCATGCGCGAGCGTGAAGCGTTCCAGGAAATCGACTACAGCCAAATGTTCGGTGGCATCGCCAAATGGGTTGCGGAGATCGATCACGCGGATCGCGTACCGGAGTTCATTTCGCGCGCCTACCATGTTGCCACGTCCGGCCGTCCGGGACCGGTGGTTCTGGCGCTACCGGAAGACATGCTGGTCGAAAAGGCGGATGCCCCGCAGCCGCCTGCGTGGACCCAGGTCGAAACGCATCCGGGCCTCACCCAGATGGCGGACCTGCAGAAGCGCCTTTGGGCGGCCGAGCGGCCGATCGCCATTCTGGGTGGCAGCCGCTGGTCGGAAGAGGCCGTCGCCGGCTTTACCCGCTTTGCCGAGCGTTTCGACCTGCCGGTTGCCTGCTCGTTCCGCCGCCAGATGCTGTTCGACAACCTGCATCCGAACTATGCCGGCGATGTCGGCATCGGCATCAATCCGAAGCTATTGGCACGGGTCAAGTCCTCCGATCTGATCCTGCTTGTCGGTGGCCGCTTGTCGGAAATGCCGAGCCAGTCCTATTCGCTGCTCGACATTCCCTCTCCCACGCAGCAACTGGTTCATGTCCATCCGGACGCCGAGGAACTCGGCCGGGTCTACCGGCCGGCGCAGGCAATTCATGCCAGCCCGACTGCCTTCTGCAAGGCGGCCGAAGGCCTTCAGCCGCCGTCCGAACTGAAGGGCGCAGGCGAAGCGGCCAAGGCCCATCAGGACTACCTGGACTGGTCCGGTGCCCGGCCACAGGTGCCCGGCAACCTCCAGATGGCCGGCGTCATGGAATGGCTGGAAGCCAACCTGCCGGAAGATGCGGTCTGCACCAATGGGGCCGGCAACTACGCCACCTGGCTGCACCGCTTCCACCGGTTCCGTCGCTATGCCACCCAGGCAGCGCCGACGAGCGGCTCCATGGGGTATGGCCTGCCGGCAGCCGTTGCCGCCAAACTTGCCTTTCCGGAGCGCGAAGTCGTCTGTTTTGCAGGCGATGGCTGCCTGCAGATGACCATGCAGGAGTTTGGCACCGCCTGTCAGGACGGTGCCAACATCATCGTGCTTGTGATCGACAACGGCATGTACGGCACCATCCGCATGCATCAGGAACGCACCTATCCCGGCCGCCCGTCGGCAACCAAGCTGGTCAATCCGGATTTCGCAGCGCTTGCCCACAGCTATGGTGCCTTCGGTGAGACGGTCGAAACGACAGACGCTTTCGGTCCTGCATACGAACGTGCCCGTGCCGCCGGCACACCCGCAATCCTGCATCTGAAGCTGGACCCGGAAGCCATCACCCCGGCCGCCAGCCTCAGCCAGATCCGCGCGGCGGCACAGGGAAAGTAAAAGCCCAGCCTTGAACGAAAAAAGCACGCCCGTTACCCGGGCGTGCTTTTTCATTTATGGGGGCTTTCGATGCCTACCTCAGCACCTGCGGCAGCCACAGGGTGATGATCGGAAAACAGACCAGCAGGATTACGCGCAGGATCTCGGCACAGAAGAACGGCGCAACGCCCTTGAAAGTCTCGATCATCGGCGTTTCCCGATCGAGCGAAGAGATGACGAAGACATTCATGCCAACCGGTGGCGTGATCAGGCCGAGTTCGACCACGATCAGGGCGAGTACGCCGAACCAGATCTTCAGGTCCTCCGTGCTCATGCCGAAGCCTGCCCCTTCCGCTCCCTGGTAGATGCCGCCGTTGATCTCGACCAGTACCGGCCAGAAGAACGGGATCACCAGCAGGATCATCGACAGGCTGTCCATCAGGCAGCCGAGCAGGATGAGCGCGATCAGCAGCAGGATCAGCACCGTCATCGGTTCGAGCCCGGAGTTGGCGATCCAGGAAGCGGTTTCCTGAGGCAGGCCAACGCGAGACATGAAGATCTTGAGGAGTTCCGCTCCAAGGATGATCAGATAGATCATGCCTGAAGTGGACGCGGTTTCCTTGAGCGCCTGAATGAAGTCGTGGCCGGACAGCTTGCGCTGCAACAGCCCGAACAGCAGGACCAGAAAAACGCCGACGGCAGCTGCCGGTGTCGGGTTGAAGAACCCGAAGTAGATGCCGCCGATGACCAGCCCGAAGATGATCAGCACCGGGATCATGCCGGCAGTCGCCTCCAGGAATTCCTTGCGGTCGGCAACACCTCCCTTGGGCCCGGCTTCAGGCTTGATGGTGACATAGAGGGCGATGGTCAGAAGGAAGAGAACCACTGCCAGCAGGCCTGGCAGGAACGCCGCCATGAACATGGTGACGATGTTTGCTTCCACGATGATGGCATAGATGATCAGGACCACCGAGGGTGGGATCAGGATGCCGAGCACGCCGCCCGCAGCGAGCGTTCCCGTCGCCAACGCACCGGAATAATTGTAGCGCTTGAGTTCCGGCAGGGCGACCTTGCCCATGGTGGAAGCGGTTGCAAGCGACGAGCCGCAGACCGCACCGAACCCGGCGCAGCCGGCGATGGCCGCCATGGCGGTACCGCCACGCAACCAGCCGAGCCAGGCATTCGCCCCCCGGAACAAAGCCTGGCTCAGGCCGGTCTTCGAGGCGATCGCCCCCATCAGGACGAACATCGGCACGACGGAAAGGTCGTAGATGGAGAACTGGCCGTAGGCGAGGGTCTTCAGCTGGCTGAGGACGAGGGCGGGTCCGTTCAGCATCATGGTGCCGACACCGCCGACAAGAATCATCGCATAGGCAATGGGCATGCGGATCGCGATCAGGGCGATCAGCACCACGAGAGCGCCAAGCCCGAGGACAAGTGCGTCCGTCATTCTAGTGGTGTCCTCTCGACAGCGCGGTCATGTCCTGCAGCAGCGTGACCAGCGCGGCCAGTGCCAGCAGCGCAAGCGATATCAGGATCGGCACGAAGGCCATCCAGTGCGGGATCTGCAGGATGGTGGTTGTGTAGTCGTAGTCCTTCTGGTCCAGCATGCCGTAATACATGCGCCAGATCAGCAGCAGCGCGAATACAAGGGCAACCAATGACCCGAGCAGGGTGAAGAAGGCAATCACCCGTCTGGACGCGCCGGCGGTGAAGATGTCTGCCGAGACGTTTGCACCGACCAACTGGCAATAGGGCAGGAACGCGAAGACTGCGATGGCCACGCCCATTTCGGTCAGCTCGAAATCGCCCGGAAACGGTGTGCCGAAAACCGAGCCGATGATCGACAGCATGTTGACAGCGACGACCAGTAACAGCACGCCGCCGCCAAGCAGGGCCCAGAGCGTTATCAGGCGGCTGGCAGCCCCGGTGAACCCGGAGCTGCTGGCTTTGAGAGTGTTCGACATCAGTTGGCCGAGTGGCTGGCCACCGCTGCGCGGGCCTTTTCAACCAGCGCGGCACCGTCGATACCCTTTGCGGAGACCTCCTCGACCCAGCGGTCGGCAACGGGGGCCAGCGCCTGACGGAAAGCTTCGGTCTCTTCCTCGGTCAAGGTGATGTGCGTGTTGCCCGCCTTGGTGGCCAGACCGATCCCGAAATCATCCGATGCAGCCCAGATTTCGCCAACCTTCACGATCCACTCGGGACCGGAGGCATCACGAAAGGCCTTTTGAATGTCTTCCGGCAGACCATTCCAGCGTTCCTGGTTCATGGAAACCTGGAAGGTGGTGGTGCCGAAACGCTCCTTGTCGACGCCTTCGATCTGGAACTCGGTCTGCTCCTGGATCTTCAGCGGCGGAATGATTTCCCACGGAATGAAGGCGCCGTCGATAACACCCTTCTGCAGCGCAGGCGGCAGTTCCGGAACCGGCATGGCGACCGGCGAAGCGCCGAGTGCCTCGATCACCCAGGCACCGGTACGGGTCGGGATACGGATCTTCTTGCCGGCGAGGTCTGCCGGGGAGTGAACTTCCGTGTCGCGCATGTGAATGGCCTGGCCGGCATGCACATGCAGGAACATCACTTCAACGCCCTTGTATTCGTCCTTCAAGTCCGTTTCGTACAGATCCATCAACGCCTGGTTTGTGGCGGCCGGATCGTTGGTGTGAATGCCCGGAAGCTCGAACACTTCGGTGCGCGGGAAGAGGCCAGGCGTATAGCCGTTCACGGTCCAGACCAGATCGACCACGCCGTCGCGCACCTGGTTGATCAGCTCGGGCGGACGGCCGCCAAGCGTCATGGCCGGATAGATTTCGATATGGACCTTGCCACCGGAATTTTCTTCCACCTGCTTGGCCCACGGCACCAGCATCTGCGTGTGCGCAGGGGCTTTCTCGCCCAGGAAGTGGTGCAGCTTGAATTCGTAATCGGCCGCGCTTGCGGACGATGCGCCGGCGGCGATCATGGCAGCGGCGAGAAACGCGTTCTTGAGAATGCTCATGTTGTCTCCTCCCATCGGAAGCTCTTGTCGACTCCCGGTCTGTAACTTGCTGGCCAACCTTCAATGTGTGCGATCGTGGAACGCCCTTCAACGATGCCGGAAGACCTTTCGGGCGCACCTCTTGCAGATTTGCGGCCAGCAGGGAACGTAGCTCCGCGATCATCTTCACTAATTAGTTTGGTAATGTAAAATGAGATAATAGCCATTATACTTTCCAATTTTAGAAAGAAAATTCCTTGTTCCCATAGCCGTTTTTTATCGTCTAGGGTGCGCGTCAAAGCAGACGCGAAGGCGGCGGTTCGCGGAGGGGCTCCTCTCCTGCAAGAGCCTGAATTGCCTCGCAATTTCTGCATTCTGCATCCAAAAGGAACATGGGAGGACGGCATGGCCGACAGGATGGACAGCACCACGATTACCGCGGGTGGAGCGGTGTTCGGCAAGTTGAAGGCGCTCGGTGTCGACTATGTCTTCGCAAATTCCGGCACAGATTTTCCACCGATCATCGAGGGACTGATCGAGGCAACGCAGAACGGGCTCGACCTTCCGGTGCCGATCACGGTGCCGCACGAACATGTTGCCGTCGGTATGGCACACGGCTTTTACCAGATCTCCGGCAGGATCCAGTCGGTCATGCTGCACACCAACGTGGGGCTCTCCAACGGCATTACCGGCGCCATCAACGCCTGGTGCGATCAGATCCCCGTGCTGATGATGTCCGGTCGCACGCCGGTGATGGAAGCCGGCCGCTTTGGCGCGCGCACGGTGCCGATCGGCTGGGGACAGGAAATGTTCGACCAGACCGCGCTGATCCGCGAAGTCACCAAGTGGGACTACGAGTTGCGTTTTCCCGAGCAGATCGCGGATCTCTTCGACCGGGGCTGGGCGATTGCCAATTCCACGCCCAAGGGCCCCGTCTATCTCAGCCTGCCGCGTGAAGTTCTGTGCGAGCAAACTCCGCCGGATGGCCTTGATACCCCGTCGAAACAGGCACCGGTCATCGCAGCGCCGGATCCCTCGTCCCTCAAACGGGCAGCAGACCTGCTGGCGCAGGCCAAAAGCCCGCTGATCATCAGTCAGCGAGGAGCCGGATCGGAAGAAGCCTTTGCAGCCCTCGGACGGTTCCTGACGGACTGGGCCCTGCCGCTGTCGCACTATTGGGCAAACCAGCTTTCCGTTCCCCTGTCGCACCCGATGCAGGTCGGTGCGTCGCCGGAAGCCCTGCTTGCCGAGGCGGACGTGGTGCTGGTGATGAACTCTCTGGCACCCTGGTGGCCGGACAAGGTCGCCCTTCGCGATGATGTCACCGTGATCCAGCTCGGGCCGGATCCCCTGTTCACCCGCACGCCGATCCGCAACTTCCAGGCGGATGTGACCCTGGCAGGAGAAACCGCTCAGACGCTGCTGGCCCTGATTGCCGAAATGCAGAGCCGTCCGCGTGACGAAGCCGTTTTGAACGCCCGCAGACATCGTATTGCCGAACTGTCGTCCGCCAATCGTGCGGAGGTTGTCGCCCGGGCCAAGCGCGGCAATGCCGGCCCGATGAGCAAGGACTGGGTCAGTCTTTGCCTTGGCCGCGCCATCAAGGGGCGGAAGGCCACAATCTTCCATGAGCTTGGTTGTCCGCTTGAGCCGCTCGACCTGGAGCAACCGAACAGCTACTTCCAGGAACCGCATTCCGGGGGGCTTGGATGGGGTCTCGCAGCGGCGCTTGGCGCACAGCTTGCCGACCGCGACCGGCTGGTCTTCGCAACCATCGGCGACGGCAGCTACATGTTCGCCAACCCGACGGCCTGCCACATGGTTGCCGAGGCGCATGAGTTGCCGGTGATCACGCTTGTGCTGAACAACGAGGAGTGGGGCGCAGTGCGTCACTCCGTGGTGGGCACTTACAAGGATGGTCTTGCCAGCAAGGCCAACGATGTGCCGCTGACGTCCCTTCGGCCAAGCCCGGATTTCACCAGAACCGCGGAGGCCAGCCGCGCCTACACCGAAACGGTGACGGAAGGCGATGCGCTGCCGGCAGCGCTGGAACGTGCCATCGAGGTGGCGACGGAGGAAAAGCGGCAAGTTCTGCTCAACATCGCCATCGCGCGGGCTTGAGGCGCGGGTTCAATTGATCGGAAGAATAAGAAAATCAAGGGACGATTATCTTGTTTTTCCGAAAGGAGCTCTTCGGACATGCCCCGTGGTCCGGCTTCGAAAGGCAGGTCATAGTTCCCGGTAACTGGTTTTGTTGAAGAAGAAGGTTGGCCGTGTCCCAGTCCATGCCCCCAAGATCCTATTACGCGCCGACCGGTGGTCATCCCGGTCAGGAAACACTCCTGACAGACCGGGCTGTCTTTACCGATGCCTATGCGGTCATCCCGAAAGGCACCATGCGTGACATCGTCACCAGCTATCTGCCGTTCTGGGACAAGACCCGCCTGTGGGTGCTGTCGCGCCCATTGTCAGGTTTCGCCGAAACCTTCTCGCAATATATCGTTGAAGTGTCGCCGGGTGGTGGCTCTGACCGGCCGGAGACAGACCCTTCCGCCGAAGGCGTGCTGTTCGTTGTCGAAGGCGAAGCTGTTCTGACAGCCGACGGACAGCGATACCACCTGAGGCCCGGAAGCTACGCCTTCCTGCCGCCGCAAACCGACTGGAGCCTGAAGAACACAGGCAGTGAACCGGTGCGGTTCCACTGGGTTCGCAAGGCGTTCGAGCCTGTTGAAGGCCTGGAGCGACCGACACTTTTCGTCACTCACGAAAACGACATCGAACCGCGGGCAATGCCCGGCACGGACGGCAAATGGGCGACGACCCGCTTCGTCGATCCGGAAGACGTGCGCCACGACATGCACGTCAACATTGTCACCTTCCAGCCGGGTGCCGTCATCCCGTTCGCGGAAACCCATGTGATGGAACACGGGCTTTATGTCCTGGAAGGCAAGGCGGTCTATCGCCTCAACCAGGACTGGGTCGAGGTGGAAGCCGGCGACTACATGTGGCTGCGCGCCTTCTGCCCGCAGGCCTGCTATGCCGGTGGCCCGGGCCCGTTCCGCTACCTCCTCTACAAGGACGTCAACCGCCACATGAAGCTGCAGGCGGCAGGCCGTTTCGAGGCCGGTTCCCGGCAGAGCTTCCGCAGCGCCGCGGAGTAAAGAGAAAAGCCCCTTCCTCCTTGCACCCTCATCCTGGCACCCTCATCCTGAGGAGCCGCTTCAGCGGGGTCTCGAAGGATGGGCGGCACACTCCGGAACAAGCGGCCCATCCTTCGAGACGGACCTGACGGTTCTCCTCAGGATGAGGGAGAGGGCGGGATTGGCCGCTTCAGGGTGTGGGTGTAACGAACTCCTCTGGATCGGGTCGGGAGTGAAGCAAGCGTTCTCATTCCACGGTCTTCGTTTGCGGCGGAGCGATTTCGCCGCCGAGGGCGGCGGTCAGTGCAGCGGCCGCCGCCTTCACTGCTTCTGCGAAAGGCGCGATCCTGTCCGGGCTGACCCGGCTGGTCGGGCCCGACACGGACAGCCCGGCGACAGCTTCGCCATAGTGATTGAATACGGGTGCCGCAATGCAGCGCATTCCGAGGTTCTTTTCTTCCCCGTCGATCGAGAACCCGCGTGCACGGATCGCTTCCAGATCCGCGGCCAGCAGGCCCGCGTCACACAATGTGTGCTCGGTGAAGCGTTCCCGGTCGGTCTGCTTCAGGATACGCTTGCATTGGTCCTCGTCCATGAAAGCCAGAAGCGCCTTGCCGATGCCGGAGGCATGCAGCGGCGACAAGGTGCCGGGCGGGAAGAAGGCGCGAATGCTTTCGTGGGTTTCGACCTGGCTGACAAACAGCACCTGGTCCGCCTGTGCCACACCAAGATTGGCCGTTTCCCCTGTCTGCTCCATCAGGGAGCGCAGGACAGGACGCGCCCGTTCCACCAGACTGGTACGCCTTAAAAATCGTGCGCCGATGATGAATGCGCCCGGACCTATGTGCCAGAGCTGCTGCGCCTGGTCGAATTCCACCAGGCCACGTGTCTCCAGCGTGAACAGGATGCGATAGAGCGTTGCCGTGGATTCTCCAAGCTGATCCGACAGGGCTGAAAGAGAGACGCCGGACTGGGTGCTCAGATGCTCGAACACGGCCATCGCCCGGTCGAGCGACTTGATGGTGTTCTGTTCGGTCTTGTCGTCCCAGGCACGCGGTCGCCCACGGGCGCGTCTGGTGGCGGAACTATCGGATTTGAGATCTGTCATCAGCTCATTTTTCTGATTTTGAAAAATCAATTCACCATATGAAAAATATAACATACTGACAAGATTGGCAATTTATACAAAATATATTTTTGAAAAAATATTTTAAAAAAATTGCAGAGCTCCGCCCCTGCACGGTACCGTTTCTCAAAATTCATAAGAGGAAACGGCCATGAGCTTCCAAAATCCTGTTTTCATTCCCGGCCCCACCAACATGCCGGAAGCGCTCCGCAGAGCGTGCGACATGCCGACCCTGGACCATCGCTCGCCGCTGTTCGGACAGATCCTGCAGCCCGCGCTTGCAGGCGTCAAAAAGGTGCTGAAGACGGAAACCGCCGAGGTGTTCCTGTTTCCGTCGACCGGAACCGGCGGCTGGGAAACCGCGATCACCAACTGCTTGAGCCCCGGCGACAACATCCTGGCTGCCCGCAACGGCATGTTCAGCCATCGCTGGATCGACATGTGCCAGCGCCACGGCCTGAAGGTTGATGTTGTCGAGGCAGCCTGGGGCACGGGGCTGCCGGCAGACCGCTATGAGGAAATACTCGCCGCGGACACAAACCACGAGATCAAGGCGGTGCTGGCAACCCACAACGAAACCGCGACCGGCGTCAAATCCGACATTGCCGCGGTACGCCGCGCGCTGAATGCCGCGAAGCACCCGGCGCTGCTCTTTGTCGATGGCGTTAGCTCGATTGCCTCGATGGATTTCCGCATGGACGAATGGGGTGTCGATGCCGCGGTCACGGGCTCCCAGAAAGGCTTCATGTTGCCACCGGGGCTCGCCATCATCGCCCTGTCGCCAAAGGCACAGGCCGCCGTTGAAAGCGCCCGGTTGCCGCGCACCTTCTTCGATGTTCGCGACATGATGAAAGCCTACGCCAACAACGCCTATCCCTACACGCCGGCCGTCGGCCTGATGAACGGGTTGAAGCAAAGCTGCGACATGCTGCTGGCAGAGGGCCTCGACAATGTCTTTGCCCGCCACCACCGCATTGCAGAAGGTGTGCGCGCCGCGGTCCGGGCCTGGGGCCTGGAGCTTTGCGCGCAGACACCGGACGTCTATTCGGATTCGGTCAGCGCGATCCGTACTCCTGGAGGTTTCAACGCCACCGGCATCGTTACCCACGCCGCGGCGAAATACGGCGTCGCCTTCGGTGTCGGCCTCGGAGAGGTCGCAGGCAAGGTGTTCCGTATCGGCCACCTGGGCAGCCTGACCGACGTCATGATGCTGTCGGGGCTGGCGACTGCCGAAATGGTCATGGCCGATCTCGGCCTCGACATCCAACTGGGCTCCGGTGTTGCGGCCGCCCAGGAAGTCTATCGCAGCGACAGCGCCATTGCCTCGAAGGAAGCCGCATGAAAACCGATGCCCTGACCCAGTACATCCCGACGCTTGAGGACATGCTCGTCGCGCATGAGCGCATCAAGCCGCATATCCACCGGACGCCGGTTCTGACCTCCTCGTTCCTGAACGAGCTGACCGGTGCGGAACTGTTCTTCAAATGCGAGAACTTCCAGAAGGCAGGTGCCTTCAAGGTGCGCGGTGCATCCAACGCCGTCTTCGGTCTGGACGAGGAAACCGCCAAGGCCGGTGTGGCGACCCACTCCTCCGGCAACCATGCGCTCAGCCTGTCCTATGCGGCAGGCCGGCGGGGCATTCCGTGCCACGTGGTCATGCCGAGAACGGCGCCACAGGCCAAGAAGGATGCCGTTCGTGGGTACGGCGGCATCATCACCGAGTGTGAACCGTCCACCTCCAGCCGCGAAGCGGTCTTTGCCGAGGTCGAGGCCCGGACCGGAGCGGAATTCGTACATCCCTACAATGACCCGCGTGTCATTGCCGGTCAGGGCACCTGTTCCAAGGAATTGATGGAGCAGACAGATGGTCTTGATGCGGTTGTCGCACCGATCGGCGGTGGCGGCATGGTCTCAGGCACCTGCCTGACCCTGTCGAACCTGGCGCCCGAAGTGAAGATCTTTGCTGCCGAACCGGAGCAGGCAGATGATGCTGCCCGCAGTTTCAAGGCGGGTCACATCATTGCCGACGACGCACCGGAAACTGTTGCCGACGGGCTGAAGGTGCCGCTCAAGGAGCTGACCTGGCACTTCGTCTCGAACCACGTCACCGACATCCTGACCGCGTCGGAACAGGAAATCGTCGACGCCATGCGTCTGATCTGGGCGCGGATGAAGATCGTCATGGAACCGTCTTCCGCCGTGCCGCTGGCAACCATCCTGAAGAACAGGGACGTCTTTGCCGGCAATCGCGTCGGCATCATCATCACCGGCGGCAATGTCGATCTCGGCAAATTACCCTGGAGCATCCTGCGTTCCGAGGACCGCAGCTAAGATGCTCCATCGCTCTAAAAACGATCAACTTTTCAGCTTTCGGATGAATTCCGAAAGCTGGTTGATCTGGAATGCCTGAGCCATTTGGAGAAGAAAAATGAACGCACAAACCGGATTTGAAAAACTCGAAGTCGGCTACGACATTCCGGCCCTTCCGGGCATGGACGAGGCCGATATCCAGACGCCTTGCCTGGTGCTCGATCTCGATGCACTGGAGCGCAACATCAAGAAGATGGGCGACTACGCCAAGGCCCACGGCATGCGTCACCGGGTGCATGGCAAGATGCACAAGTCGGTCGATGTCGCAAAGCTGCAGGAACGGCTCGGCGGTGCTGTCGGGGTCTGCTGCCAGAAGGTTTCGGAAGCCGAGGTCTTTGCCCGTGGCGGTATCAAGGACATCCTGGTGTCGAACCAGGTTCGCGACAAGGCCAAGATCGATCGTCTGGCCCGGCTGCCCAAATTTGGCTGCCGCACCTTCGTCTGTGTCGATGATCTTGCCAATGTTGCCGATCTGTCTGAAGCCGCTGCCAAGCACGGCACCACGCTGGAAGTCTTCATCGAGATCGATTGCGGTGCCGGTCGCTGCGGCGTGACCACGAGCGAGGCGGTTGTCGAAATTGCCAAGGCAGTGGACGCGGCAAGGAACCTAAAGTTCAGCGGCATCCAGGCCTATCAGGGCGCCATGCAGCACATCGACAGCTATGAAGCCCGCAAGGACAAGCTCGACATTGCCATTGCGATGGTCAAGGACGCCGTCGAGGCGTTGAAGAAGGAAGGCCTGGAGCCGGAACTCGTTTCAGGTGGCGGCACGGGCTCCTACTATTTTGAATCCAATTCGGGCGTCTACAACGAGCTGCAATGCGGTTCCTATGCCTTCATGGATGCAGACTACGGCCGCATTCTCGATAAGGACGGCAAGCGCATCGACCAGGGGGAATGGGAAAACGCCTTCTTCATCCTGACCCAGGTGATGAGCCACGCGAAAGCCGACAAGGCGATCTGTGATGCGGGCCTCAAAGCCCAGTCCGTCGACAGCGGTCTGCCGTTCATCTACGGCCGCAACGATGTCGAATACATCAAGTGCTCGGACGAGCACGGTGTCATTGCCGACCCGAAGGGTGTTCTGCAGGTGGGCGAGAAGCTGAAGCTGGTGCCCGTTTTGCTGGAGACACACATGATCATCGTTCCTGAAAAGGAAATCGCCGGCCTGATCGGCCGCCAGGAATCCTTTGACGCTGTCGAAAGCGTCTTTGCCGCCATGGCGGGCGGGGCGGCCTATAATTTTCCGGTTATTCGCGAGGCAATCGGTCATGCAGATGCGCTATACGGGTTCAAGTCCGGCTTCGACCGGTCCTCGCTGGCGCTCGGCCTGAAATCCGGTGGCTACTGGCCGGGCAACATGGCAAAGGGCCTGACCAACCACCAGTCGACCGTGTTCCTGTTCGATGCCGATACCGGCAAGGCGAAGGCCGTCGTCGGCGGCAACCTGCTGACCGCCCTCAGAACAGCGGCAGCATCTGCGGTTTCCATCAAGCATCTGGCACGCAAGGACGCGAAGGTGCTTGGCATGATCGGAGCCGGCCACCAGTCGGCTTTCCAGATGCGGGCAGCGGTCGAACAGCGCGACTTCGAAAAGGTCCTCGGCTGGAACCTTCATCCGGAGATGCTGGTGCGTCTGGAGGAAACGGCGAACGAACTCGGTCTGCCTTACGAATCCGTCGATCTGGCCAGGCTGGGTACGGAAGCCGACGTGATCATCTCGATCACTTCCAGCTTCGATCCGATCCTGATGGAAGAGCATGTTTCGCCGGGCACGCATATCGCGTGCATGGGCACCGATACCAAGGGCAAACAGGAAGTCGATGTTGCGCTTGTTGCCAAGGCAAAGCTCTTCACGGATGAAGTCGCTCAGTCAGCGACGATCGGTGAATGCCAGCATGCGGTGGCCAGCGGAATTGTCTCTGAGGACAATATAATTGAGATCGGCGCGGTCATTAATGGTAATCATCCAGGCAGGACGTCGCAGAGCGATATCACCCTCTTCGACGGTACCGGCGTCGGCCTTCAGGATCTTGCCGTGGCATCCGCCGCGGTCGATCTGGCAATCCAGAAGGGCGTCGCGATCGAAGAAGTAACAGCGGGCGAGGGCACATTGACGATAGACGGACGCGAGATCGTCTTCTCCGCCGAACCCGATCTGTCTCTCCTTGATCTTTCCCAGGTGGACGTGGTGCTGGAATGCACCGGCAAGGCCGACACGCGCGAGATTGCGGAACGTGGCCTGAAAGCCGGCGCTGCCAACGTGTTGATTTCAGGCCCCTCCAGGGCAGCCGATATCACCCTGGTGCTTGGTGCCAACGAAGACCAGCTCGGAGACCACCGCATCGTCTCGAACGGCTCCTGCACCACCAATGCCCTCGCTCCGCTGCTACGCGGTCTTGATGATGCTATCGGCATCAAGAGCGGGCATATGACCACCATCCACTGCTACACCGGCAGTCAGCCGATGGTGGACGCCCCGAGAGGGCCGCTGGAGCGCAGTCGTGCCGGCGGCGTCTCCATGGTGCCGACCACCACCAGCGCGACCAAACTTGTCGGCAAGGTGCTGCCGCAGCTTGAGGGCAAAATCAGCGGTGCTGCCGTCCGGGTGCCCGCGATCAGCGTTTCTGCGGTCGACCTGACGGTGACGCTGGCACAGCCCGTCAAGGCTCCCTTCAATGATAGACTGCTCGAGATCTTTTCCGGCAATCCGGTAATCGGCTTCGTGCAGGACCATGTGGTGTCCACGGACATGCGTGCGCGGCCGGAATCCCTCGTCATACACCTGCCCGAAACGCTCGAGGCCAATGCCTACCAGGTGCGTATCTTTGGCTGGTATGACAACGAATGGGGCTTTTCCGCCCGCATGATCGACATGGCACGGCTGATGGCGGGACGGTAGGGACACAATTTCTCCTCCCCCGTCATTGCGGACAAGTGCAGCTTGGTTGCACGCAGATCCGGAACCCAGCGCATCAGTGTGAGCAAAGCGAACACCTCTCAAAAATAGAGGCGCTTTTTCAGCGCGAAATATGTCTGGGTTCCGGATCTGTCCGCTGCGCTGCGTCCGGGATGACGTGCAAGAAGTCATAAAAAAGGGCCGCTCACGCGGCCCTTTCTCATACAGGTGTGGCTTGTCTTTACGCGGTTTCTTCCTTCGGCAGGGAGCCGCGTCCGTGGCCGGAGAGACCGCCGGAGACCTCTTCGGTGGATTCGTCGGAGAGTTCTTCCGGCAGCACCAGGTTGAGGACGATGGCGATCAGGGCTGCCGGCAGCAGGCCGCTGGTCAGAAGGATACGTGCGGTGTCCGGCATGTGCTGCAGGGCGCCCGGTTCCAGCTGCAGGCCGAGACCGATGGAAAGCGAAATGGCGAAAATCACCATGTTGCGCCGGTTCCAGTTCACATCCGACAGCATCGAGATACCGGCGGCAACAACCATGCCGAACATCACGATGACACCCCCGCCGAGAACCTCGATCGGAACGGTTCGGATGACCGCGCCGACCTTCGGGATCAGACCGCAGACGATCAGGAAGATCGCGCCGATGGTCACCACATGGCGGCTCATGACGCCGGTCATGGCGATGAGGCCGACGTTCTGGCTGAAAGAGGTGTTCGGGAAACCGCCGAAGAAACCTGCGACAGCCGTGCCGAGACCGTCGGCAAAGGTCGCACCGGCGATTTCCTTGTCGGTCGCTTCCCGTCCGGCGCCGCCCTTGGTGATGCCGGATACATCGCCCACGGTTTCCACCGCGGAAACGAAGGCCATCAGGCAGAAGCCGAGCACGGCCGCGAACGAGAATTCGAAGCCGTATTTGAACGGCTGCGGCAGGGCAAAGACAGCCGCACGGTCCCAGGACGTGGAGACGGCTTCAAAGGTCAGCATGCCGGTGGCAAGGGCGAAGATGTAGCCGGCGATCAGTCCGAGCAGAACCGCGGAGACCGACATCATACCCTTGCCGAAGAACTTCAGCCCGAGTGTCACCACGATCACCACCAGAGCGGCCGCCCAGTTGAGCAGCGAGCCGTATTCCGGCGTGCCGATGGCGGGGACACCGCCGGCGGCATACTGGATGCCCACCTGAACCAGCGCGAGACCGATCATCGTCACCACAAGTCCTGTCACCAGGGGAGGCAGGGCGAAGCGGATCTTGCCGATGACGAGGCCAAGACACGCATGGAAGAAACCGCCGATGATCACGCCCCCGAACAGAGCCGCGAGACCGTCGACCCCCTTGCCGGCAACAAGCGGGATCATGATCGGCAGGAAGGCAAAGGATGTGCCCTGAACGATCGGCAATGCCGCACCGACCGGGCCGAGGGTGATCGTCTGCAACAGGGTCGCGACCCCGGCAAAGACCATCGACATCTGGATGAGATAAAGCAGTTCGGGAAAGTCGGGAGAATTGGACCCGAAGCCGAACCCGGCTGCACCGGCCACGATGATGGCAGGTGTGACGTTGGAGACGAACATGGCCAGGACATGCTGGATGCCGAGCGGGATCGCCTTGTAAAGCGGTGGCGTGTAATTGGGATCCCGGAGCTGCTCCGGAGATCCGATCGATGAATTAGACATTTCTGCTCCTCTGAAGGTCGTGTGAACGTCTCCGCCTCGTTGAGCGGGCAGGGATCGTTCTGAAAGGGAGGCTTATTCCTTGTTGTCGGCCTCCACTGTCCAAGGGTCGGGAAACCAGTGTTCCTCCAGGTTGGTTCCTTCCCCGATGCGGTCCACGACCGCGTAGCGGCCCGCTTGCCAGAGCGGGGCCAAAACACCGTGCCAGGTGCCGCGATACAGGTTGATCGCCTGTCCGGGCTGGCTGATGAATGCCTTCAGGTTGACCGGCTGGCCATTCTCGTCGTCAGCGACGACAACCAGCATCGGCACACCGTCCAGCGGTATGAAGGCCTGACTGCCTTCCGGGTGTCGCTCGACCATGTCGACGACATAGGGAAACGACCGGGCCTTGGCATCGAACAGGCTGATGCCTGCCCGGCCTTCGCCGAAGTCGAGCTTCGCCCGGTCATGATGACGGCCGCACATGCCCTGATTTATGATTTTGTCGGGTGCGCCCGCCACCTCGAGAACATCGCCATAGGGGGCGAAGGCCTCTGCGGTCAGGATCGATGGGGCAATGAGACGGCTCACGGCAGCAGGTCCTTGAGCCGGAACTGGGCAATCCGTTCCACCTGGCGGCAGGCTTCCTCGAATTCGGTCGCCCGGTCGTTGTCGATCCGGCGCTGAAAGGCAGCCATGATCGAGGCCTTGTCATGATCGCGCACTGCGATGATGAACGGGAAGCCGTGTTTTTCGACGTAGGTATTGTTCAGCCGGGTAAAGGTCTCGCGTTCCTCGTCGGTCAGCATGTCGAGACCGGCGCTGGCCTGCTCGTTGGTGCTTTCCGCCGTCAGGCGGCCTGCCTGTGCCAGCTTTCCGGCAAGATCCGGGTGGGCAGTCAGAACGCCGAGGCGCTCTTCCTCGCTTGCGGAACGGAACATGCGGCACAGCGCGTTGTGAACACCGGCGGCACAGTCATGAGCCGGGCCGAGTTCCAGCTCGAAGGCACGTTCGGCGATCCAGGGGGAGTGCTCGAAGATGCCGCCGAAGGTTTTGACGAACTCGGCTTTTTCCATACGGCTGGGGCGAAGACCCTTCTGCGGCGGGTGTGTCTTGGCCCAATGGTCCGCGATCTCGATGCGGCGCGGACACCAGACGCCTTCATGAGCCTGGATATGATCGATGAATTTCTTCAGCGCCATGATCTTGCCCGGACGGCCGACGAGGCGGCAATGCAGGCCGATGGACATCATCTTCGGCGTGTCCGTCGTGCCTTCTTCATAGAGCATGTCGAAGGCGTTCTTCAGATAGAGGAAGAAATCCTCTCCATCCGTCCATCCCGGTGCCGTCGCGAAGCGCATGTCGTTGGCTTCCAGCGTATAGGGAATGATCAGCTGATCACGGCCATCGGCATCCAGCCAATAGGGCAGATCATCATCATAGGTGTCTGAAATATAGGCAAAACCGCCTTCCTCGGCGACGAGGCGAACGGTATTTTCCGAGCAGCGGCCCGTGTACCAGCCGAGCGGGCGACTGCCGACCACTTCCGTGTGCAGTCGGATCGCCTCGGCAATGGCCGCACGTTCCTCTTCGGACAGGAACGCCTCGGACGCCGCATCGCCATGCAGCACGCAATTCTCGCCGCCTTCCTCGTAATTCAACACGAACTGGACAGCGACCCTGGCCCCGCCTGGCCACTTTGGATCCGGCGGGTTCTGACCATAGCCACGCATGTTCCGGGAATAGCGATTCAAGACGGACCTCCTCGTGATACCAACGTGTTTTGAACCAAGCAAAGACTATGCCTCATTCAAGGGCTGGCATGTTGTCTTCTTATAAAACAGAATAATGGACATGACTTTCTCGTCTTTTTAGAAAGTGCTTCCTGTGAACCACGGGTGCCCTTCGATTGAGGCCCACAGCATCATGCGCGCAAACTGACATTTGGAGGAGGCCAAGATGGCCGGTTACCTGACGACTCACGTGCTCGACACCGCCCAAGGTTGCCCTGGAAAAGGCATCAAGATCGATCTTTATGCAATTGATGGTGACAACAGGACCTACGTCCGCAGCCTGGAAACCAACGACGACGGCCGCACCAACAGCCCGATCCTGCCGAAAGACGAATTCAAGACCGGAACCTACGAGCTGGTGTTCCATGTCGGTGCCTATTTCGACGCCGCAGGAATCGCTTTGCCGGACCCGAAGTTTCTCGACACGGTGCCGCTGCGGTTCGGCATGTCGGAAGAAGCCCACTACCACGTGCCGCTTCTGGTCTCGCCGTTCAGCTATTCGACCTATCGGGGGAGTTGAGGAACGTCTCCCGATGCGGATACGGGATGCCGACGTTGTTTTCCTTGAAGGTGTCCCAAAGCGCCAGCAACACCTTGCCGCGTACGTTGGTGAGGCCCTGTTGCGGATCGCGGATCCAGAAACGCAGGACGAAGTCGAGTGAGCTGTCGCCGAAGCCCGTAAGCCAGCAGACCGGACGGCGGGAGCCTTCCACCCGGCCGACCGTCATCGCCGCTTCGATGGCAAGCTTCGAAACTTCATGCGGGTCGGCGTCGTAGGAAACGCCGAAATTGACGTCGAGGCGGACAAGTTCGTCGCTGAAGGACCAGTTGATCACACGGTGGGTGATGAAGTCCTCGTTCGGGATCAGATATTCGCGTCCGTCCCGCGTTACGACGGAAACGAAGCGGGCGCGCAACTCGCGGATCCAGCCGAACGTGCCTTCCAGCGAGATGGTGTCGCCGGGTTTGATCGACTTGTCGAGCAGGATGATGATGCCGGAAATGAAGTTGGAAATGACCTTCTGCAGGCCGAACCCGAGACCGAGGCCGACCGCCCCGGTAAAGACGGTGAAGGCGGAGAGATCGATACCGACCGAGGAAAGCGCAACCGTTCCGGCCACCAGGATCAGCCCGAACTTGGCGACCTTGCCGATCAACACGCGGATCGACGGTGTCAGCTCATCCGACTTTTGTACCTGTTCATCGAAATAGCGCCCGAGGACCACCGCGACCCAGACGGTTGCAAACAGTAGCAGAACCGCCTTCAGGATCAGCAGCAAGGACAACCGCATCTCGCCGAGTGGCAACGCCAGGCTGTCGAGGAAGGTGCCGGCCTCGTCATCAAAGCCCAGAATGACCAGCGCAACATAGATCCAGGCGAGCCAGCTGAGCGTTCTTGCTACCAGCCGGTTGCGGATGACCCTCGACAGAACCGAGACAAACAGCCAGGCGAGCGACAGCGACAGGGCGATCGCGATGAAATGGCTCCGGCTCGGCCAGGTGACGCTTCGCATCACCGTAAGGGCAATGAACAGGAACAGGCTGAAAAAGATCCACTCGATCCGCCGGAGCAGGGCCACCACCACACGAAGCAGGCCCGGATGGCCCCTGATTTCACGTGCACGGGCTTCAAGCCTCGGCTCGACGCGAAGGCTCAGCAGCTTGGCCAGGCCGAACAGAACTACGATGATGGCGAGCTGATAGGCAAACCAGGGCGCAGTCAGGTAGCTGAGAGCCAGCGTGGCCCAGGATTGAAGTTCGGCAACGAAACTTTCGAGGTTCATCAAACCACCCGTCCGTCTGTTTCCCGTCGAAGCATCAACAGCTTAACAGCATTCCTGGCCCGCGGCCAAGGCGGCTGCAAAACGCGTGCTTCTTCGAGAAGGATACGGCGCGGCCGCGCACGTGGTTCACACAGGCGGCTTTAGCTGGCGCTGTCGATCTCCAGCTCAGCGCGGAAACGGGACACCCAGTCGGCATTGGTGGCATCTGCCAGTTTGGCAACGC
>MRWG01000577.1_pt1 | contig 36716 bp, 32 predicted proteins | sample 1013341 | NCBI WGS metagenome assembly MRWG01 (sample SAMN06117577, study PRJNA244670) | biofilm metagenome | biome: Water; feature: Cathode Biofilm; material: Biofilm; isolation source: microbial consortium enriched at the cathode of a solar microbial fuel cell | place: USA: District of Columbia ... | reverse complement strand
GCGATGATCGCCGCTCAGTGAACGAGCAACACCAGCTATGAAGAAGCAGGTGGAAGCCAGTTCCTACACCACGTCCAGGGGCACTATCAGCAGGTCGGTCCGGCCGAGAAACGCGGCAAGATCGGCATGGCCGTAGACCTCGATATTGTCGACGGGGTGGCCAGACCGGCTCCATCCCGCGACGTCAAAACCCAGCGACGAAAGGCTCGCCGCCGCCGCACGCCCGATCCGGCCCAATCCCATGATGCCCACGCGGCCCGCGCTGGCCGGGCGCGGGGGATGCGTGCGCCACTCGCCGTGCGCGCCCTGCTCCAGATAGCGCGGCATGTCGCGATGCAGCATCAGCGTCGCCATCAGCACCCAGTCGCGTACCATCGCGTCGATTCCGGGCGCCAACGTGCGGGTCAGCGCGACGCCGGGTGGCAGGGCAGGCATCTGATCCACGCCCGCGCCGGTGCTGATCACCGCCTTGAGATTCGGATAACGGCCAAGGTCAGCGGGCGGCGTCCAACAGGCCAGATGCGTGATGGCGGACGGATCCTGCACGGCATCCTCGCCCACGACCAGTTCCTCTCCGGCGGCGTCGAAAATCGGCCGCCAGGCGCGGGCGCGCTCAGCCGGTCCAAGCAGCAAGAGCGTCATGAGCGAAGCACCTCGCGGATTTCAGGGTCCTCCAGTGTCAGGTCCAGTACCTTGCGCGTGCGCTCGACGATCCGGTCGATCTCGGCGTCCGTGCAGCACAAGGGCGGGGCATAGCCCAGTACCCCCTGCGCAAAGGATCGCAGGATCAGCCCCTGCTCCCATGCGCGATCAAAGAGCCGCGTCGCCGCGTCCAGCGCGGCGGGCAGAGGTGTCTTTTCTTCCTTGTCTGTGACAAGTTCGACCGCCGCCAGCATGCCGCGCCCGCGCACGTCGCCCACCAGCGGATGGTCGGCCAGACCGGCCAGCCCTTGCTGCAAACGCGCGCCCTGACGGCGGCCATTGTCCAGCAACCCACCTTCGTAGAGCTTCAGTATTTCGAGCGCCACAGCGGCTGAAACAGGGTGCGCGGAATAGGTAAATCCATGCCCGACGGCCTTGGTGCCCGCTCCTTCGGCGATGGTCTGGTAGACATGCTCGCTCATCAACACCGCGCCCATGGGCACATACCCCGAGGTCAAGCCTTTGGCGACGGTCATCAGGTCGGGCACGATGCCTTCGTCTTCGCAGGCAAAGAGCGGCCCGGTCCGGCCAAACGCCGTGATCACCTCGTCGGCGACAAAGAGGATGCCGAGTTCGGTGCAGGCGTCGCGCATCGCCTTGATCCAGCCCTTGGGCGGCACGAGAACCCCGCCAGACCCCTGAATGGGCTCGACATAAAAGGCGGCAACCCGTTCGGGGCCAATTTCCTCGGCCTTGGCACGCAAGGCCGCCACCGACGCAGAGATTATGGCCGCGTCGTCCGTCCCCACCGGGTTGCGATAGGCGTAGTGCGACGGGATCTTGTGCTGCCAGTCATGGGGCAGACCAAAGCCGTCGTGAAACACCGGCAGCGCCGTCAGACCAGCGCCCGCGGAAGTCGAGCCGTGGTAGCCTTGCGCGACCGAGATGAACTGATCGCGTTCCGGCTGACCTCGAGCGTGCCAGTAGTAACGGATGAAACGGATCGTGCTGTCCACTGCGTCCGACCCGCCAAGGCAGAAATACACGTGATCCAGATCACCGGGTGCGCGCTCTGCCAGTTCGGCGGCCAGACGAATCGGCGCCTCGGCGCCCAGATCGAAATAGCCGGTGGCATAGGGCAAGTCGCGCATCTGCGTCGCAGCGGCCTGAACCACGCTTTCATGCCCGTAACCTGCGTTGACGCACCACAGACCGGCAAAACCGTCGATCAACTCGCGCCCTTCGCTGTCTGTCACGGTAGCCCCGCGCGCCGAGCGGAGCACGCGCACGCCGCGCGCCTCATGCCCGTGGAAGGAAGAGACCGGATGGACAAGGTGCCGACGGTCGAGTTCGACGAGGGAGTTTGTGAGCATGATCGTCTCCGGTAAAATTATCCGAGCGCCTGAGACACAAGGGCGAAGGTCTTGAATTCAGCCGCAGGGGCCACGCCGGGATCGCAGACCATCGCGGTGCCGCCCCCCACATGTGCCAGGCCCAGTGGCGTCACGAAATCCGACAGCCCCGCTGCCTCGGGCAGGTCGATGCGCAGGAACGTGCCTGCGTTGCGCAGCACTCCCTCGGCGATCAGCGAACGCGCAGTTGCCGCGTCACGCGCGACCACCGGGCCGATCACACGCCCGCGTCCGAAATCTCGCAAAAGTGCAAAGCCGCCCTCGGCCAGCAGCACTTCGCCCTCAGCCGCGATCCTTTCGAGCAGTGCGCGACGGTCGAGACCGGACGCCGCATGGTCAATCTCCGCCAGCCGCGCCACATCCTGCGCAGTGCCATCCCGCACCGGCAGTTCGGGGATCGCTGTCTGCGCGATACCCTGATGCTGGAAAATCCGGTGCGTGGCGCGAAAGCCCAGCTTTTCATACAGCGGCAACCCCTCGAGGGTGGCAACCAGCCGCATTTCCGATCCCCGCGCGAGGTCCATTGCCGCCGCCATAAGCCGCCGGCCAAGGCCGCGTCCGCGCATCGCCTCATCCACGATGATCATGTTGATGAGCGCGACCGCGCCGAAACGTGTGCAACACGCCGTCCCGACAACGCGCGTGCCATGCAGCGCCACGACCCCTTCAGAGACCGCGAGAGCCAATGCCCAATCGTCTTGCGTGTGTGGCCAACCCACCTGTTGCGAGAGGTGCAACGCCTCGGCCACATGGTCGGGCGCAAAAGGGCGGATTTCCATCCCCGATCCAAGCGTGGGTTGCGTGGAAGCGTCTGTCATGAACTCACTCGTCTTGTTGTCGCTTTCACGATAGGGCGCGTGGGTCGGCATGTTGCGCCTGAAGCGTGATCGGTGCGGCAGTTTTCTTTTGCGTCGCCCCGCGTTCGCCGCACGAAATGCTGCCTCTACCCGGCACAGGCCCGACCGAGGGCCAATAGCATGTCATGGCAGGCCCGAAGCTCGGGCAGGGTCAGGTATTCCTCGGGCCGATGTGCGCGGGCGATGTCGCCGGGGCCGCAGATGATTGCCGGAATACCCGCCTGCTGAAAAAGCCCTGCCTCCGTCCCGAAACTCACGGCGGCGGTCGCGAGATGACCGGAAACCTCAGACATGAGGGCGGCCAGCGGATGCGCGGCATCGAGGGCAAGGGGCGGATAGCTGGAGAGCCACTCCGTATCGACACCGCACTTATCGGCGGCGGCCAGGACCGGGGCGAGCAGCGACCCGGGATCGGTCCCGGCGATGGCGCGGGCCTCGATCTCTGCCTCGGCCCGATCCGGAATGATGTTGAGCGCCTGCCCGCCTGCGACCGTGCCGACTTGCACGCTGGACCATGCCGGCGCGAACCGGTCATCCCGTGGGCCACGTGCCTGCAACTCGCGCGCCTGTGCCTCGGCAGCGACCAGCGCAGGCAGCAGCGCGTGAATCGCGTTTCGCCCCAGATCAGGACGCGAGCTATGGCCCGCCACGCCCGTCGCGCGCAAACGCAGCGCTGCCTTGCCCTTGTGCGCGAGCACCGGCACCAGCCCCGTGGGCTCTCCGACGATGCAGCCAAGCGGCGCCGCGCACAACGCTGGCAGCTTGGCGATCAGGTGTGGCACACCTTTGCAGCCGGCCTCCTCGTCATACGAGAGGGCAATATGAATGGGGGTGGCCGGAGCCATCGCCGCCAGATCCGGTGCGACGGCAAGGACAGCGGCAACATAGCCCTTCATGTCACACGCCCCACGCCCGATCAGCCGATCGCCGGTTTGGCGCAGGGTGAACGGGTCGGCGTGCCACCCGGGTTCCTCGGCCGGGACGACATCGACATGACCTGACAGGATATAGCCGGGGCGCGTCGCGTCCCCGATCGTGGCAAATAGGTTGGCACGGTCGCCTTCCGGCCCGACGAGGATGCGGCAGGAAATGCCGTGCCCGTCGAGCCAATCCGCGACCGCCTCTATCAACGACAGGTTCGGACGCCCGACAACCGTGTCGAAGCCGACAAGCTGGGCGAGCATCGCATGGGGTGTGCGGGCAAAGGCCATGGTGGCTATGTGTCCTTTTGTCAGATGGCGCGCAGGCATGTTTGATCCTGCACCGAAGCAAGACGGGAGGGGCATTGCTTCGTGCGGTTCCAACGGCACCTTTTGCCGGATCCTGCCCTTACAACGCGATATCCTGCGGCAAGCCCGTCAAACGCGGCAATCCATTCCGCCGCCGAACAGCAAGGATGAAGGCATCGCAGACGCTTTGGAGACCATCATGACCTTCCGCCCCAAGTTCATCACTTTTGACTGCCACGGCACCATGATCTTTTTCGACATGGCCGGCGCGGCGCGCGATCACTACGGTGAGACGCTATCACCCGAGGCGATGGAGGTGTTCATCCGGGATTTCGCGGCCTACCGGCTCGATGAGGTTCTCGGGGCATGGAAACCCTATGCCGAGGTGGTGCACAATTCGCTGGAACGGACCTGCAAGCGCAACGGCGTGGCGTTCGATGCGGATATCGCGACGGCGATCTACCATCGTGTGCCGACATGGGGGCCGCATGCGGACGTCCCGGCAGGCCTCGCCAGGATCGCGGACAAAATCCCGTTGGTGGCGCTGACAAATGCGATGAACAGCCAGATCCCACACAACATCGCCAATCTCGGCGCACCCATTGCCCATGTCTTCACCGCCGAGGATGCACAGGCGTACAAGCCGCAGATGCGCGCGTTCGAGTATATGTTCGATCAGCTCGGGTGCGGGCCGGAGGACGTGTTGCACGTATCGTCGAGCTTTCGCTACGATCTGATGACGGCGCACGATCTCGGCATCACCCACAAGGCATGGGTAAATCGTGGCCATGAACCGGCCAATCCGTATTACGGTTATACCGAGATCCCGGATGTCTCCGGGCTGCCCGCCCTGGTCGGGCTATAGGCCAGGTAGAGACGATCATGAAATACACATCCTACTGGCACGATACCGCCCCCGCCTTCGACGCCGGACACCAAGGCCCGGTCGAGGGCCGCTTTGACGTGGCGGTGATCGGCGGCGGCTTCACTGGGCTGAGCGCGGCGCGTCGACTGGCGCGCGCGGGGGTATCGGTGGCGCTGCTCGAGGCAGAGCATGTCGGGGCTGGCGGGTCGGGCCGCAACGGTGGGCACCTCAACAACGGCATGGCGCACAGTTATGCCGCGGCCAAGGCGCATCTGGGGGCAGAGCGCGCCCACGCGCTCTATCAGGCCTATGACCGCTCGATCGACATGATCGAGGATACCATCGCCGAGGAACGAATTGCTTGCGACTTTCGCCGTTCGGGCAAGCTCAAACTGGCGTCGAAGCCAAGCCACGTCGCATCGCTGCGCGCCAATTGCGCGTTGATCGCGCGTGAAGTCGATCCCGAGGCGCGTTGGCTGGAACCTGACACGCTGCGCGCCGAGATAGGATCGCGCGCATTCCACGGTGCCTGCCTGCAACCGAAATCGGCAATGATGCATATGGGGCGCTATGTGTCGGGGCTGGCGCGGGCGACGGCCGAGCACGGGGCGCTGATCTGGGAGAACGCACCGGTGACGGGGCGGCGCAAACAGGATGGCCTGTGGAGGCTCGACACCCCGCGCGGCCATCTGCACGCAGAGCGGATCATCGCCGCGACAGGCGCCTATGCCGGTGCGGTCAAGGGGGCGCCGCTCAAGCCCTTTTGCAGGCGTATCATATCGGTCGGCTCGTTCATCGTGGCGACGCGCCCGCTGACCGACGCAGAGGTCGCAGCGACCTTGCCCGGCAATCGCACTTGCGTGACCTCGATGAATATTGGCAATTATTTCCGCCTGTCGCCCGACAACCGCCTCATCTTTGGTGGTCGCGCACGGTTTTCAGCCAGTTCCGACCAACGCTCGGACGCAAAATCGGGCGAGATTCTGCGCGCCGGGATGGCGCGGATATTTCCGCACCTTGCAAATGTCGAGATCGACTATTGCTGGGGTGGCCTTGTCGGGATGACCAAGGACAGGTTCCCCCGTGCCGGCGAATTGGACGGCATGATCTACGGCATGGGCTACTCCGGGCATGGCGCGCAAATGTCGACCCTGGTAGGTGCGTCGCTGGCGGACATGGCCATGGGGCACCCGGATGCCAACCCCTTGGCCGGTCTGGACTGGCCCACGGTACCGGGATATTCCGGGCGTCCGTGGTTCCTGCCTTTGGTGGGGCTGTGGTTCTCGATGAAGGATCGGCTATCGTGATGCTACTGCCGGTCAGCCCAGTGAATGGGCGGCAAGCCCAAACATCCTCGGGCCGCTTAGCGAGCGGCGCTGGTTGCCCAGATACATCTCGGTGACCGTGTCGTGGACACCCATTCCGGCCGCTGACAGAAATGCACCGAACTCTTCGCATTCGGCTGGCGTATCAAGGCGGACGAAATCACCCTGACTGCGCTGAATGAGCGGCGCCGCAAGCATCATGGCCATGCTCTCGGTTTCGGCGACGAGCGGCCCGATCACCCATCCCCGCCCGAAGCGTCGGCGCAGCGCGAAGCCGCGTATCTCGTCCCCGGATTCGACCACCATCCCGTCGGACAGATGCAGCAGCGCCGCCATCGTGTCATCACGCGCCGCTCCATAAGCGTGCGTGTCCAGTGCGCGAATTTGCGTCGCATCAGCGGGTTCCATGGGACGCAAATCAAGGCCCGGCACAGGCGCGGGCCGGTGGATCGGCCGGGTCACGCCCTGATGCTGCCAGATCGTGCCGAGCGGAACAAAGCCCGCTTCCTTGTAGAGCCGGTACCCCTGGCGCGTCGCGCTCAGCCGCAGATCGATGTCGGGACAGTCGTTCATCACCCTGCGCAACAACCAGCGCCCGGTGCCCATCGTCTGCAGGCGGGGCGCAGTGACCATCATGCCCAGCATGGCAAAGTCGCTTCCCGCCCGAAAGCACATGGCCGACCCCATCGCGCGCCCGATTTCATCAATCGCCAGATAGCCTTCGCCAAGCGAGATGAGCATGTCGAGATCGCGACGACGGTGCGCCCAGAACACTCCAACCGTCAATTCGTGCAAAAGCGTGCGGTCGGCAGGGCTGATCCGGTGCGCCGTGGCGATGAACTTGTCCACGCGAAAGCTGTCGCGCAGGGTATTGTCCGCCTCCTGCGCGTTTTCGTCTTCCGTCGGTTCGCCGAATTGTCTCGCCATATGTTCGCAAGCCTCTGTTTTTTCGTTGCTATGGCGCCTCAGGCCGGGCCGCGCAGCGTCTAATCACATCTCCTGCACAGTATCGACCATTCGTCACGGTTTTTTCTGCGGTTTCTAGCCCGGATACCACAGCATATGCGCTTTCATTCCTGTCAGGATCACTCACAAATCGGTGCCGGTAAGGATTGAACGTGGCGCCAAAAGTGAAGCCAAGTGTCTTGAAGGAGTTTCCGCGCCATGCGTGACGATCCGTTGTTGCAGCCTTGCCAGGTCGGACATCTGACGTTGAAGAACCGTCTGCTGATCACCGGCCATGAACCCGGCTATGCCGAAGATGGGCTGCCCAAGGATCGCTACCGCGCCTATCACGTGGCACGGGCGCGGGGCGGTGTGGCGCTGACCATGACCATAGGCTCTGCATCGGTCGCCCCTGACAGCGCGCCCTCTGGCGGGGGTATAGAGGCGTTTCGCGACGAGATCGTGCCCTGGATGCACGCCCTTGCGCAGGAATGTCATGACGAGGGCTGTGCGGTGATGATCCAGCTGACCCATCATGGCCGACGCACACGCTGGGACCGCGGGGACTGGTTGCCCACCGTATCATCGAGCCATGAGCGCGAAATCTCACACCGTCACGCCGCCAAACTGGCCGAGGATTGGGATATCTCCCGGATCATCGAGGATTACGCCACCGCCGCCGCGCGCATGCACGAGGCCGGGCTCGACGGTGTCGAATTTCTCGCGACGGGGCATTTGCTGGATCAGTTCTGGTCGCCGCGCTCCAATCATCTCGATGCGCCCTATGGCGGTTCGCTCGAAAATCGCATGCGGCTGGCGATGGAGGTGCTGACAGAGACGCGCCGCAGGGTTGGGTCCGGCTTCCTGCTGGGGCTGCGCTATGCCGGGGACGAGATGTGCGCGGACGGGGTCGATGCTGAGGAAGGGCTCGAAATATCCCGCCGCCTGAAGGAAAGCGGGCTGGTGGATTTCGTCAATGTCACGCGAGGACACATTGATACGGATGCGGGGCTCACCGACATGATCCCCGTGCACGGCATGCGAAGTGCGCCACACCTCGAAGCGGCGGCCCGGCTGCGCGAGGCGACAGGTATCCCCGTATTCCACGCCGCCAAGGTGGCGGATGTCGCCACCGCCCGCCACGCAATCGCAACCGGCATGGTGGACATGATCGGCATGACCCGAGCACATCTGGCCGATCCCGATATCGTCCGCCGGATCGAGGCCGGGCAAGAGGATCGTATTCGCCCGTGCGTGGGCGTCAATTTCTGCCTCGACCGGCGCTTTCAGGGGGCCGCCGCGCTATGTGCACACAACCCGTCCACGGGCCGGGAACAGGAACAGCCGCATTCCATAGCGCCCGCCGACGTGTCGCGCCGGGTGCTTGTGATCGGCGCCGGCCCCGGCGGGCTAGAGGCCGCCCGCGTGGCCGCCGAGCGTGGGCATGATGTCGAACTGCACGAGGCGGCCAACGACCCCGGCGGCCAGGTGCGGCTGATGGCCCAATCCGAGCGGCGGCGCGAAATCCTGTCCCTCATCGGCTGGCGCATGGCCGAATGCGAACGGCTGGGCGTTCGGTTTCACTTCAACAGTTTTGCGGAGCCTGAAACGGTGCTGGGCTCAGGTGCGGATCTGGTGATCGTCGCCACCGGCGGGCTGCCACATGACGTGCCGCTGCATGCCGGACAGGATTTACCCGTCTCAAGCTGGGATATCCTGTCAGGCGACGCTCGACCGGGCCAGAATGTGCTGGTCTTTGACAACGCCGGGGATGCCGCCGGCCTTCAGGCCGCCGAGATGATCGCTGCGACGGGCGCGCGGGTCGAGATCGTCAGCCCTGACCGCGCGCTATCGTCCGAGGTAATGCCCATGACATTGACGCCATTCCTGCGCGAGGTGCAGGGCAAAGACGTGCACTTCACCGTCACCTGGCGTCTCAACGCGGTGCGGCGGGAGGGCAACAGGCTGTTGGCCGACCTTTGCAGCGATTACAGCACGGCGCGTATGACGCGCGAGGTCGATCAGGTCGTGGTCAACAATGGCACAGTGCCGCTCGACGATCTGTACTTTGCGTTGAAACCGCATTCGCGCAACCTTGGCGAGGTGGACCGGGATGCGTTGCTCGCGGGACAGACCCAGAATATAACGCGCAATCCTGGGGCTGGGTTTGCACTGTTTCGTATCGGTGACGCGGTTGTCTCCCGCAACATCCATGCGGCGGTTTACGACAGTCTCAGGCTCATGCGGACCATGTGACATATCTCACATCAGAATGCCCACGCGAGAACTGACGCTGGTCGTGCGCCACGGCGGGGCAAGGTGGGTGGCAAGACCGACCTCGACCCGTCCGTCATGCGAGCGTCGCATGACAGGTCCTCACGCGAGGTTCAGATCGGTGCAAGGCTCGCCCCCTCGATGGTCGCCCCAGCCGCAAGCGTCTCGATGAAGTCCCGCGACGCGCGCGCCCAGGCCGCTTTTTCCAGCGCCTGCGCGATTTTCGGACGAACCGCGTCATAGGGCAACACCTGCCCCGGTGCGATGGCGTTCAGGCGGATGATGTGCCAGCCATGCCGCGACAACACCGGCGCGGGGCTCACGCCGCCCTCGTCCAGTTTGCGCAGCGCCGCCTCGAATTCCGGCACGGTGTCGCCGGGGCCAAGCTGCCCGAGGTGACCGCCAGACGCCTTGGAACCGCAATCGCTCTCGCGGGCGGCCGCGGCAAATCCCTTGGCCTCGCCGTCGAGTTTTGCCAGCAGGGCACTTGCCCTCGCTTCGGCGGCCGCGCGCTCCTCGTAATCGCGCGGATCGCAGGCGCACAGGATATGCGACACATCCCACAGCGGGGCCGAGCGGTAACGCGCCGGATCCTTTGCCCATTCGGCGCGCACCGTCTCTTCCGTGACAGGCGCGATGGTCAGCGCCTCGTCCAGAAGGGCGCGGATCAGCGCCTCCTCGTCGGTCTCGAAGCGGCCCGGGGCCAGTTCCATCGGGTCGGGCACCAGCCCGCGCCGCCGCGCCTCCTGCAGCAGAAGCGCCCGGATCGCCAGCGCCTGCGCGGCCTTGCGCCAGGCGATGCCGGGCTTGTCACGGGGGCCAGTGTGGTTCTGGGCCTCGGCGGCAACCGCCGCCGAGGGGATGGTTTCGCCGTTGACGACGACATCGGGGAAAAGCGCCACATTCATGACAGTCACTCCGCCGGGGTCGTCGCCGAGGGGCCGGCTTCACCCTGCACCTCGTCAAACGCGCGGCGGCGCTCATCGAGCGGACGGCGACGGCGCGAGCGCACGATCTGGTAGCCGGGCCGCGCCAGCAGGTAGCGGAACGGCGCTGCAAAACCCGACCAGATATGCACCAGCCGCGTGAACGGGAACAGGATCGTTATGATGAGCCCGAGGAAGATGTGCAGCTTGTAGAGCCAGTGCACATCGACAACCGTGACCCAGGCGTTGATGTTCCACGTCACCACGCTCTGCGACCAGGTCATGAAGCGGACCATTTCCGAGCCGTCCATGTGCTGCAACGTCTGGGTGATGGTCAGAAGGCCGATCGCGAGCTGAAGCCAGATCAGCCCCATGATGATGATATCGGGCCAGGTAGAGGTCACACGGATACGCGGATCGGTGAGACGCCGGTGCAAGAGCATGGTCGAGCCGATCAGCGCGGCGATGCCCGCCGGGCCGCCGATCAGCACAGCCATCCACTGCTTGAGCCCATAGGGAACACCTAGTGCATCCAGCACCCAGATCGGCGTGAAGAGGCCGATGAGGTGGCCGAAGAATACCGTCAGAATACCGACGTGAAACAGAATGGACCCCCAGACCAGTTGCTTGCGCCGCAAGAGCTGGCTGGAAGAGCTTTTCCAGGTGAAGGGATCGCGCTCGTAGCGCGCGATGGAACCCACGAGGAACACCGTCAGCGCGACATAGGGCATGACCCCGAAGATGACGAAGTTGATATCGAAAGTGCCGAACATGTCATGCGCTCCTGTTCATGGGGGCGGGGGCCGGTTTTGACTTGGATGCGGGGGCGTCCATGTCCGCCAGCATCTCGCGGACCTGCGGGCATCCCGCATTCGGGTCGGGGCCAAAGGTGACCTCGGTTTCCTCCCAGACCGCATCGAGAGCTTCCAGATCGGTCGGATCGTCATCGGGCTGCGCCAGCATCTCGGCCAGGGTTTCGGCATCGACCTGCGTTCCCGAAAGCTGCGACAGCGCCCTGAAAACGCTGGCATATCCGCTCTCGCGTCGCTCCAGCCTTGTGCCGAGCGCATCAAGGATATGCGCCGCGTCGGCGAGGATATCCTGTGCCTCCGCGCCGGGGCGCGTCGATAGGAATTCCAGCAGCACCGGCAGGTGATCAGGCAGTTCCGAGGTGGCGGGCTCGACCCCGCCCGCCCGGTAGGTCTCGATCAGGCTGACCATCGCGCCGCCGCGGTCCCGGCTTTCACCATGGACATGCTCGAAGAGGTTGAGCGAGAGCGTGCGCGAGCGGTCGAAGAGCATCACGTAGCCCTCCTGCAGATCGTAGATATCGCCCTGCGCCAGCGCGTCTGCGAGCGTCTGCAACGCCGCCCGGCTGCCCGGGTCGATGCGCGTGTCGTTCACCAGCACCGCCCCGATCTCGGGCATGGCCGCCTGCAACTCCGTTGAAGGGTAGCTGAGCATCAGCGACAGGGCTTTCAATGTGCGATCCATCATCAGAATGTCTCCTGCGGCAGGGCAAAGTTCTTCTTCTTGCCGCCGAAGAGCGTCGTCTTGCCCGTCTCGCCAGAAGAACAGCCATTGCCATCGGTGAAGCCACAGCCGCCACGGATGTCGGCCCCGTCTTCGTTCTGTTCGCGGTGCGCCGTGGGGATCGCGAAACGGTCCTCGTAATCGGCGATGGCCATGATCTTGTACATGTCCTCGATCACCCGGCCCGACATGCCGACGCGGGCGGCGATCGCCTCGTCGCGCACGCCGTCCACGCTGAGCGCGCGCATGTAGAGCCGCATGGCCGACATGCGCTCCAGCGCATGCACGATGGGCTCCTCGTCGCCCGCGGTCAGCATGTTGGCGAGGTATTTCACCGGGATGCGCAAGGAGCGCACGTCGGGCATCTGGTCGCTCATCGCGATCTGGCCGGCCTGCGCAGCGTTCTGGATGGGCGAAAGCGGCGGAATATACCACACCATCGGCAGGGTGCGGTATTCGGGATGCAGCGGAAAGGCCACTTTCCACTCCATCGCCATCTTCCACACCGGGCTGACCTTGGCCGCCTCGATCCAGTCTTCAGGGATTCCGTCGCGGCGAGCGGCGGCGATTACCTCGGGGTCATTGGGGTCGAGGAACACATCCATCTGCGCGCCGTAGAGGTCGGTCTCGCACTCAGCGCTCGCCGCCGCCTCGATCTTGTCGGCATCATAAAGGATCACGCCCAGATATCGGATGCGGCCCACGCAGGTCTCCGAGCAGACGGTCGGCTGGCCGCTCTCGATGCGCGGATAGCAAAAGGTGCATTTCTCGGATTTACCGCTTTCCCAGTTGTAGTAAATCTTCTTGTAGGGACAGCCCGAGATGCACATCCGCCAACCCCGGCACTTCTCCTGGTCGATCAGGACAATGCCGTCTTCCTCGCGCTTGTAGATCGCGCCCGAGGGGCACGACGCCGAGCAGGTCGGGTTGAGGCAATGCTCGCACAGACGCGGCAGGTACATCATGAAAGTATTTTCATACTCTCCATAAATCTCCTTCTGCACATTCTCGAAGTTGTAGTCCTCGGACCGCTTGGAGAATTCGCCGCCCAGGATTTCCTCCCAGTTCGGGCCCTTCTCGATCTTTTCCATCCGCTCGCCTGTGATCTTGGACCGGGGCCGCGCGGTGGGAAAATGATCCATGTCGGGCGCGGATTTCAGGTGGTCATAGTCGAAATCGAACGGCTCGTAATAGTCGTCGATCTCGGGCATCGACGGGTTGGCAAAGATATTCGCCAGGATCCGCCACTTGGCCCCCTGCTTGGGTTGCAGCTTGCCGGAGGCCGAGCGCACCCAGCCCCCGTTCCAGCGTTTCTGGTTTTCCCAGTCGGTGGGATAGCCGGTGCCGGGCTTGGTCTCGACATTGTTGAACCACGCATATTCGACGCCCTCGCGCGTCGTCCACACGTTCTTGCAGGTGACCGAGCAGGTGTGACACCCGATGCATTTGTCGAGGTTCAGAACCTTGCCGATTTGCGCACGAACTCTCATTCCGCTGCCTCCACTTTTCCGGTTGCGGGCCCGGACGCAGGGGTGTCCAGCCAGTCGATCTTCTTCATCTTGCGCACGATCACGAACTCGTCGCGGTTGCTGCCCACGGTGCCGTAATAGTTGAACCCGTAGCTGAGCTGCGCGTAGCCGCCGATCATGTGCGTGGGCTTGAGCGTGGCGCGGGTCACCGAGTTGTGGATGCCGCCGCGATGGCCGGTCTTTTCCGATCCGGGCGTGTTCACGATCTTTTCCTGCGCGTGGTACATGAAGAGGGTGCCCTGCTTGATCCGCTGGCTCACCACCACCCGCGCAGTCAGCGCACCATTGATGTTATAGGCCTCGACCCAGTCGTTATCGACGAGTCCCGCCTTTGCTGCGTCCACCTCGGACATCCACACGACCGGCCCGCCCCTGTTCAGCGTCAGCATCAGCAGGTTGTCGGAATAGGTGCTGTGGATGCCCCATTTCTGGTGCGGCGTGATGAAGTTCAGCACCACATGCGGGCTGCCTTCGGCCGCGTCGTTGTTGACGGCTGCGGTGATGGTCTTGAGGTCCACCGGCGGGCGGTAGCTGACAAAGCCCTCGCCGAAGGCGCGCATCCACAGGTGATCCTGGTAGAGCTGTTGTCGGCCCGTCAGGGTCCGCCACGGGATCAGTTCATGCACGTTGGTATAGCCCGCGTTGTAGCTGACCTTGTCGCTCTCGATCCCCGACCATGTGGGGCTTGAGATGATCTTGCGCGGCTGTGCCGCGATATCGCGAAAGCGGATCTTGTTGTGATGCTCGCCCTCGGCCAGGTGGGCATGGTGCCGCCCGGTGGGCTTCTCCAGCTCTTCCCACGCCTTGACCGCGACATTGCCGTTGGTCTCGGGGGCCAGCATCAGGATCATCTCGCAGGCGTCGATGGCCGTTTCCAGCCTCGCGTGGCCCTTGGACACACCCTCGTCCAGCACCACACCGTTGAGGTCGCACAAGGCTTGCACCTCCTCATCGGTGTTCCAGTTGATGCCCTTGCCGCCATTGCCCAAGCGTTCCAAAAGCGGCCCGATTGAGGTGAACTTCTTGTAGAGGTTGGGATAATCCCGCTCCACCGCGATGTAGTTGGGCGCGGTCTTGCCCGGGATCAGGTCGCATTCGCCCTTCTTCCAGTCCTTGACATGGGCCTGCGCCAACTCGCCGGGCGTGTCGTGCAGAAGCGGAAGCTGTACGATATCGGTCTCCACCCCCAGCACCTCGGGTGCCACCTCGGAAAACTTGGCGGCGATCGTCTTGAAGATGTCCCAGTCCGACTTGCTCTCATAGGCCGGATCCACCGCCGCCTGAAGCGGGTGGATGAACGGGTGCATGTCCGAGGTATTCATGTCGTCCTTCTCGTACCAGGAGGCCGTCGGCAGGACGATGTCGGAATAGACGGCGGTGGTGGACATGCGAAAGTCGATGCAGACGAGCAGGTCCAGCTTGCCCTTCGGCGCCTCATCGTGCCAGACCGCCTCTTTCGGCATCACGCCGCCTTCCTCGCCCAGATCCTTGCCCATCACGCCGTGATCGGTGCCCAGAAGGTGCTTGAGGAAATACTCGTGCCCCTTGCCCGAGGAACCCAGCAGGTTCGAGCGCCAGACAAACAGGTTGCGCGGCCAGTTCTCGGGCGCGTCGGGGTCCTGACAGGACATTTCCAGATCGCCGGATTTCAGCTTCTCGGCGACGTAATCCTTGATCTCCTTGCCGGCCTTCTTCGCCGCTTTCGACACCTCCAGCGGGTTGGTTTTCAACTGCGGGGCCGAAGGCAGCCAGCCCATCCGCTCGGCGCGGATGTTGTAGTCGATGAGGCTCACGTCCCAATCGCCCTCGGGCGCCGTGGGCGACAGGATTTCCCCCGCGCGCAGCGTTTCGTAGCGCCATTGATCGGTATGGGCATACCAGGCCGAGGTCGAATTCATGTGCCGCGGCGGGCGGTTCCAGTCGAGCGCGAACGCGAGCGGTTGCCAGCCGGTTTGTGGGCGCAGCTTTTCCTGGCCCACGTAATGCGACCAGCCGCCGCCCTCCTGCCCGATGCAACCGCACATCACCAGCATGTTGATGATGCCGCGATAGTTCATATCCATGTGGTACCAGTGGTTAAGACCGGCCCCGAGAATCACCATGGACTTGCCCCGCGTCTTCTCGGCATTGCCCGCGAACTCGCGCGCCACGGCGATGATCTTCTCACGCGCGACGCCGGTGATCTTTTCAGCCCAGGCAGGAGTATAGGGCAGGTCGTCGTCGAAATCCTTCGAGACCCAGTCGCCCCCCAGCCCCCGGTCGAGGCCGTAATTGGCGCAGAAGAGATCGAACACGGTGGCGACCAGAACCTCGTCGCCCCCCGCCAGCGTGACGCGCCGCGCGGGGATGTTGCGCGTGAGCACGTCGGGGTGGTCGCATTTCACGAAATCTCCGGTGGCGACCCCACCGAAATAGGGGAAATCGACGTCCACGACCTCGTCGTGATGCTCTTCGAGGATCTGGCTCAGGCGCAGATTGGTCTCGGTGCCCTTGGCCCTCTCCTCAAGGTTCCACTTACCCTCTTCGCCCCAGCGAAAGCCGATCGAGCCGTTGGGTGCCACGATCTGGTTCGATGCCTCGTCATACGCGACGGTCTTCCAGTCGGGGTTGTTCTTCTCGCCCAGCTTCCCGTCGAAATCCTCGGCGCGCAGCATGCGGCCCGGCACAAGGTGGCCGTCCTTCTCGTCGAGCCGGACCAGCATCGGCATGTCGGTGTACTTGCGGGCATACTCCTCGAAATACTCGGCCTGCCGATCAAGGTGGTATTCGCGCAGGATGACATGGCCCATGGCCATCGCGAGCGCCGCATCGGTGCCCGCCTGCGGGTTGAGCCAGATATCGCCGAACTTGGCGGCCTCGGAATAGTCGGGGCTGACCACCGCCGACTTGGTGCCGCGATAGCGCACCTCTGTGTAGAAATGCGCATCTGGCGTCCGCGTCTGCGGCACGTTCGAGCCCCAGAGCATCAGGAAGCCTGCGTTGTACCAATCCGCCGATTCCGGCACGTCGGTCTGTTCGCCCCAGGTCTGCGGGCTGGCCGGCGGCAAGTCGCAATACCAGTCATAGAATGACATGCAGGTGCCACCCAAAAGACTCAGATACCGCGAACCGGCGGCGTAGCTGACCATCGACATGGCGGGGATCGGTGAGAAGCCAAAGACGCGGTCGGGGCCGTAGGTCTTGGCCGTGTAGGCGTTAGCGGCAGCGACGATCTCGGTCGCTTCGTCCCAGCTTGCGCGCACGAACCCGCCCTTGCCGCGGGTCTTGGTGATCGAGGCGCGCAAGTCGGGATCGTTCTGGATTGCGGCCCAGGCGGCCACCGGCGTCATCGTGGAACGCATCCTGCGCCAGGCGCGCATCAGGGCACCGCGAATGAGCGGGTTCTTCACCCGGTTGGCCGAGTAGAGATACCAGCTATAGGAGGCGCCCCGCGCGCAACCGCGCGGCTCGTGGTTGGGCATGCCCGCGCGGGTACGCGGATAATCGGTTTGCTGCGTTTCCCAGGTGACGATGCCGGATTTGACGTAGATCTTCCAGGAACACGAACCGGTGCAGTTCACCCCGTGGGTGGAGCGCACGATCTTGTCGTGCCGCCAGCGGCTGCGATATGTATCCTCCCAGTCACGATTCTCGCGGGTGGTCTGACCCCAACCGTCGGAGAATTGCTCCAATTCCTTGCTCTGGAAGAAGTTCAGCTTGTCGAGCAGATGACTCATGGCTCTCTCTCCTTAGTTGGCGGGCTGCACGGGGGTGGCGCGGCCATGTTCGATGTCGTGAAGCAGGCCACCCTTGCGGGTGTAGACTGCGAAAGTGATCAGCGCGCAGAGCACGTAGAAGATCAGGAAGGTCCAGAGCGCCGCCGCCGGCCCGCCGGTCAGCGCGATCGAGGTGCCGTAGCTCTTGGGAATGAAGAAGGCACCGTAGGCCGCGATGGCCGAGGTAAAGGCGATGATCGACGAGGCCTCGCGCTCGGCCTGTTTGCGCGCCGCCTTCTCGTCCTGCCCGGGATTGAGGCGGGCCACTTCCTTGCGCATGATCACCGGGATCATCTGGAAGGTCGAGGCATTGCCCACGCCGGTCAGGAAGAACAGCGCCATGAAGCAGGCGAAGAAGCCCCAGAAATTGCCCGCGCTGCCACCCAGCGGCAGGAATTGCAGAACGCCCCAGACCGCGGCGATCATGCCGAGGAAGGTCCAGAAGGTCACGCGACCACCGCCCCACTTGTCCGAGATCCAGCCCGTGCCCGCACGGCTCAGCGCACCGACCAGCGGCCCGAGGAACGCCAGGTGCAGCATGTCGAGATCCGGAAACTGCAGTTTCATCAACAGCGGGAAACCCGCGGCATAGCCGATGAAGCTGCCAAACGTGCCGGTATAGAGAATGCACATGATCCAGTTCTGCCGACGCTTGAGGATTTGGAGCTGATCCGATAGTGACGCCTTGGCATCGGCAATGTCATCCATCCCGAACCACGCGGCGATCGTGGCGATCACCAGGAACGGTACCCAGACGAATCCTGCGTTCTGCAACCAGATGCGCCCGCCATCCGAAAGCTCCTGCGGCGCACCGCCGACGGCGCCGAATACCCCCATGGTGATGACCACAGGCACGACGAACTGCATCACCGACACGCCCAGATTGCCGAGGCCGGCGTTGAGCGCCAGCGCGTTGCCCTTCTCCGCCTTCGGATAGAAGTAGGAGATGTTGGCCATCGACGAGGCGAAATTGCCCCCGCCAAAGCCGCACATCAGCGCGAGGACCAGGAACCAGGCGTAGGACGTATCCGGGTTCTGCACGGCAAATCCGATGCCCACGGCGGGCAGCAGCAACGAGGCGGTCGACAACGTCGTCCAGAGCCGCCCGCCGAAGATCGGGATCATGAAGCTGTAAAAGATGCGCAGCGTCGCCCCCGAAAGCCCCGGAAGCGCTGCCAGCCAGAACAGCTGACCGGTGGTGAAGTCGAACCCGATGGCAGGCAGTTTCGCGACCACGACCGACCACACCATCCAGACCGAAAAGGCCAGAAGAAGCGCCGGGATCGATATCCACAGGTTGCGCCGGGCGATACGTGCCCCGCCTTGCTGCCAGAAGCCCGTATCCTCGGGCTGCCAATCGGTCAGCAGGTGACCGGAATTCTTGGATTGGGACGTCATGTCGAATATGTCCTTATGTCTCGGATTGAGGTGCGGCCGCACCGGGCCGCACCGTTGTGTTCGTCATTCCGCGGGTTGCGATCCCGCGCCGCGAGGCGCACCGCCAGACCCGCCCACAGGTTTGGGCAGTGGCGCATCCGGCACGTCGGAGAGGTACTTCTCACCCTCGAGACCGGGGTGACGGCGGCGTTCCATCCGGCGGATCGCGAGGTGCATCCACACGGTCGAGACCAGCACCAGCACGAAAAGCAGCATGAACGGCGCGGTCCACACCCCCGTGAGATCGAGCAGCACCCCGAAGGCGATCGGCAGGAAGAACCCGCCAAGCCCGCCGATCATGCCGACCAACCCGCCGACAGACCCCACGTGATAGGGATAGTAGACCGGGATATGCTTGTAGACGGCGGCCTTGCCGAGGCTCATCAGAAAGCCGAGGATCACCGTTAGAGCGACGAACACGCCCACCGACAGGCCGAAATCGAAGGTGATCGGCCCGTTGATGCCCTGCACGACATAGCCGGTCTGCGGATAGCTCATGACGAACAGGATCAGCAGCGACCCGATAAACGTCAGATACATCACGAACCGCGCTCCCCAGATGTCGGACATCCAGCCGCCGAGCGCGCGAAACACCGATCCCGGCAGGCTGTAAAGTCCGGCAAAGACACCCGCGGTCGTCAGTTCCAGACCGTAGGCCCCGGTGTAGTAGCGTGGCAGAAAGCTCGCGAGGGCCACGAAGGCACCGAAGACAAAGAAGTAATACGTGGCAAACCGCCAGACCTGCAGGTCGCGCAGCGGCTCCAGCATCGAGCCGGTCGAGGCGGGGCCTTCGCCGGTGCGCTTACGCTCTGCCTGCACCGGGTCGGTCTTGGCCAGCAGGTAGAAGAGCACCGCGACCACGGCCAGCACGATGGCATAGACCCGCGCGGTCCCTTCCCAGCCGAGCGCGACAACCAGAAAGGGAGCCGCGAAATTGGTGACCGCGGCGCCCACGTTGCCCGCGCCGAAGATGCCAAGAGCCGTGCCCTGCTTTTCCTTCTCGAACCAGCGCGAGGTATAGGCCACGCCGACGATGAACGACCCACCGGCGAGGCCCAGGCCGAGCGCGGCAAGCAGGAAGACCGGATAGGTCTGCACGCTCGTCAGCAACCACACCGCGACCGCCGTGATCAGCATCTGAAGCGGAAACATGATGCGACCGCCGAACTGCTCGGTCCAGACACCCAGAAAGATGCGGCTGACCGATCCGGTCAGGATCGGGGTTGCGACCAGCAGGCCGAACTGCGTGTCACTCAGCCCCAGATCCTCCTTGATCTGAACGCCGATGATCGAGAAGATCGTCCAGACGGCAAAGCAGACGGTGAACGCAAACGTGCTGAGCCCCAAGGCCCGGTACTGATCCGAGCGTGAGACACCATCGAGTGTGTGCATGACCTTTTCCTCCGGCCTGTCGTTGTATCCTGCCCGCAACCGGGCTTCGGCCAGTCATGCGGGCAGAGCCGGGAGCAGAGACTTGATCTGGATCAGATTTCTGGAAAAACGTTTGAAAATAAATAACTTACTGAAATCCGTCATGCCGGTCACGTGCTGTCGTCAACCCGGTTGAATGCAATGAACAAGTGGCTTATTGACAATAATCAATCCGCGAACCAGCAAGACGATCGAGAGAGTGATGCCAATACGAATGGGACTACCCGAGTCGGTGCATCGCGACATCCGGGAGCTGCATCTCTTCCGGGATATGGCCGACGCGCATTTCACCGACCTGATGCACGGGGCCTATGTGCAGAACTTTCCGCCACAGATCGAGCTGATCTCCGAGGGCGACACGAGCGATTTCCTGCACATCATCCTATCTGGATCGGTCGACCTGTTCTCGGCCTGGAACAAGCGCGAGACCAGCATGGCCACCGTGCGCCCGATCTCGACCTTCATCCTCGCCGCCACCATCCTCGACGCGCCCTATCTCATGTCCGCCCGCACGCTGACAAAGAGCCGAATCGCTCTGATCCCAAGCCAGGACGTGCGCGCCGTGTTCGATGCCGACAATTCCTTTGCCCGCGCCATCGTGGCAGAGCTCGCACAGTGCTACCGCTCGATGGTCAAAGCACAGAAGGACCTCAAGCTGCGGACCTCGCTGGAACGGCTGGCCAACTTCCTGCTGCGGCAGCGGATACAGTCAGGGGGCTCGGCGACATTCGAACTGGACTTCGAGAAACGCCACCTCGCCGCCGTACTGGGCATGACACCGGAAAATCTCAGCCGTGCCTTCAAGGGGCTGCAGCCCTACGGCGTCGAGGTGGACGGTATGCAGATCACGATTACCGACCCCGGGGACCTGGCCAGCTTTGCGAAACCCAATCCTCTGATCGACGATCATTCCACCTGACGACGGGGCAAGGCCGTGCCAGTCGCCACCTCAGGCCCCGCCGCGACATGCCCGCGGCCCAAACGCACCCTTTATCGCGCCTTGCCGACATGGGGCCGCAACATCACCGGCCCATACAGCCCCGCGAACCCGCCGAAACCCGCGATCCATGCCAGGCCCGACAGGCCATGCAGCCATGCCGCGTGCTCGGGCCAGATACCCGCGCCCACCCGGGCCAGCACGGCAAGGATGAGGGCCGCATAGATGGCAATCGTGCCCGCCCCGGCACTCAGCGCCTGCCCGGTATGGCCCAGCGTCGCGCGCGTCATGACCGCCATCGTCATCAACCCGACCGCTCCCGCCATCCACAGATGCTGCGCCCCGGCCATGCCCAGGCCACCGGGCAGGAGAATTTCGGCACCGATCGCCAGTGCGCCCAGGGGAAGAAAGGCGTAAGCCACATGCAGCACCGTCACCAGCGGCTCGGCGAGGGTCCGGTGCCCCGCCCAACGCCCCAACCGCAACGCATGCAGCGCGCCGGTCAGCACGAGTGCTGCACCCGTTAGCGGGTGCAGTGGCTGCACGACCCACAGCACAAGCGCTCCCAGCATCACGACCAACGCCACCTTGTCAAAGCGTTGCATTGGCGGAACGGGCAGGACCGCGCTGCGACGTTTGACCAGCCAGTTGCGGGTAAAGGACGGCACGACGCGCCCGCCGATCACGGCGATCATCATGATCGCCGCACCAAGGCCCAGCCGCAGGCCATGGCCTTGCGCGGCATAACCGCTGCGCGCCGCCTCCCAGTGAAAGAGCGCGTTTCCAAGAGTAAAGACCGCGAGCATTCCAAGCACGATCAGGTTGCGCCAGTTCCGGCCGGCCACGATCTCGCGGGCGAGCACCGCCCCGAAAACCACAGGAAAGGCCAGATCTGCCGTGGCCACGAAGAGCGGCGGCAAGCCCGCCGAGACCGCCACCGTGACGCGCCCTGCCAGCCACAGCGCCACCAGCACGCCCAGCGGCCAGCCCACGATGGGCAGGCGTCCGGTCCAGTTCGGGACGGCCGTCAGCAGAAAACCCGCGACCACCGCCCCGAGATAGCCAAATAGAAACTCATGCGCGTGCCAGCTCACCGGATCGAAGGCCGTGGGCAGGGTGATGTGACCAGACAGCATCGGCACCCAGAGCGCCATGGCGAACGCGGCCCAGACCGACGCCCCGAGAAAGAGCGGACGGAAGCCGTAGGTCAGGATCGCGGGACCGCGCCAGGCGCGCATCCGCTCAGCCGTCGTCATTCGAGGGCCTCCTTCTTGTCGTCACGTCCGTGCAGCCATGGCGATCCGGCGATAGCCCGCAGCACCATGATAGAAGCCGTTGCTCAGGTTCACAGCCCCGCTCAGAACACCAAGACGGCCATCCGCCTCATCGACCGGCAGCGCCCCGTCCAACACGTCGCGGAACACACCCGCCACCGCCACCATGTCCACATCCTGCGGCATGAGCCGAAGATGGGTCACACCGTCGGCCACCAACCGATCCGCCTCGGGTAGCAGGTCGACATAGCTCTCGGACTGGGTCTGGATTCCGTTCACGCGCAGGATCGGCGCATCGTCGCGGGTGCGAAGCGGCATCCCGTCAGGATCGTCCTCGCAGACGAAGCGGCAATTGTCCTTGGTCCGCCCGTGCGCCCGGGCGTGGTAGCAGCGGGCCGAAACCGCCAGCGAGGCGCGCCCGAAGACCTGCACCTCGACCCCGAGCCCCACATCTCGCGCGGCTGCGGCAGCCACGGCAATCGCCTCGGCGGGCAATTCGGTGGGCAGGCAGACATGGGTCGCCCCCTGCCCGGCCATCCACGCGATCGTGGCCTCGTTATAAGCGTTCATGAACGGGCCGATGCGATGCGGCCGCCTGCCGCGAGCATATAGCCCGGCGGCGTTGTTCACCTCGATCTCGGGGGTGTCCATCACCGCAAGATCATCTGTTGCCTTGCGCTCACGTTTCAGCATCACCTCGGCCAGGGTCGAGACGATCACGGTCTTGCCCGCACGTTCCAACCGCTCGATGATCTCGGGCAGCTCGCCCTCGTGGAACGGCGCGCGCTTGGAACAGATCACCTCGCCCAGATAGACCTCGTCCACCGGGGCCTCGTCGGCGATGCGTGCGTAGAAGTCGCGGCGCCTCTCGGCGGACCAGTGATAGGCAATCGGCCCGAGGGTCAGTTTCGTCGTCATCTCCGTCACCGCCATTTCTTGGTCTCGAACGCGCCCTGCGTCTGTTTCTGCCCCTCGGTCAGCGCGACCAGATCGGCCATGTTGGCCTCCCGCCCGGCGCGGATATCGTCCACCGCCGCGCGGAAGGCACGCACCACGCCCCGCACATAAGATTTCGATCGCTGCCGCCCCTCGATCTTGAATGCGTGCACACCCGCATCGATCAGTTCGGGCAAAAGCCGTGAAAGGTTCAGGCTCACCGGCTCCTCGAAGGCGTAATACCCCTCTGGTCTATGGGGCGCGGTGTAGCGGCCCTTGCAGATAGTGGGATACCCGGCCTTCTCCTCTGGGCCGAACCGGTCGATGGTGAACCCCGCCAGTTGCGAGGACATCGACCCATCCTCATGCCGCGCATACTCAACGTCCGAAGCGGGCGAACACACGCCGTCCATGTTGGTGGATTGCCCGGTCAGGTAATTGGTCAGGCTGCACCGCCCCTCGACCATCAGCCCGTGATTGCCAAAGATGAAGGTCTCGATCTCGCAGGGGATTTCGCGCTTGATCTGGCGTATTTCCGGGATGGTCAGGATACGCGGCAGCACCACACGCCTGACTCCGAAATGCTCGCAATAGTAGCGGATCGCCTCTGGCGACGAGGCCGCCGCCTGCACCGACAGGTGCAGCCTGACGCCGGGATGCGTGCGCGCGATGTAATCGGCCACGCCCATGTCGGCGACGATAAAGGCATCCACCCCCAGCCGCGCGCCGGTATCCGCCGCCTGCCGCCAGAGATCCACCTTGCCCGCGGGCGGGTAGGTGTTGAGCGCCAGCAGCACCTTTGTCCCCCTGGCATGGGCATAGTTCACCGCCTCGGCCAGCTCGTCGGGGGTAAAGTTCAGGCCCGGGAAATTGCGCGCGTTGGTCGCATCCTGAAACCCGCAATAGACCGTGTCGGCACCCGCATCTACGGCGGTGCGCAGGGCGGCAGGGGTGCCCGCGGGGCAGATCAGTTCGGCAAGGCTCATCTCGGATCAGGTCCTTTCCATCTCGGGGGTATAGGCGCGGCGCAACCTTGCCAGGACGGCCCGCCCGGGCGGGCCGAACATCGCCGCCGTCTCCTCGGCGATGGAGCCGTCCACGTCATCCAGCGCGTTGCGCAGCCGCACCACCGCCTCGGTGTCGCCGGTCACCTCCAGATCGCGAGAGAAGAAGGCGGCATCGCCATCCTCCTCGGAATCCACCAGTTCCAGCAGCAGGAACCGCCCCCGGATCACCGCGCCCGCCTGCGGCACGGCATCGCGCGGCACGGCGCGAAACAACAGCGCGCCGGGGTCGGGGCGCAGGTGCAGGGCAAAGGGCAGATCGACCGGGTCGATCAGGAAATCGGTGCCCTGATGCGGACCCAGGCGGGCAAAGAGCGACGGGTGCCGTGCCGCGATCCGCCGCACGACGCGCGACAGGATCGGCTGCACCACAGCACAGGCCAGACGCGAGACTACGCCACCTCCGGGCAATCGGGCCGGAGAGACAGTGTGAACTCCAGTGCTCATGACGTGGCCGTCCTTTCTGCGACTAGCCCCTCCTCGGTCACGATCAGATCGAGCGGGATATCGTGGGGTTGCGGATAGATCGTGGTCAGGTTCGCGGCACCGAGCGCGATGCCGATGGCCACGGGGCGCGGGCCGAGCGACGCCAGCGTGCGGTCGAAATACCCCCCGCCCCAGCCCAGCCGATAGCATCCCTCGGACCAGCCAAGGCAGGGCGCCAGCGTGATGTCGGGGATCAGCGGGTCGGCCTCGGGTGGCGGAACGGGGATGTTCCAGTCGCCGCGGACCATCTTGGTATCAGGTGTCCAGCGCCGAAAGATCAGCGGGGCCGCGCGGGTTTCCACAATCGGCAGGGCTATGGTAACGCCCGCACGATGTAGCCCTTTCAGAACCGGGCGCAGATCGGGTTCGCCCTTGATCGGCCAGTAGCCGGCGAGGACGGTCCCTTGTCCTACACCGCGTTCCTCCAGCACACGCGACAGGTGCCGGCCGATTTGGCCTGAGACCCGGGCACGCCCCGCCTGGCCCAGATCCTCCCTCAGCCTGGCCAGCCGTATCCGTTCCGCCCGCCGCCAGCGCGCCACGTCGCGCGCTTGATCTGGATCGACGCCCACCGGATCGAAATAGGCGGGATCGACCTCCGAGGCCATGCAGGGCGGCGAGGCATATGTCTTGCGCTGGGTCATGCAGCAGGCCCTAACCCGGTGACGAACATACAGTTTTCCAGCGTGTTTTGACCAATCAGGTCGCCCATCTCATACGGTCTTGCGATGGCGGCATCTTGTTGCATGCGCAGCCCTTTCACCCGCGATTCGCCCGAGCCGAACGCATTGGTATTTGATTTACTCGTTACCGCGCTATAATACGCATTGCAAATACCAATTCAGGAGCGCGACCTTGCGCCTCACCTCCTTTACCGATTACGGGCTGCGCGTGCTCATGCGCATGGCGGGCGATCCGGCCCGCGCCTTTACCGCCGCCGATCTCGCCGCTGAACTCCGGGTCTCACGCAACCACCTGGCCAAGGTGATCTCGGCACTGGCCGCGGCAGGCCTGCTGGAAACCCGGCGCGGCGGAGGTGGTGGCGCTATGCTGGCCCGCCCCTCCGAGGATATCCGCCTTGGCGATGTGGTGGCCGTGCTCGAGGCCGACCAGGCGCTGGTGGAATGTTTCGCGACCGGCAGCAACGCCTGCATCCTGTCCCCGAAATGCCAGCTGAAATCCCGGCTGGCCCATGCCGAGGCCGCGTTCGTCGCGGACCTTAACCGCAGCACCCTGGCCGATTGCGTCTATCGCCCGGAAGGTGCCTGACGTGCGATCTACCCGCGTCCGATATAGGGCATCTTGGTGGCCATCAGCGTCATGAACTGCACGTTGGCCTCGGGCGGTAATTCGGCCATCGACAGGACCGCGTTGCCCACGTGGGCCACCTCCATCACCGGCGGCGGAGAGTCAGGGTTGGCCGCGATGATTCCTTCCAGCAATTCAGTGCGTGCATTGCCGATGTCGATCTGGCCGCAGGCAATGTCAAAGGCGCGCCCATCGAGGCTGAGCGTCTTGGTCAGCCCGGTGATCGCGTGCTTGGTGGTGGTATAGGCGACCGAGCCCGCGCGCGGGGAATGAGCCGAGATCGAGCCGTTGTTGATGATCCGCCCGCCTTGGGGCGATTGCCGCCGCATCTGGCCGAACGCCGCCTGCGCGCAGAGAAACATGCCGTGGAGGTTCACATCCACCACCTGCCGCCACTCGTCATAATCCAACTCGTCGATCATCGCCGCGCGGCCGAAGCTGCCGGCGTTGTTGAAAAGAACGTCGAGCCGGCCCGCCTTGGCCACGAAATCGTCGAAACAACGCGCCACATCCTGCGGATCAGTCACGTCGCCGGGCAGGATCACGGCATTGCCATGCCCCCCGGCCACCGCCTCCAACGCCTCCGCGCGACGCGCCATCAGCCCGACCTTCCAGCCCGCTTCCAGAAAGGCCCGCGCGCAGGCGGCCCCAATCCCGGCGCTCGCGCCGGTAATCAGCACGGATTTCATGCTTCGTCCTCCCGTTCCAGTTCCAGCGGCACCGGCTTCGCGCGCAGGTCGTCCACGCTCAGCGGCGCGGTGGGTTTCGACAGCCGGTTGCGCACCACCCAGTGCAGCCGTTCCTCGGCGCGGGTGATCGCCACATAGGCCAGCCGCTTCCACAGCGGCTGCCCGGCTTCCGACCGGCCCATCCGCGCGGCGGCATAGATGTCAGGGGCAAAGACCTGAACATCGCGCCATTGCGATCCTTGCGCCTTGTGGATCGTCACCGCCGCGCCATGCAGGAACACCGCGCCCATATTGGCGGCATAGGGGATGAACGGTTCTTCCTCGCCCGGTTTCTCGATCTTGACGATCGAGGCCGCCGATAGGCGCGGGTCTTCGGCCCCGATGACATGCAGCCGCGAGAATCCTGCCCGCTTTCCAGGGCCCAGATAGATCACCTGCGCCCCCTTGATGAGACCGCGCGCCTCCAGGTCCAGCCGCTTCTTGCGGTGCTTGAGCGGCAACTCGATCCCGTCGCAGATCAGCGGCTCGCCTTCCAGGAGCGCCGTCTCGGGAGCGCCATGCACCGCGCGGAACGCATTGATGAGGCGAATGCGCGTTGCGTTGCGCCACACGAGGACCGGCGAGCGCGCCATCAGGTCCACCTCGACTCGCTCGGCCCATCTCACCCGCTCGTCGCGGCGGGCGGCGTCCTCGATCATCCGCTCGAAATGGTGGAATTCCAGCGCCGGGTCGGCCAGCGCATGCGCAAGATCGAGGATCGGATTGTCGGCGTCCTGCCTGTGGATACGGCTGAGCGTAAGGCGCGCGGGCGCGGGCAGGCTGTCGAACACCATGCCGCCGGTGGATTTGACGGGGGGCAACTGCGCCGGGTCGCCGAACAGGACGAGCGTCGGGAAAATCTCCTGCAAATCCTCGAATTGCTGCGCGTCGAGCATGCTCGCCTCATCGACGAGGCCGATATCGAGCGGCTCCTCGCGACGCGTCCAGCCGGTAATGAAATCCGAGCCGCGCAGCCCCGCCGCCGCCAGCGCGCCGGGGATCGACTTGTGATTCTGGTAAAACGCCAGTGCCCGGTCGAGCGCCTGCTCGGTCAGCCCCTCGATCTCCGGCTTCGCGCCCTGCCCTGCCAGCCATTCGGCAATCTTCGCGTATTCCGGGTCATAAACCGGGGTATAGAGAATGCGGTGAATGGTCGTCGCGGGCACGCCGCGCATCCGCAGCACGCTCGCCGCCTTGTTGGTGGGCGCGAGAATGGCCAGCGTGCGCCGGTCGCGGCGGCGCCGCCCCTCCCAATCGCCCGAGACCACATCGACGCCCGCCTCCTCGAGCGCACGGTAAAGCGCGGCCAGAAGCAGCGTCTTGCCCGACCCGGCCTTGCCGACGACGGCCATCACCGCGCGCCCGCCTTCACGCGGCGGCATGAGCGTTCCCTCGACGATATCAACCCCCACGCCGCGCAGCGCCTCGGCAATGCGGTCATGGGCCTCGGCCTGGTCGGGAGAATAGGTAAGCGCGGTCTCGGTCATGTGCGCGACCCTAGCCGTGGCATCGGCGAGGTGCCAGCGAAAGCCACGCGAAGCGGCTTGACCCTGCGCCGCGCTTCCCCGATTGAGAACCAGAGGGTAGGATCGGCGGAAAAACGCCGCTGGGGAAAGGCAAGGCATGGCGCATATCATCGTGGTCGGCAACGAGAAAGGCGGAGCTGGCAAATCCACCGTCTCGATGCACGTGGCAACCGCGCTCGCTCGCATGGGCCACCGCACAAGCGCCCTCGACCTCGACCTGCGGCAGCGCAGCTTCGGGCGCTACGCCGAGAACCGTACCCGGTTCCTTGAAAAGGAGGGACTCGACCTGCCAAGCGCCCGGCTCGTCGAGTTGCCCGAGGTCGCCGAGGCCGATCTCAAGCCCGGCGAGAACCTCTATGACCGCCGCCTCGCCGCGGCAATGGCGGCCGCCGAGCCCGAGAGCGATTTCATCGTGATCGACTGCCCCGGCTCGCATACCCGCCTCAGCCAGGTCGCCCACAGCCTCGCCGATACGCTGATCACGCCGCTCAACGACAGCTTCATAGATTTCGACCTCCTGGCACGGACTGATGCCGACGGGCAGACGATCCTCGGGCCATCGGTCTATTCGGAGATGGTGTGGAACGCGCGGCAATTGCGCGCGCAGGCGGGATTGCGGGCGATCGATTGGGTTGTACTGCGCAACCGGGTGGGCGCACAGGCGATGGTCAACAAGGAAAAGATGGGCCGCGCGCTCGACGCGCTGGCGCGCCGGATCGGCTTTCGCGTGGCGCCGGGCTTCAACGAGCGGGTGATCTTCCGCGAACTGTTCCCGCGCGGGCTCACGCTGCTTGATTTGCGCGATATCGGGGTAAAGGGGCTCAACATCTCCAACATCGCGGCACGGCAGGAATTGCGCGACCTCGTCAAGGCGCTAAACCTGCCGGGTGTGACGGTCAATTTCTAGCCGACCATCCGCTCCTGTTGGGCGAACGGGCTGAGGCCCAGCCATTCCTGCATTCTGGCGGCGATTTCGCGTGGACCGGTCAAATTCAGCCTGCCATCCTTTACCGCTTTCTGGACGGTATCCAGACCCATCCAGATCGCCGTCATGGTGCGCAGGCTCGATTCGGAAAACAGGTCAACCTCGTAACCCGGATCAGAATAGCAGGCCTCGACGCCGGATTGCGGATCGACCAGCAACCAGTAATTCTGTCGCGTGACGGGCAAATCGCCAAACACGAACTGCAGGCATACCCGGCGCTCCGGCAGAGGATCAATATTCAGGCCGCGATGCATATCCCATATCAGCAATTGGGGATCCAGATTGTTGAGGGAAATCTCGCTTTCCACCCATCGCTGCCCCCACGCCCCGATCCCCATCACAAGTGGGCGAAGCTCTTCGCCGGCCTGTGTCAGGCGGTACCCCTTGACGCCGTGATCGCCTTTGACGGATTGGATAACCCCGGCCGTTTCCAGCTCTCCCAAGCGCTTCGACAATAGCGATGGCGACATCCGTGGCAGGCCCCGCCGCAAATCGTTGAACCGCGTGCTTCCGCACAGGAGTTCTCGCAGCAATAGCGGCGTCCAGCGCGCGCACAGGACCTCCGAGGCCATCGAGATCGGACAAAACTGACCGTAGCTGCCACTCATGAGATGTCTCCTTTTCCTGCGAAACCAGGATCGGTCGAGACTAGGGGTTCGGACCGCCCCGATCCAGTACAGTTTCAGGACTATCGCGGCAGGGACATAGCAACGACATTGACAGCGGATCTTGACGCCAATCATCGGCGACAGGCTGATCAATGGGAGAAACCGCCATGAAGATCGCAATCGTTCAACAGCCGCCAGTCTATCTCGACCTCGCTGCCAGCATGGATCGCGCGGTCGAACTGGTTGCGCAAGCCGCCAGCGAGGGGGCGCGGCTGCTGGTCTTTCCCGAAGCCTGGTTTCCAGGGTATCCAACGTTCTGCTGGCGCCTTTCACCGGGCGCCGACATGGGCAAGACGGACGAGCTATTCGCCCTGTTGCAGGCCAATTCGATCGATCTGAGCCGCAACGGCATGGCTCCTTTGCAGGAGGCGGCGGCAGAGCACGAGATGGTCATCGTGGCCGGGTACCAGGAACTCGATGGTGCCGTGTCGGGCTCAACCCTCTATAACTCATGCATCATCATCGACGCCGACGGCACCATAGCCAACAACCACCGCAAGCTGATGCCGACCAACCCGGAACGCATGATCTGGGGCTTCGGCGACGGGGCGGGCCTCAACGTGGTCGATACCGCGGTGGGGCGGATCGGCGCGCTGCTATGCTGGGAAAACTACATGCCAATGGCGCGCGCCGCGCTCTATGCCCAGAACATCGACATCTATGTCGCGCCGACCTGGGATAGTGGCGACACCTGGCTGGCCACGATGCAGCATATCGCCCGCGAAGGCGGCTGTTGGGTGATCGGATGCGCCACCGCATTACAGGCGTCGGACATTCCCACGAACATCCCGCATTACGATACCCTGTTTCCCAACAAGGATGAATGGGTGAACCCCGGCGATGCCGTGGTCTACAAACCCTTCGGCGGGGTCGCCGCCGGGCCGATGCACCGCGAAAAGGGCTTGCTCATGGCCGAGATCAACGTCGCCGATGCCCGCGCCTCACGCCGGAAATTCGACGCCAGCGGCCACTACTCCCGCCCTGACGTGTTTTCGCTGACGGTCGACAGAAGCCCGAAGCGCCCGGTCAATTTCGTCTGAGCGGCACCGCGCCGCCAAGCCCGCTCCCAGATAAAGATCCGCCTGTCTCAGAGCGGCGGCCCGGTGCGCGGCTGCGGTCGAATGCGCATCCGGCGGCTCATCCTGAGCGCCCAGATATTCGACAAGGCCAGCACCGAGATCACCACCGCCCCGCCAATGAGCGCCCAACGTCCCGGGTCCTCGCCGATCACCGCCCAGGCGAGCAGCGGTGCCAACACCGATTCCAGCAGAATCAGCAGCGCCACCTCTGCCGCGGTGATATAGCGCGGCCCCAGCGTCATCAGCGAGGTCGCCACGCTGATGAACGCCCCGTGCGCCAGCAGGAGCGGCCAGCTTGCCTGCCACGCCTCCAGCGGTGACGCCAGCGGCCAGACCAGCAGCGAGGCCCCGATCATCGCCACCGGAATGGTCGGCACGAGCGACACCGCCCGCAGCCGCCGCGCCGTGGTCATCGCCGCCGCATATGTCGCCGAGACGCCGAGTGCCACGAGGTCGCCGCTCCAATGCGCTCCCGCCGTCTCGTGCGAGCCGCGCAGGATGAGCGCCAGCCCGGCGAACACCCCGATCATCGTCAGCACCATCCGCAGGCTGATCGCCTCGCCCAGGAAAATGCGGCTGAAGAGCGCAGCAAAGACCGGCATGGAGGCGAGGATGAGCACCACGTTGGCCACGCTCGTCCAGCTCACCGCCAGCACGAAGCCCGACAGGGACATGCCCAGCAGCACCGTATAGAGCGCGCCGCGCCCCCCCGTCGCCGCCACCTCGCGAAAGCCTGTCGGCCCACGGGTGAGCAGCACGCCGATCAGGATCACGCTGCCCGCGGTGATCCCGCGCCAGAAGGTGATCGACGCGGCGTCGCCCTCGATCAGCCGCACGAACAGCGAGTCCGGCACAATGAACAACACGCCGGTCGCCGTGATGAGAAGGCCCCTGAGATGATCGGTCACGGCGCACCATCCGCTTTCTGGTGAACCTCGATCACGTTGCCGTCCGGATCATAGAAGAATATCTGGTGCCACCCCGCCACCGCCCGGTTGCCCCAGTCCGAATAGGGAATGCCGTGCGCCTCGAGATGCGCGCGAAAGGTGGCGAGATCGTCGGTGCGGTACGCGATATGGCCGCTCGCCACCGGATTGACGATCTGCCCGGCGCGGAAACCGGCCTGCGGGTCGCGACGCGCGAGATGGGTCTGAATGCGCCCATCGGTGACAAAGGCCACGTCGCCGGAATAGCCCCGCTCCTTTTCCAGCACCGGAACGTCGCACTCGGGCACCTCGAGGCCAAGCACATCGCGGTAGAAAACGGCCATTTCCCCGACCCGGTCCGTGGCCAGATTGACGTGGTGCAGCGTGAGTTTCATGGCTCCCTCCCTGACGTGGAGAGACCGAAGCACGCACACAGCGGATTGTCCATGCACCCCCTCGCCAGCCACGGCCACCGCGGTCTATGCTGGCCCCGACCACCTGAGAGGAGAGAACCATGCCCGCCCCCGAAAACCGCCTGAAATCCGCGCTTGCGCGCGGCGAGACACTCTATGGCTGCTGGGCTGGCTTTGCCGCGCCCTATCCCACCGAGGTGCTGGCCGAGGCCGGCTTCGACTGGCTGGTGATCGACGCCGAACACGCGCCCAACGACCTGCGCACGATCTCGGCGCAGCTTGGTGTGCTGCGCGGCGCGGCCTCGCAGCCGGTTGTGCGCCTGCCCATGGGCGAGACATGGGCGATCAAGCAGGTGCTGGACGCGGGCGCGCAGACCCTGCTCATCCCGATGGTCGAGAGCGCGGCGCAGGCGGAGGGCCTCGTGCGCGCCATGCGCTACCCGCCCGAGGGCGTGCGCGGATCGGGCGCGGCATTGGCGCGCGCCTCACGGTTCTCCGGCATTCCCGATTACATCCGCACGGCCAACGCGCAGACATGCCTGATGGTGCAGGTCGAGACGCGCGCAGGGCTCGCCGCGCTTGACGAGATCCTCGCCGTCGAGGGGGTGGACGTGGTCTTTATCGGTCCCTCGGACCTTGCCGCCGACATGGGCCATCTCGGCGACGCCTCGGTCCCCGAGGTGCAAGAGGCAATCAAGGGCGCGCTGGGGCGGATCGCGGCGGCTGGGCGCGCGCCCGGCATCCTCGCGCTCGACCCGGAAACGGCTGCGCGCTACCGCGACTGGGGCGCGCGCTTCGTCGCCGTGGGGATCGACGTGGTCCTGCTGGCCGAGGCGGCGCGGGCGCTGGCCGCGCGCTGGCGCGATGGCTGAGTGGCTGCTTTCCGACATGGGCGCAACCCACACCCGGCTGGCACTGGCCACCGGGGACGGCCTGCGCCCCGAGACGGCGCAGCGGCTGGCGAATACCGATTTCGCCGCGCCAGAGGCGCTGATCGCGGCCTATCTGGGCAGCGCGCAGGTCTCGGCTGCCTGTGCAGGTGTCGCCGGGCCGGTGCGCGGGCAGGCCGCGCAACTGACCAACCTCGACTGGCGGATCGAGAGTGCGTCGCTCGCCCGCCTCACCGGCGCGGCGCGCGTCCACCTGATGAACGATCTGCAGGCACAGGCGATGGCGCTCGACGATCTCGCCCCGGGCCATCTCGACCCCATCCTGCCCGGCACGCCCGACCCCGACGGTGCGCGCATGGTGCTGGGCCTCGGCACCGGCAGCAACATCGCGGTGGCGTACCGCGTGGGCGACCGCCTCTTCGTGCCGCCCGCCGAGGCGGGGCATTCCGGTCTGCCGCATCTGGATGAGGCCGCGAATGCAGTGATCGTGGCCCTCGGCCGCGAGGTGGCGCACAAGCCCTACGAGGCGCTTCTCTCGGGGCCGGGGCTGGCGCGGCTGCACCGGCTGCGTACCGGCGAGACGCGCGACGCCCCCGCGATCGTCGCGGCGGCGGGCGACGGTGGCCCGGCGCGCGACACGCTGGCGCTCTTCGCGCGGCTTCTGGGCGCGGTAGCGGGCAACCTCGCGCTCACCCACATGGCCACCGGTGGTGTGTACCTCATCGGCGGTACCGCGCGGGCGGTCGCCCCACACCTGACCGGGACGGATTTCGCCTCGACCTTCACCGCGCGCGGCCCCTATGCCGGGATCATGCAGGCAATGCCGGTCACGCTTATCACCGACGACATGGCCGCGCTTCGCGGGTGCTGGCGGGCGCTGCGGCAGCGCACGTAAAAAGGCGGCACCGGATCGTCCCGGCGCCGCCCCTTGTCATTCGCCCAGGCCGCGATCAGCCCAGATCGTAGCGGTCGGCCTCCATCACCTTGGTCCACGCAGAGACAAAGTCGTAGACGAACCGCTCGGCGGCATCGTCCTGTGCGTAGACCTCCGAATAGGCGCGAAGGATCGAGTTCGAGCCGAATACCAGATCAACCCGCGTCGCGGTGTGGCGGGTCTTGCCGGTTTTGCGGTCCACGATGTTGTAGAGACCTCCGCCCGCGGGCTCCCACTTCAGGCCCATGTCGGTGAGCGTGGTGAAGAAATCGGTCGTCAGCGCGCCCACCCGGTCGGTAAAGACGCCATGCGCGGTGCCGCCGTGATTGGCACCCATCGCCCGCATCCCCCCGATCAGGCAGGTCATCTCGGGCCCGGTGAGACCCATGAGCTGCGCCCGGTCGAGGAGCATCTCCTCGGAGGTGACGATGTAGTCCTTCTTCATCCAGTTGCGGAAACCGTCGGCGAGCGGCTCCAGCACGGCAAACGAATCCGCGTCGGTCATCTCGTCGGTGGCATCCCCACGACCGGGCGCGAACGGCACCTCGATGTCGAACCCGGCGGCCCTGGCGGCCTGCTCGACACCCACGTTACCCGCCAGCACGATAATGTCGGCCACGCTCGCGCCGACCTCGTCCGCAATCGGCTCCAGCACGCTCAGCACGCGCGCCAGACGGTCGGGCTCGTTGCCCTCCCAGTCCTTCTGCGGGGCGAGGCGGATGCGCGCGCCGTTGGCGCCGCCGCGGAAATCCGACTGCCGGAAGGTGCGCGCCGAATCCCAAGCCGTGGCGACCATGTCCGACACCGACAGCCCGCTTTCCGCGATCAGGCGCTTGGCCTTGCCGATATCGTAATCGACGGTGCCCGCCGGGACCGGATCCTGCCAGACCAGCTCTTCATCGGGCGCATCGGGGCCGATATAGCGCGTCTGAGGTCCGAGATCGCGGTGGGTCAGCTTGAACCATGCCCGCGCGAAGGTATCGGCGAAATACGCCTCGTCCTGCATGAACTTCTCGCAGATGGCGCGATAGCTCGGGTCCATCTTCATCGCCATGTCGGCATCGGTCATGACCGGCATGGCGCGCTTCGAGGAATCGGTTGGGTCAACCGGCATGTCCTCTTCACGGATGTCGACCGGCTGCCACTGGTTGGCGCCCGCAGGGGATTTGGTCAACTCCCATTCATAGCCGAAGAGCAGCTTGAAATAGCCCATGTCCCACTGCGTCGGGTTGGTTGTCCACGCCCCCTCGACGCCCGAGGTGATGGCGTTGGTGGCCGCACCCTTCAGGTTGGGGTTGATCCAGCCAAGGCCCTGCGTCTCGACATCCGCGCCCTCGGGCTCGGGTCCAAGCGCCTCGGCATCGCCATTGCCGTGGCATTTGCCGACGGTGTGCCCGCCACAGGTCAGCGCCGCGGTCTCCTCGTCGTCCATCGCCATCCGGGCAAAGGTCTCGCGCACCTGGCCGGCGGTCTTGAGCGGGTCGGGCTGGCCGTTGACGCCCTCGGGGTTGACGTAGATGAGACCCATCTGCACGGCGGCGAGCGGGTTCTCCATCGTGTCGGGCTTGCCCACATCCTCGTAGCGGCTGTCCGACGGTGCGAGCCACTCGCGCTCGGCGCCCCAGTAGGTGTCCTTCTCCGGGTGCCAGATATCCTCGCGTCCGAAGGAAAAGCCGAACGTCTTCAGCCCCATCGATTCATAGGCCATGTTGCCCGCGAGAATGATGAGATCGGCCCAGCTCAGCCTGTTGCCGTATTTCTTCTTGATCGGCCACAGGATGCGGCGTGCCTTGTCGAGGTTGCCGTTGTCGGGCCACGAGTTGAGCGGCGCGAAACGAATATTGCCGGTGCCCGCGCCGCCGCGCCCGTCGGCGAGGCGATAGCTGCCCGCCGCGTGCCATGCCAGCCGGATCATCAGACCGCCGTAATGGCCCCAATCGGCCGGCCACCACTCCTGGCTGTGGGTCATCAGCGCCTTGAGGTCATCCTTGACCGCCTCGACATCGAGGCCACGAACCGCGTCACGATAGTCGAACTCCTGGCCCAGCGGATCGGTCTTGGTGTCATGCTGGTGCAGGATGTCGAGGTTGAGCATCTTGGGCCACCAGTCGGTGACGCTCTTGCCGCTCTCGGTCTGTCCGCCATGCATCACGGGGCATTTGCCTATGTCGTTGCCGTCCATCTTTTCCTCCGGTTCGGTTTGCATCTCTCGCACGCCGCACGGATTGCACGGCGCGAATCTGGAATGATTCTAACAAATCAAGAGAATTAGGTAAAATTCTCTTTTTAGATCATTTCTATGGGTTTTAATTATGCGTCGCACCCTGCCGCAGCAACGCCTCCGCCTCGGCAGTCATGCGCGTGATGATATCGGCCACCGGCGGGCGGTCATGGATGAGGCC
>MRWG01000576.1_pt1 | contig 36805 bp, 36 predicted proteins | sample 1013341 | NCBI WGS metagenome assembly MRWG01 (sample SAMN06117577, study PRJNA244670) | biofilm metagenome | biome: Water; feature: Cathode Biofilm; material: Biofilm; isolation source: microbial consortium enriched at the cathode of a solar microbial fuel cell | place: USA: District of Columbia ... | reverse complement strand
ACACGCTACGACAGGTGCCCCAAAGTCTTCCTGTCCGCATGCGCATTGGCTGCCGTCGTCATGTTCTGGTTATGAATCCTGACCCTAGATGCAGACGTGCAAACTCACGCCAGGTTCAGAACACTGGTTAGCAACATTGACGGCCTGTCGCTTGAATAGGGTGATCGAGCCCATAAAGGTGGATAACTAAGGGGATAAAATAAAAAAGAAATCAAAAGTTAAAATAATATCAGTAACCTATAATATTTTTGTGGTGCCGCGTGAGGGAATCGAACCCCCGACCTTCGCTTTACAAGAGCGCTGCTCTACCAGCTGAGCTAACGCGGCCACGCACGGCCTCGTCCCATAAACGCAATCGCCGCGGCGGGCAAGCGGCGCGGGGCCGACGATTGCGGTTTTCCTCGACCGCAAAGCGCCTATACTGGCACGAAATCCCGCGAGAGGCAGAGGAGAGCAATGCAGGTCGTCATCCACGCAGGCGCACACATGACCGACGAGGACAGGCTGATCGCCTGCCTGCGCGACAATACCGCAACGCTGGCCCCGCGGCGCACCCATGTGCCCGACCCCGAGAGCTATCGCCGCCTGTTGCGCGACGTGATGCACACCGCGCAGAAAACCGCCCTGCCCGAGGACGCGCGCGACAGCGTGCTCGCGGCCACCGGCACGCCCGAGGACACCGAGCGGCTGGTGCTGGACAATCACGGCTTCTTTGGCACGCCCAAGATGTCGATCGGCGGCGCGCGGTTCTACCCGGCGGCGGATATGCGGCTCGGTCTTCTCGACCGCATCTTCGCGCCCGACGGGATCGAGCTGTTTTTCGGGTTGCGCAACCCGGCCACGCTCTTGCCCGCGCTGCTGCCCGACACGCCGTTCTCGACGGTGACAGAACTTTTGCGTGGTGACGATCCCACGCATCTGCGCTGGTCCGAGACCATCGCGCGCATCCGCGCCGCGCTGCCCGATATTCCCGTCACGGTGTGGTGCAACGAGGACACGCCGCTGATCTGGGCGCAGGTGCTGCGCGCGATGGCCGGAACGGACGAGAGCGTGCCGCTCGCGGGCGAGTTCGCGCTCTTGCCCGAGATCATGACAAGGGCCGGTCACCAGCGGTTCGCCACCTATATCGACAGCCGCCCCGGTCTCACCGATGCGCAGAAACGCCGCGTGGTGACGGCCTTTCTCGACAAGTTCGCCGACGACGACGCCATCGAGGAAGAGCTCGACGTGCCGGAATGGGACTCGGGCATGATCGAGACGCTGAGCGCGCACTATGACGAGGACGTGGCCGAGATCGCGCGGATGGACGGCGTGCACATGATCATGCCGTGAGGTCGCGGGGGTGATGCCACGTCGCCCCCTCGCCGCCCCCGTCTGGCCCCCCGGGCGGCGGGGTGGAGGATGCGATCAGCGATGTAGTGTCAGGCGCAGGGTGATCCGGTTCTCCAGCGGGTGGAACCGCTGTCGGCCAAAGAGCGTGCGCGCCCGCGCATCCTCGCGCCCGGTTTCAACCTCGATCGCGCACAGCCCCGCCGCCGCGAGTGCGCGCGGCAGGCTGCCCAGCACCTCGGTGCCGATGCCGCGCCCGCGCACCGCGCGGCGGATGTGCATCTCGTCGATGCGGGCCGTGAGCCCGCCCGCCGCCAGCGACCAGCCGAACGACAGCGCGACGTAGCCGATGGGCGCGCGCGGCGGTCCGACGAGATAGACCGCGCCGTGGGGGCAGCCCTCGAGGAGCGGCAGGAGGGCTGCGCGCGTCGCCGCCTCGTCGCCCGTGCGGCCCGCCTCGTCATGTCGGGACGCCACCATCGGCAACAGCCGGTCGAGATCGCCGGGCCGGGCCAGCGTCAGCGCGGTCACGGCCGCCCCCGCCGCGCATCCGCGCCGGTGTGCCGGACGCGCGGACCGGTGCCCATGATGATGTCGCGCGCCATGCCAGCCACCCCCGAACCAATGCGGCGCGCACCATGCGGCGGGTGCCGGAAAATGTCCACCGCCCGCGCACCGAATCACGCGGCACGCCGCACCTGCCCGGCGGGTTCGCGCCGCCGCGCGCGCCCCCCGACCGGGCGCGGGCCGGGGCCGGGCAGGAATTTTTCCACCTTATCCGCCTGTTGACCGTGGCTTTCTGTTTGGGTTTCGCGGCAATCTGTCTATAGTCGGTCGAAACGCGAGGACCAACCACACACAAATCCCGGGGGGACACCGATGATCCGATCGGAACTCATCCAGAAGATTGCCGACGACAACCCGCATCTCTATCACCGCGATGTCGAGAAGATCGTGAACACCATCTTCAACGAAATCACCGACGCGCTTGCCAACGGCAACCGGGTCGAGTTGCGCGGCTTCGGGGCCTTTTCGGTCAAGAAACGCGATGCGCGAGTCGGGCGCAACCCGCGCACCGGCGAGAGCGTCGAGGTCGAGGAGAAGCACGTTCCCTTCTTCAAGACCGGCAAGCTCTTGCGCGACCGGCTCAACGGCAAGTAACCCATGCGCTATATCCGCTACGCCTGCATCGCCCTATTCGCCCTTGCGCTGGTGCTGATCGCGCTGGCCAATCGCGGCATGGTCACGCTCCGGGTGCTGCCCGACGAGCTGTCGGGTTTTGCCGCGCTCAACCCGACCTATGATCTGCCGCTCTTCGTGGTGATCTTTGGCGGGATTCTCGCGGGGCTGATCCTCGGCTTTATCTGGGAATGGATCCGCGAGGCGGGCGAGCGGGCCGCCGCTGCCCGGCAGGCGCGCGAGCTGGCCAGCCTGCGCGCCGAGGTGGCCCGACTCAAGAAGAAGGACACGCGCGAGCACGACGAGGTTCTCGCCCTTCTCGACGAGGCGGGCTGAACGCCCATGTCCCGTGACGTCCGCGTGAAGATCTGCGGCCTCACCGAGGCGCGCGACGTGGCCGCCGCCGTCGAGGCGGGCGCGGCCTATGTGGGATTTGTCTTTTTCGAGAAATCGCCGCGCCATGTCGGCGTCGAGGCGGCGCGTGCGCTGGCGCTCGAAGTGCCGCCGGGCGTGGCCAAGGTGGCGCTGACGGTCGATGCCGACGACGCCGCGCTCGACGCGCTGTGCGCACTTGTGCCCCTGGACATGCTGCAACTGCACGGGAGCGAGAGCCCGGCGCGCGTGAGCGAGGTCAAGGCCCGCTACGGCCTGCCGGTGATGAAGGCCATCGGCATCGCCGAGGCCGCCGACCTCGACCAGATCGACCGATATGCCGGCGTGGCCGACCAGTTGCTGATCGACGCCAAGCCGCCGCCGGGCGCGAGCCGCCCGGGCGGCAACGCCCTGGCCTTTGACTGGGGGCTCATCGAGGGGCGCGACTGGCCCCTGCCGTGGCTGCTGGCGGGCGGGCTGACGCCCGAAACCGTCGCCGATGCCGTCGCGCGCACCGGCGCGCGGCAGATCGACGTGTCGTCGGGGGTCGAGGTCTCTCCGGGCCGCAAGGACCCGGCGCTCATTCGGGCCTTCATCGCGGCTGCACGGGGTTCGGACGCCTGAAAGCCGCAATTCACGCAACAAATGCAAAGAAACCGCCCCCTTTGGCGACATTTTATCCGCAGGATCGGGTTGACGCCCCCTGCCCCCGGACCTAATGTCGCCGCCACGCAGCAAAGGAGTCGCCGCAGCATGGCAGCGCTTGTGGACATCGTAGGCAAATGGCGCATGGGCCGGTAACGGAGACCATATCGGCACCCCATGCGCCCCCGCCATGCGACCGGGGGCTTTTTTATGCGAGAACGGAAATGACGTCAGATACGGAGCACGAGAGCAGATGACACGTCAGATGACCGGAGCGAAAATGGTGGTCCAGGCCCTCAGGGATCAGGGCGTGGATGTCGTATTCGGCTATCCCGGCGGGGCGGTGCTGCCGATCTATGACGAGATTTTCCAGCAGAACGACATCCGCCACATCCTCGTGCGGCACGAACAGGGCGCGGTGCACGCCGCCGAAGGGTACGCACGCTCCACCGGGCGGCCCGGTGTCGTGCTTGTCACCTCGGGCCCCGGCGCAACCAATGCCGTCACCGGCATCACCGACGCGCTGATGGATTCCATCCCGATCGTCGTGCTGACCGGACAGGTGCCCACCTTCATGATCGGCAACGACGCCTTCCAGGAGGCCGACACCGTGGGCATCACGCGCCCCTGCACCAAGCACAACTGGCTGGTGTCGGACACGGGGAAACTGTCGGACACCATCCACCAGGCGTTTCACGTCGCCACCTCGGGGCGGCCCGGGCCGGTGCTGATCGACATACCCAAGGACGTGCAGTTCGCCTCGGCCGAGTATATCCCGCCGCAAAAGGCGCGCACGCATCACTACCAGCCGCAGGTCAAGGGCGATATCGACGGCATCACCGACCTGGTGGCGGCCATCGAGAAGGCGAAGCGCCCGATCTTCTACACCGGCGGCGGTGTCATCAACTCTGGCCCCGCAGCCAGCCAGCTCTTGCGCGAGCTGGTCGAGGCCACCGGCATTCCCGTCACCTCCACGCTGATGGGACTCGGGGCCTACCCGGCCAGCGGCAAGCACTGGCTGGGGATGCTGGGGATGCACGGGCTCTACGAGGCCAACATGGCGATGCATGGCTGCGACCTGATGATCAATATCGGTGCGCGGTTCGACGACCGGATCACCGGGCGGCTCGATGCGTTCAGCCCCGACAGCATCAAGGCGCATATCGACATCGATCCGTCCTCGATCAACAAGGTGATCAAGACCGACATCCCCATCGTCGGCGACATCGCCCATGTGCTGGAGGACGTTCTCAAGGTCTGGAAGTCGCGCGGCCGCAAGGTCAATGCCGAGGCGATCGCCAAGTGGCGCGAAAAGATCGCCGAGTGGCGGCGCGTCGATTGCCTGAAATTCACCCAGGAAGGCCCCACCATCAAGCCGCAATACGCGCTGGAACGACTGGAGGCGCTGACCAAGGGGCATGACCGCTATATCTGCACCGAGGTGGGCCAGCACCAGATGTGGGCGGCGCAATACCTGGGCTTCGAGGATCCCAACCGCTGGATGACCTCCGGCGGGCTTGGCACGATGGGCTACGGCTTCCCGTCCTCCATCGGTGTGCAGATGGCGCATCCCGAGGCACTGGTGATCAACGTCGCGGGCGAGGCATCGTGGCTGATGAACATGCAGGAGATGGGCACCGCGGTGCAGTATCGCCTGCCGGTCAAGCAATTCATCCTCAACAACGAGCGGCTGGGCATGGTGCGGCAATGGCAGGAATTGCTGCATGGCGAGCGCTATTCGTCGTCGTGGTCCGAGGCGCTGCCGGATTTCGTGAAACTGGCCGAGGCGTTCGGGGCCAAGGGCATCATCTGCAAGGATCCCGCCGACCTGGACGACGCGATCATGGAGATGCTCGATTACGACGGGCCGGTGATCTTCGACTGCGTGGTCGAGAAGCACGAGAACTGTTTCCCGATGATCCCGAGCGGAGAGCCGCACAACAAGATGCTGCTGGGCGAGGCCAGCACGAAGGACGCAATCAAGGAAGGCGGCGCGGTGCTGGTGTGATTCCGTTTTCTTTAAAAGAAAACGGCCCGGAATTTTTTGAAAATTCCGGCACGGAACCGCCTCAACAAGGATTAGACCAATGTCAGCCCTGAAGATCAAGAAAGGCTCGTCCAAGCATTCTGCCTATAACCTGAGGCCGCAATTCTCGGACGTGCAGGAGACCCATACCCTCGCCGTGATCGTCGATAACGAGCCGGGGGTGCTGGCGCGCGTGATCGGCCTGTTCTCTGGCCGGGGCTACAACATCGACAGCCTGACCGTGGCCGAGGTGGACCATACCGGCCACACCAGCCGCATCACCATCGTCACCACCGGCACGCCGCAGGTGATCGAGCAGATCAAGGCGCAGCTTGGCCGCATCGTGCCGGTGCACGAGGTGCATGACCTCACCGTCGAGGGGCCGAGCGTCGAGCGCGAGCTGGCGCTCCTGAAGGTCGAGGGCGAGGGCGACAAGCGGGTCGAGGCGCTGCGGCTGGCGGATATCTTTCGCGCCAACGCGGTGGACAGCACGCTTACCAGCTTCGTCTTCGAGATCACCGGCGCGCCGGAGAAGATCGACGCTTTCGCCGATCTGATGCGCCCTCTCGGCCTTGTCGAGATGGCGCGGACAGGTGTGGCGGCAATGTCGCGCGGGCTCTGAGCGCGCGGGCTCAGCCCGCCGCTTCGCGCGTCAGCTGTCGCGGCAGGTCCGCATGCGCCCCGCGCGCCACGATCCGCAGCGCCCGCGCGCGGCGCAGCCCCGGCGCCGCGCTCACGCCCACATGGACGAGATCGCCGGTGCGGACCGGGACCGGGGGCGCCTCTTCACCGCCCGCCTCGTACCAGGCGAGATCGCCGTGATCCTCGCACCAGATCAACGCGCGCCCCTCGGCCCCGTCACACCACAAGATCAGTCCCAGCATATCTTCCCTCTTCCGGCATAGCGCCACTATTCCCGGTATGGTTGCACAGGGCGCGGATCACGCGAAATGCAAGTCTTGGTGAACAGGCCCGGGCCCGCCATGTCGCCTTGAGGAAACTCAGGTCGCAAGCGGGTGCGCCGCGCGCGGCCTTTCCGGGCTATCGTGCCTCTCATGACGCATAACGGGAGAGACGACATGAGCCAGCCGCTGACCGATCTTGGCCAGGTGCGCGCGAGCGTGGAGGCCGCCCGCGGCCTGCCCAACGCCCATTACACCGACCCCGCCGTGTTTGCGGAAGAGCGGCAGGCACTCTTGTTCTCGCAATGGGCGGGGCTTGCCGTGGCCGCGGACGTGCCCGAGCCGGGCGATGCGAAACCGCTGGAGTTTCTCGGGGTGCCGCTGCTGCTGATCCGCGACAAGGAGGGCACGGTGCGCGTGTTCGAGAACATCTGCCGCCATCGCGGCATGATCCTCGTCGAAGAACCGCGCCGCATCGAGGGCGCGATCCGCTGCCCCTACCATTCGTGGTGTTACTCGACCAAGGGCAACCTCGTCTCGACCCCGCATGTCGGCGGGCCGGGGCACAACACCCACGAGTCCATCCGCCGCGACGAGCTTGGCCTCAACGAGGTGCGCAGCCATATCTGGCGCGACATCGTCTGGATCAACGTCTCGGGCGATGCCGCGCCGTTCGAGGAGGCGATGTCAGACCTCATTACCCGCTGGTCGGAGTTTGACCTGCCGCTCTACCACGGCGGCCATGACAGCCGCTTCACGCTGGAGGTGGCGACCAACTGGAAACTCGCGGTCGAGAATTACTGCGAGAGCTATCACCTGCCCTGGGTGCATCCCGGCCTCAACAGTTATTCGCGGCTGGAGGATCACTACCACATCGAGAAGCGCGGCGAGTATTCCGGGCAGGGCACGATGGTCTATCGCCAGATCACCAACGAAACCGGCGAGAAATTCCCCGATTTCGAGGATGTCGGCGCGAAGTGGAACGAGCAGGCCGAGTATATCGCGGCCTATCCCAACGTCCTGCTCGGTGTGCACCGCGACCATGCCTTCGCCATCATCCTCGAGCCCAAGGGGCCGGAGCGCACGGTCGAGCATATCCACCTCTACTACGCCACGCCCGCCGCCGAGGAAGGGCTCAAGATGCGCAACACGCAGCTTTGGAAGACCGTGTTCGAGGAGGACATCTTTGTCGTCGAGGGGATGCAGCGGGGCCGCCACGCAGCGCGGTTCGACGGCGGGCGGTTCTCGCCGGTGATGGACAGCCCCACCCATTGCTTTCACGACTGGGTGGCCGGCAAGATCGAGACCCACCGCGCGCTATCGAGGGCTGCGGAGTGAAACGGCTCGAGGCGGCGATCCTCGCCGCGCACGCGGCCGACGACCGGCGGGCGCTGGCGCGGCTCTACGCGCGGGCCGCCGACCGGCTGAACGATCTCGACGCGGCGTGTTTCTTTCTCACCCACGCCTATGTCTTCGCGCTGGAGACCGGCGCGCCCGAGGCGGGAAAGCTGCACGCCCGGCTCAAGGCGCATGGCCGCGAGGCGTGACGGCGCGGTAACGCAGGCAGAACCTCAGAGCGTCTCGGCCTGCACGCGGTGCCAGCCGTGCATACGGGCACGGAACCATGTGCGCTGGCGCTTGGCGTATTGGCGGGTGGCGGTGATCGCGGCCTCGCGGGCTGCATCGAGCGTCATCTCGCCGCGCAGGTGAGCGATGAGTTCCGGCGCGCCGATGGCCTGCGCGGCGGGGCGCGCGGCGTCCCACCCCGCCAGGTTGGCGCGCGCCTCGTCGAGCGCGCCCGCGTCGAGCATCGCGTCGAAGCGGCGGGTGATGCGCGGGTTGAGCCAGTCCTTCGGCGCCTCGACGAGGATCGGCGTGGCGCGCGCCAGCGGCAGCAGCGGCGGCGGCGTGGCGTCCTGCCAGGCGGCCAGCCCGCGCCCGGTGGCGGCCTGCACCTCCCATGCGCGCTGCACGCGGCGGGGATTGGCGGTATCGATGCGCGCGCGGGTTTCCGGGTCGAGCGCGTCGACAAGCGCGGCCACGCCCGCCTCGCGCAGCAGCCGGTCACCCTCGGCGCGGATTTCCGGCGGGGTCGCGGGGATGTCCGCCAGCCCCTCGGTCAGCGCCGCGAAATAGAGCCCGGTGCCGCCCGTGATGATCGGGCGCGCACCCGCCGTCAGCAGCGGGGCCACCTCGCGCAGCCAGTGGCCGGCGGAATAGTCCTGCTCCGGTGCGACATGGCCATAGAGCCGGTGGGGCGCCTGCGCCTCTTCCTCCGGCGAGGGACGCGCCGAGAGGATACGCCAGTTGGCATAGACCTGGAGCGCGTCGGCGTTGACGATCACGCCGCCCTGCGCGCGCGCGATGGCGAGCGCCAGCGCGGATTTTCCGCTGGCGGTGGGCCCGGCGATGAGCACCGGGCGCGATGGGTCTATCGTCTCGATCTGCATGACGTGACGGGACTAGCGCGGATCGCCAGGTTTGGCGAGGGGTGGAGCCTCCGGGACAGGAGGGAAGCGCCTGCCTGGGCGGGCGCTTGGGCGTGACGGGGCCAGCGGCGACGCGGCCACGCAATGCGGACCGTTGCACCCGGTTGTAACGCTTGAAGCGCCTGCCGGGGGGCAGGCAGGCGCTGCCCGGCGGTGCCGCCGGGCGGGGGATAGCGGCGAGGCCCCACATCGACCCCGCCGTTTCGGCGATTGCACCTTCCCGGTATTTGCGACATTTTGCGCGCAATTCAGAAGAGCAGCCGTGGAGAGCCCCGATGACCCCCCCTGACACGAGCAAAGCCAAGTTTAACCGCGTGATGCTCAAGATATCGGGCGAGGCGCTGATGGGGGACCAAGGCTATGGGCTGCACCCGCCGACGGTCGAGCGCATCGCGCAGGAGGTCAAGAGCGTCCACGACATGGGCGTGGAAATCTGCATGGTGATCGGCGGCGGCAATATCTTCCGCGGGCTGCAAGGGTCCGCGCAGGGGATGGAGCGGACCACCGCCGATTACATGGGGATGCTGGCCACGGTGATGAACGCGCTCGCCATGCAGAGCGCGCTGGAGAAACTGGGCGCGTATTGCCGGGTCATCAGCGCCATCCGCATGGACGAGGTGGCGGAGCCCTATATCCGCCGCCGCGCCGTGCGCCACCTGGAGAAAAAGCGCATCTGCATCTTTGCCGCCGGGACCGGAAATCCCTATTTCACCACCGACACCGCCGCCACCCTGCGCGCCAACGAGATGGCCTGCGAGGCGATTCTCAAGGGCACCAAGGTGGACGGCGTCTATGACAAGGACCCGGTCAAGCACGCCGATGCGCGCCGCTTCGAGCGGATCACCTATGACGAGGTGCTGGCACAGCACCTTGGCGTGATGGATGCCAGCGCGATTGCGCTCGCGCGCGACAACAACCTGCCGATCATCGTCTTCTCGCTCGACGAGCCCGGCGGCTTTCGCGGCATCCTCTCGGGCGCGGGCACCTATACAACCGTGCACGCGTGAGGTTAAACAGGGGAGACGCGCATCCCCGACAAGGACATGGGAACGACTATGGCGGACGAAATCGAAATCGACCTGGATGATCTCGAGCGGCGGATGACCGGCGCGATGGCCTCTCTGCGGACCGAGTTCGCATCGCTCCGGACGGGGCGGGCCTCGGCCTCGATGCTGGAGCCTGTGCAGGTCGAGGCCTATGGCCAGATGACCCCGATCAACCAGGTGGGCACCGTGAACGTGCCCGAGCCGCGGATGGTCACGATCAACGTCTGGGACAAGAGCCTCGTGAACAAGGTGGAAAAGGCGATCCGCGAGAGCGGGCTGGGCATCAACCCGCAGACCAACGGCCCGATCATCATGCTGCCCATCCCCGAGCTGAACGAGGAGCGCCGCAAGGAATTGACCAAGGTCGCCTCGCAATACGCCGAGCACGCCCGTGTCGCCGTGCGCAACGTGCGCCGCGACGGCATGGACCAGATCAAGAAGGCCAAGGCCGAAGGCATGTCCGAGGACGACCAGAAATTCTGGGAAAACGCGGTGCAGGAGCTGACGGACAGTTTCGTCAAGCAAGTGGACGACGCGCTCGAACACAAACAAGCCGAGATCATGCAAGTCTGATGCGGCAGGAGACGCGCATGGCAAAGAGCAAGCCCCGCGACACCGGGGCCGGGCCGCGCCATGTGGCGATCATCATGGACGGCAACGGCCGCTGGGCGCAGAGCCGTGGCCGCCCGCGGCTGTTCGGCCATCATGCGGGCGCGCGGCGGGTGCGCGAGATCGTTGCCGCCTGCCCCGATCTTGGCGTCGAGTACCTGACCATCTTTGCCTTCTCCACCGAGAACTGGAAGCGCACGCAGACCGAGGTGGCCGGGCTGATGAGCCTGTTTCGCCGCTACATCATCAAGGAAATGCAGGAATTCGTGCGCGAGGATGTGCGCGTGCGCTTCATCGGCGACCGCTACCGGCTGGAGCCGGGGCTGCGCGCGCTGATGGAAGAGACAGAGGAGATGACCGCCCATTGCACGCGGCTCAACCTCACCATCGCGATCAATTACGGCGGTCGCGACGAGGTGGCGCGCGCCATGCGCCGGCTGGCGCGCGACGTGGCCGAGGGGCGGCTCGATCCCGATACGGTCGATGAACAGACGCTGCCGCGCTACCTCGACACCCGCGTGCTGCCCGATCCCGACCTCGTGATCCGCACCTCCGGCGAGGCGCGCATCTCGAACTTCCTGCTGTGGCAATCGGCCTATGCCGAGTACGAGTTCATCGACACGCTGTGGCCCGATTTCACCCGTGACATCTTTACCGGGGTGCTGGCGCAATACGGCGCGCGCGACCGCCGCTTCGGCGCGGTGCGCGCATGAGCACGGATGCGCGCTGGTCCGACCTGGCGCCGCGCGTGGCCTCGGGCGTGGCGATGGCCGCGGTGGGCCTCGGGGCGATCTGGGCGGGCGGCGTGGTGTTTGCCGCGCTGGCGGTCGCATTGGGCGGGCTGATGACATGGGAGGCGGCCCGGCTCTATGCCTCGACCGCGCCGACGCGCGCGGGTCTCTCCGGCGCGGCGGCGCTGGCGCTGGCGCTTTGGCTGCCGGGGATCTTCGTGCTGCCGCTGGTGGCGGCGGCGGTGCTGGTCAATGCCGAGACGGTGCCGCGCGCACGCGGCCCCTTTGCCGCGCTGGCGCTGGCGGCGTTGCTGGCGCCCTGGGTGATCTTTGATCTGCGCGCGGGCGAGGCAGGGCTCACCTGGGTGCTGTGGCTGGCGCTGGTGGTGATCGTGTCGGACGTGGCGGGCTATTTCGCGGGCAAGGCGCTGGGCGGGCCGAAATTCTGGCCGCGCATCAGCCCCAAGAAGACCTGGTCGGGCACGGCCGCCGGCTGGCTCGGGGCGGCGGCGGTCGGTGCGGTCTTTGCTGGCCCTACGGGCGCGGGCGCGGTGCTGATCCCGGTTTCGGTGCTGGTCGGCATGGCCGGGCAGCTGGGCGATGTCGCCGAAAGCGCGGTCAAGCGGATGCAGGGGGTCAAGGATTCCTCGAACCTCATCCCCGGGCATGGCGGGGTGCTCGACCGGTTCGACGCCATGCTGGGCGCGGCGCTGGCCCTCGGGCTCATGCGCGCCGCCGGGCTGGTGTGAGCGGCGATGCGACGGGTGAGCATCCTCGGGGCGACCGGCTCTGTCGGGCAGAGCACGCTCGACCTGATCCGGCGCGACCGCGACGCCTATCGGGTGGTGGCGCTGACCGCGGGTGCGAACGTGGCGCAACTGGCCGCCGACGCGCGCGAGCTGGGCGCGGAGGTGGCGGTCACGGCGGATGAGGGCCGGCTCGACGATCTGCGCGCGGCGCTGGCGGGATCGGGGGTCGAGGCGGCGGCGGGGCGCGCGGCGCTGATCGAGGCGGCGGCACGGCCCGCCGACTGGGTGATGTCGGCGATCGTTGGCGCGGCGGGGCTGGAGCCCGGGCTCAGGGCGCTGGAGACCGGCGCGACGCTGGCGCTGGCGAACAAGGAATCGCTGGTCACCGCAGGGCCGCTGGTGATGGCGGCGGCGCGGGCCTCGGGGGCGCGCATCCTGCCGGTGGACAGCGAGCATTCGGCGATTTTCCAGGCGCTTGTGGGCGAGGATATCGGCACGGTCAGCCGCGTCATCATCACCGCCTCGGGCGGCGCGTTCCGCGACTGGCCGGCGGAGCGGCTGGCGCGGGCCACGGTGGCCGAGGCCTCGACCCATCCCAACTGGGACATGGGGCAGCGCATCACCATCGATTCGGCGTCGATGTTCAACAAGGCGCTGGAGATGATCGAGGCGCGCGAATTCTTTGGCCTCGATCCGGCGCAGATCGAGGTGCTGATCCATCCGCAATCGCTGATGCACGCGCTGGTGGGGTTCAACGATGGCGCGCTGATGGCCCATGTCGGGCCGCCGGACATGCGCCACGCCATCGGCTACGCGCTCAACTGGCCCGAGCGGCGGGCGCTGCCGGTGGCCGCGCTGGACCTTGCCGCCGAGGGCGTGCTGGAATTTCGCAACCCCGACGAGGCCCGCGCCCCGGCGCTGCGGCTGGCGCGGTCAGTGATGGCCGAGGGCGGCCTTGCCGGGGCCATTTTCAACGCCGCCAAGGAGCGCGCGCTCGACCACTTCATCGCCGGGCATATCGGATTCATGGCAATGGCGCCGCTGGTCGAGGAGGTGCTGGCGCGAATGCTGGCCACCCCCGAGGCACAGGGCGTGGCGCGTGGCGACGATCTGACCCTTGATCGGGTGGCCGGGATGGACCATCTGGCAAGGCAATGCGCCGACGCCGTGGCGACGGAAATCACAAGACGGGGATAGGCTTTGGACCTGAGTATACTTCTGCCGCAATTCGGCAGCCTTTTCATAACGATACTGGCCTTTGTCGTGGCGCTTTCGATCATCGTGGCGGTGCATGAATACGGCCACTACATCGTCGGACGCTGGTCGGGGATCAAGGCCGACGTGTTCTCGCTCGGCTTTGGCCCGGTACTTTTTTCACGGGTGGACCGGCACGGCACCCGCTGGCAGGTGGCGGCCCTGCCCTTTGGCGGCTACGTCAAATTCATGGGGGATTCGGATGCCGCGAGCGGCAAGGACGGCGCGGCGATAACCGACATGCCCCCCGAACGCCTGCGACAGACCATGCACGGTGCGCCACTCTGGGCGCGCACGGCGACCGTGGCGGCGGGGCCGGTGTTCAACTTCATCCTGTCGATCCTCATCTTCACGGCGGTGATGATGGGCGGGGGCAAGACCGCCGACCCGCTGACCGTGGGCGAGATGAAGCCGCTGCCGGTGGCCGAGGTCGGGCTGCGCCCGGGTGACGAGATACTGTCGGTCGCGGGGCAGGCCCTGCCCGACCCCGATGCCGACGCGGCCTATGACGATTTCCTCGACGCGCTGCCGCGCGAGGCACGGCTGGAATACGAGGTGCGGCGCGAGGGCGCGCGCGTGACCGTGACCGGCCCGCACCTGATGCCGCCACTGGTGGGCGGCCTGTCGCCGCAATCGGCGGCCTTCGCGGCAGGACTCGAGGCGGGCGACGTGATCACCGCGGTGAATGGCGAACCGGTCGTGTCGTTTTCCGAACTCAAGGATATCGTCGAGGGCTCGGACGGGGCGGCGCTGGCGCTCGATGTCTGGCGCGGGGGCGAGACGCTACAGCTCACGCTGGTGCCGCGCCGCACGGACGAGCCGCAGGAGGAGGGCGGTTTCCGCAGCGAGTGGCGCATCGGCGTGGTGGGCGCGATGGCGTTTGAACCCGCGACAGAGGCGCTTGGGCCCGTCGAGGCGCTGGGCGGGGCTGTCGGGCAGACCTGGATGATCGTGGAAAGCTCGGTTTCCGGTCTGTATCACATGATCACCGGCGCGATCAGTTCGTGCAACATGTCCGGCCCCATCGGCATTGCACAGGTTTCGGGCGCGATGGCGAGCCAGGGCGCGGAGAGTTTCATCTGGTTCGTCGCGGTCCTGTCGACGGCGGTGGGGCTGTTGAACCTGTTTCCCGTACCGGTGCTCGATGGCGGGCACCTCGTGTTTTACGCCTACGAGGCCGTCGTCGGCCGCCCCCCGAGCGAGCGCGCATTGCGGATAATGATGAGCGTGGGGTTGACGCTGATCCTGTCGCTGATGCTGTTCGCGGTGTTCAACGATCTCTTCTGCCCTTGATCGGGCACGTCGACGGGACCGGTGCCGGCTGGAGTATTTTTGCCAGGAACAAGCGAGGGACTGTTGTCAGTGCCGCTTTGCCGGTATCCTTGTGACAACGAGACCGGGGACCGGCGGATGAGCAGTTTTACAAGGTTTGGACTGGCGGTGCTGGTCGCGCTGTGCCTTGGCGGCACGGCGCGGGCCGAGGGCGCGGGATTCACCGGGCTTGCGCGGCTCGATGCGGCCGACAGCCGGATCGTGGCCGACGGCCCCGGCGTTTCGCTGCGGCTGGCGTTGTCGCAGGGGGTGCCGTGGCGGGTGTTCACGCTCGACGGGCCGCCGCGCCTGGTGCTCGATTTCCGCGAGGTGGACTGGCGCGGCGCGGGCGCCACCGGGCTGGTGGCGACCGACCGGGTGCGCGGCCTGCGCATGGGGCAGATACGGCCGGGCTGGTCGCGGATGGTGGTGGACCTGGCTGGCCCCTACCCGCTCGACGAGGCGGGGCTCGATGTCGACCCCGAGAGTGGGCGCGCGGAATTGCGCGTGCGGCTGGGGCGCGGCGCGCCCGAGCGTTTTGCCGCCGCGTCGGGCGTGCCCGACAGCCCCGGCTGGGATGTCGCCCCGCCCGCCGACACCGCGCCGCCCCCGCCGCGTGATGCAGACGGGCCACTGCGGGTGATGATCGACCCGGGCCACGGCGGGATCGATCCGGGTGCCGAGGAGGGCGGGCTGACCGAGAAGGCGCTGATGCTGGTGCTGGCGCGCGAGTTGCGCGAGGCGCTGTTGCGCGCGGGCGGGTTCGAGGTGTTTCTCACCCGTGACACCGACATGTTCGTGAGCCTGGAGCGACGCGTGGCGCTGGCGCACGACGCGGCGGCGGACGTGTTCATCTCTTTGCATGCCGATGCGCTGACGGATGCGCGGGCGCGGGGCGCGTCGGTCTATACCCTGTCCGATTCCGCCTCGGACGCGGCGAGCGCGGCCCTGGCCGAGCGCCACGACCGGGCGGACCTGTTGGCGGGCGTCGACCTGAGCGACAGCGACGACGTGGTTGCGGGCGTGCTGCTGGATCTCGCGCGGCAGGAGACGCAGCCACGCGCCGAGGCGCTGGCCCAAACGCTGCTGGAGGTATTTCGCAGCGAGGGTATCCCGGTACTGGGCCGGCCGCTGCGCCACGCCGGGTTCTCGGTGCTCAAGGCCGCCGACATCCCCTCGGTTCTGGTCGAAACCGGATTCCTGTCGGATGCGCGGGACCGGCGCAACCTGAGCGACCCGGACTGGCGCGCGGCACTGGTGACGGCGGTGCGCGCGGGGCTGGCACGGTGGCATGCGCAAGACCGGGCGCGGGCCGGGCTGGTGCGGCAATGAGCGCGCGCGCCAAATCCCGCCCCCGCAGCCCGGCTTTGGTTTTGACCGGGGCGGCGATCATGCCTATATCGGGCGCAACCCTGAAAGGGAGCGATCCGTGCTGCGTCCTGTGATGAGCCTTCTGGGCACCGTTTTCAGCCTGATAACCCTCGTTGTGGTCGTCGGCGGCCTCACGCTTGGGGCGGTGCTGCACATCTATGGCAAGGATCTGCCAAGCCACGAGAGCCTGGCCAATTACACCCCCCCCACCATCAGCCGCATCTATTCCGCCGAGGGCCGTATCATCGACGAGTTCGCCCGCGAGCGGCGGCTGTTCACCCCCGCCGAGGAGATACCCGACCTGGTGAAGCAGGCCTTCATCAGCGCCGAGGACAAGAATTTCTATACCCATGGCGGCTATGACGCGCTGGGAATTGCCTCGGCGCTTTACGACGCGATCAAGTCGCGCGGGCGCAACGTGCGCGGTGCCTCGACCATCACGCAGCAGGTGATGAAGAACTTCCTGCTCTCCGGCGACCGCCGGATCGAGCGCAAGATCAAGGAGATCATCCTTGCCACCCGCATCGAGGAGACGCTCAGCAAGGACGACATACTTGAGCTCTATCTCAACGAGATTTTCCTTGGGCAGAACAGCTATGGCGTAACCGCCGCCGCGCAGACCTATTTCAACAAGAATCTTAGCGAGCTGGCGCCCCACGAGGCGGCGACACTGGCCGCGATGCCGAAGGCGCCGAGCGACTATCACCCCTTGCGCGAGATGGAGCGGTTGCGCGACCGGCGCAATTTCGTGCTCAAGGAGATGTGGGAGAACGGCTATCTGGACGAGGCGACCTTCGAGGCCGAGCGCGCGGAGCCGGTGCGTTCGGTGCAGAACGGCGATTTCGCGCCGTTCAGCGCCGAATTGCCGCCACGCGACTATTTCACCGACGAGATCCGGCGGCAATTGAGCGACGTCTTCGGCGAGGGCGAGTTCTTTTCCGGCGGGCTCACCGTGCGCGCCACCATCGACCCGCAGATGCAGAGCGCGGCCGCGCGCGCCCTGCGCCGTCAGCTCGAGGCGTATGACCGGCGTCGCGGGCGCTGGCGCGGCACCGGGCAGAGCCTGCCCGAAGAGGCGCTGGACAGCGAGGCCGCGTGGCGCGCGGCGCTGTCGGATCTGCGCGTGGCGCGCGATATCGAGCTGGACGGGACATGGTTTCCGGCGGTGGTGCTGGAGACCGACGATCAGTCGATGCGCATCGGCATCGAGGGTGTCGAGGGGGTGCAGGAGGTGCCGCGCAGCGACATCGCCTGGCTGCCCGATGATTTCCAGGAGACCTTTGAGCGCGGCGCGGTCGTGCATGTCCGCCGGGTTCTCGACGACGAGGGCGCCTTCGTCAACTGGAGCCTGCGGCAAGTGCCCGAGGTACAGGGCGCGTTCATGGCGATGGATGTCAACACGGGTCGCGTGATCGCCATGCAGGGGGGATTTTCCTACCAGGATTCGGTGTTCAACCGCGCGACGCAGGCGATGCGGCAGCCTGGCTCGTCGTTCAAGCCCTTCGTCTACGCCGCGGCGCTCGACAGCGGCTACAGCCCCGCGACCATCATCATCGACGCCCCCATCGAGATCGACACGCCGCAGGGCCTGTGGCGGCCGCGCAACTCGTCCAACAAGTTCTACGGACCGACGCCCCTGCGCACCGGCATCGAGCGGTCGCGCAACCTGATGACCATCCGCCTCGCGCGGGAGGTGGGCATGGACATCGTCGCAAGCTATGCCGAGCGGTTCGGTGTCTACGAGAACATGGGCACGTATCTCGCCAATGCGCTGGGTTCGGACGAGACCACGCTCTACAACATGGTGGCGGCCTATTCGATGTTCGCCAATGGCGGCGAGCGGGTGCGCCCCAGCCTCGTGGACCGGGTGCAGGACCGCTATGGCCGCACGCTCTATGCCCAGGACACGCGGACCTGCGTGGATTGCGACGACGCATACCTGCCGCCGGGGCGGGGGCCGCGTATCGTGTCGGACCGCGAGCGGGTGATGGACCCGATCACCGCTTATCAGCTCACCTCGATGATGAAGGGCGTGGTGGATCGTGGCACCGCCTCTGGCGTGATCGACCTGCCGGTGCCGGTGGCGGGCAAGACCGGCACCACCAACGACGCGCGCGACGTGTGGTTCATCGGCTTCACCAGCAACATCGCGGCGGGCTGCTATATCGGCCATGACCAGCCGCGGGGTCTCGGACGGGGGGCCTATGGCGCGTCGATGTGCGGGCCGGTGTTCCAGGAGTTCATGACAGAGGCGGTGGAGAAATTCGGCGGCGGGCCTTTCGAGGTGCCACCAGGTGGGCAATTCATCAAGATCGACCGCTATAGCGGTGCGCGCCTGCCCGATGACGCCGCCGGGGCCAACGTGGTGGCCGAGTATTTCCGCGACGGCGAGGAGCCTGTCTTCGGCGTGAGCTTCGACGGCGGTTTCGCGATGGGCAACGATCTCGACCTCTACCAACCCGGCGAGCGCGAGGTGATTGAAGATATCACCACCTCAACCGGCGACAAGGCGCAGGTCGGCGGCAAGGCATCGTTCGGCTCGATGAGTTCCGGCGGCCTCTACTGACAGGGCGGCTTGTGGGCTTGAGGGGACATTGCCGTGAGCCGTGTCATCGTATGTCCGCGGGCAGGCGATCTAACGGTTCTTCAGGGCACTTTATTTCTGATTTCCCGAAAAACATGCAATCGGTGCGCTAGCTTAGCCAAATCGCCTGTCCGGGGGGCGGACATGCGATGGCGCGGCGGCCTTCGGCCTTGAATCCGCGCCGGGACCAGATCGTCCAACGTCCGCACAAGGCCAATACCGCCTGCGACAAACCCGGGTCAGGCCACCCCTGCCCGAAGGCAATCATGGATATGCAAGAGACCGCGCAGCCGCCCCTCTTCTCCGACCACCAGAAGCGCGCCGATCTTGTGACGGTTCATCAGGCCGAGCGCCTCCGAGAGCAGCATCTCGGGTGTCGCGATGCGCGGATCGGGGGTCGCCACGGCTCCGGCTGTCCGCCCCATCAGCCCGTCGAGGTTGCGCCGCAGATCGCCGTCGGTGATGACCCCGCGCAGGCGGCCCTCCTCGACCACCGCTGCCACGCCGAAGCCCTTGGCGCTCATCTCCACCAGCGTCTCGCCCATGCCTGTGTCGGGGGCTACGACCGGCAGCGCATCGCCGACATGCATCACGTCAGACACCCGCAGGAACTGCGCCCCCAGCTTGCCGCCGGGGTGAAACACGTGGAACGCCTCCGCCGAGAAGCCGCGCGCCTCCATCAGCGCCACGGCGAGCGCGTCGCCCAGCGCCAGCGCGCAGGTAGTCGAGGTGGTGGGCGCCATGCCGATGGTGCAGGCCTCGGGCGCGTCGGGCAGGATCAGCGCCACCTCCGCCTGGCGCGCCAGCGTGCTGCCCGCCACCCGCGTGACCGCAATCACCGGGATGCCGAAGCGGCGGGTGTATTGCACGAGGTCCGACAATTCCCGTGTCTCGCCAGAATTCGACAAGAGGATGCAGACATCGCCGCCGGCCACCATGCCCAGGTCACCGTGGCTCGCCTCGGCGGGATGCAGGAACAGCGCGGGCGTGCCGGTCGAGGCCAGCGTCGCCGCGATCTTGCGCGCCACGTGGCCCGATTTGCCCATGCCGGAAACCACCACCCGCCCCGGTGCATCCAGCACCAGCCGCACCGCGCGGGCAAAGCCCTCTGGCGGATCTTCGGCCATCGCGGCAAGCGCTGCCGCCTCCATGCGCAACACCCGGGCGGCCACGGCTCGCAGGCGATCGCGCTCCGTCGCCCGCTCTGGCGTCATGTCGGATCGGGGACCATCGGATGCGCCCATCTGCCTGCCCTCCCAGCCGGTGCATCTCCCGCCATAGCGGCAGGCCGCGCCGGGGACAAGCCCGCCCGCGCCGGGCACCGGCGCCTCAGCACCCCCTGCGGCAGACCACCGTGACCAGCGTGCGCCAGAAAAGATAGAGGTCGAGTCGCAGGCTCATCTCCGCGACATAGCGCAGATCCAGCGCCACCTTCTGCCGCGTGCCCTCGATGCAGTCGACATAACCAAGATCGGTCTGCGCCAGCCCGCTGATGCCGGGGCGCACGTCGTGGCGGCGGCGATAGCCGGGTATGCTGCGCACGTAGCGACGCGCGTGGTGGAAATAATCGGGCCGTGGGCCGATCAGGCTCATCTCGCCGCGCAGCACGTTGACGACCTGCGGCAACTCGTCGATCCGGCTGCGCCGCAGGAACCGGCCAAGCGGCGTGATCCGCTCCTGCTCCAGCGGGTCGTCGGCGCGGCGCGTCACCCGCGCCACGGGCCGCATGGTGCGGAACTTGATGGCCCCGAACGCGCGGCAGGCGCGGCCCATGCGGGGCTGGATGAAAAAGACCGGACCACGGTTGAAGACCGGGTTGACCAGCACCAGCAACACGGCCACGACCGCCACCACCGGCAAGAGCAGAAGACTGACCGCGACATCCAGAACCGGCTTGATCCACCGTCGATATGCCCTGTCCCGAGGACGCGGTGACGGGACATGCTCTGCCAGGTGCGAATCGAAAACCTTGTACTTCAACCGAACACCCCCCTAAAGCCGCACCGACGCATCACTCTTAACGTGATTGAAAGTCACATCATTCAACTTTGGGTTGCTTAGCATTTTACAACTTTACCGAATAGCGAATTCTCGTCATGTATTCTTGCGTTGCATTTCGAATACCGTTCTCATGCCGCCACGCGAGCCCTATACATTCGGGTAGTTGCTTGATCTCAGGTACTTTTTCCGGTGCCAGATGGCTACCATACTGACCGGCAAGAAAATGCCAGCCGCGCGCCCCTTGCATCCGCCGCGCGGCCCGCCTAAGCCCCGCCCATGACCGCGATCTTCGACGAGGGGCCGCCGCCGCCCTGCCCCGCGCCCTTCAACCTTGCCGCGCACGTGCTGGCCGCCGCCGCGCGGCGACCGGACAAGGTTGCGCTGGCCGTGATCGGGCTGTCGGGCGCCGAGAGGTGGAGCTATGCGCGGCTCGAAGGGGCGGTGCGCGGCACCGCGACGGGGCTTCTGGCGCAGGGGCTCGCCCCCGGCGACCGGGTGCTGATGCGGCTGGGCAATACCGTGGAATTCCCGCTCGCCTATCTCGGCGCGATCGCCGCCGGGCTGGTGCCGGTGCCCACTTCCAGCCAGCTCACCGAGTCAGAGGTCGCGGGCGTGATCGCCACGACCGAACCGCGTCTGATCCTGCGGGGCGGCGGCATCGCCTGCCCCGACGACACCGGCCTGCCGATGCTGGACGAGGCCGCGCTCGACGCCATGCGCGAGCTGCCCCCCGCCGACTGGCACATGGGCGATCCCGACCGCCTCGCCTATGTCATCTACACCTCGGGCACCTCCGGCATCCCGCGCGCGGTGATGCACGCGCACCGCGCCATCGTCGCGCGCGAGATGATGCACGCGGGCTGGTATGGCCTGACCGAGAGCGACCGGCTGTGCCACGCGGGTGCGTTCAACTGGACCTTTACCCTCGGTACCGGGCTGCTCGATCCGTGGCGCGCGGGCGCGACCGCGCTTATCCCCGCCGCCGGGGTGACACCCGCGCAATTGCCGCTGCTGCTCAAGCGCCACGACGCCACGCTCTTTGCCGCCGCACCCGGCGTCTACCGCAAGATGCTCGGCGCCACGCCGCTGCCGCCCCTGCCGCGCCTGCGCCACGGGCTCGCCGCGGGCGAGAAGCTGTCGGACGCGATCCGCACCCGTTGGCACGAGGCCACCGGCACCACGATCCACGAGGCCTACGGCATGTCGGAATGCTCCACCTTCATCTCTGCCAGCCCCGACCGCCCGGCGCCGCCCGGCACGCTGGGCCGCCCGCAGACGGGCCGCCGCGTGGCGATCCTTGACGCGGACGGAACGCCGGTGGCGCATGGCGAGGAGGGCACCATCGCCATCCGCCGCGACGATCCCGGCCTGATGCTGGGCTACATGGGCGCGGCGCAGGCGACGGCGGCGAAGTTCAAAGGCGAGTGGTTCCTCACCGGTGATCGCGGCACGATGGACGAGGACGGCGCCATCGCCTACATGGGCCGCGCCGACGACATGATGAACGCGGGCGGCTACCGCGTCTCGCCCATCGAGGTCGAGGCCGCGCTCGGCCTCCATCCCGGCATCCACGAGGCCGCCGTCACCGATATCGAGGTGAAAGAGGATGCACGCCTCGTCATGGCCTTCTATACTGGCCCCGAACCGCTCGACCCTGCGGAGCTAGACGCCCATTGCCGCGCCCGGCTCGCGGCCTACAAATGCCCGCGCGGCTTCTTTCACGTCGAAAGCCTGCCCACGGGTGCCAACGGAAAACTCCTGCGCCGCGCCCTGCGGCCGATATACGAGGCCCTCAATGGTCCGGCTTGACATCATCTCCGATCCGATCTGCCCCTGGTGCTACATCGGCAAGACCCTGCTCGACCAGGCGCTCGCGCAGCGCCCCGATCACCCGTTCGAGATCCACTGGCAGCCGTTCCAGCTCAACCCCGACATGCCGCCCGAGGGCATGGACCGTCGCGAATACCTGGAAGCCAAGTTCGGCGGACGCGAGGGCGCGGCGCGGGCCTACGCGCCGGTACTCGAACGCGCCGAGGCGGCGGGGCTCGACATCGACTTCGCGTCGATCCCGCGCACGCCCAACACGATCGACGCGCACCGCCTGCTGCACTGGTCCGAGGTCGAGGAATGCCAGACGCCGATGGCGATGGCGCTGTTCCGCGCCTATTTCCACGAGGGGCGCGACATTTCCGACCACGAGGTGCTGGCCGATCTCGCTGACGGGCTGGGGCTCGACGCGGCCCTTGTCGCGCGGCTTCTGGCCTCGGATGCCGACCGCGAGGAGATCGCCACCCGCGATGCGCAGTTCCGCCAGATGGGCGTGACCGGCGTGCCCACCTTCATCGTGGCCGGCCAGCACGCGGTGCCCGGCTGCCAGCCGCCCGAAATGTGGCTGCAGGTGATCGACGACATCGCCCGGCAGGCGGTGAACGGCGCGGGCTGAGAGCGATGCGCGCGCGCACGCTTCTCGCCCTGCTCGCCGCCGTGATCGTCGGCGGCACCGTGTTTTTCCGCCTCGTCGAGGGGTGGAGCTGGCTCGACAGCTACTTCTTCACCGTGGTCACGCTCTCGACCGTGGGCTATGGCAACCTCGTGCCGGCCACGGTCGCGGGCAAGATCGGCACCACCGTGTTCATCATCACCGGTCTCGGTATCTTCGCCGCGGCGATCCAGCGCTTCGGCTTTCACGCCATTGCCCGCCACCGCCGCGACAGCGAGGCCGAAGCCCGCCACAGCCTCGCCGCCCAGCGCAGCAAGAAGAAATGACCGCGCCGCAGCCCCCCGCGCGCCCCATGCCGCCGCGCGCGGAATTCATCGCGCTGATGGCGATGATGGCCGCCTCGGTGGCGTTCTCGATCGACGCGATGCTTCCCGGTCTGTCGGCCATCGCCACCGATCTCAGCCCCGCCGCACCAAACCGCGCGCAGCTTGTCGTCACCGCCTTTCTGGCCGGGCTGGGGCTGGGCACGCTGATCGCCGGGCCGCTCTCGGACAGCTATGGCCGCCGCCCGGTGATCCTTGGCGGGGCCGCGATCTACATCGGCGGCGCGACGCTGGCGGTCATGGCGCAATCGCTCGACACGTTGCTCGCGGCGCGGGCGGTTCAGGGCTTGGGTGCGGCGGCGTTCCGCATCGTGGCGCTGGCGATCATCCGCGATGTCGCCTCGGGGCGCGACATGGCGCGGCTCATGTCCTTCGTGATGATGGTGTTCGCGCTCACCCCGGCGATGGCCCCGCTCATCGGCGCGGGGCTGATCGCGCTGGCGGGTTGGCGGGCGGTGTTCGCGGCCTTCATCCTCTTCGCGCTCATCCTCTCGACATGGATGATGCTGCGCCTGCCAGAGCCGCTGCCATCCGCGCGCCGCAGCCCGTTCCGCCTGCGCCCGCTCGTGCGCGCCCTGCGCGCGGTGGTGGCCCACCCCGTCACCCGCCGCGCCATCGCGGTGCAGATGCTGGCGATGACCACGCTCTTTACCTCGCTCAGCGTGGTGCAGCCGACGTTTGACATGACCTTCGGGCGCGGCGTGGAATTTCCCTTCTGGTTCTTCGGCATGGCGCTGGTGGCGGGCAGCGGCAGCCTGGTGAACGCGCGGCTCGTGGTCCGCTTTGGCATGGTGCGGATGGTGCGCGCCGCGCTCACGGTGCAGGTGGCGCTCACCTCTCTGGCGATCCTCGCATGGACCGTGGGGCTGCCGCCCGGACCGCAATTCGCCGTGTTCCTCGTCTGGCAGACGGGGGTTTTCATGCAGGCGGGATTCACCCTGGGCAATCTCAACGCGCTGGCGATGGCGCCGATGGGAAGTGTCGCGGGCATGGCGGCGAGCGTGACCGGCGCGGTCGCCACGCTGGGCAGCGTGGCGCTCGCCATCCCCATCGGTCAGCAATTCGACGGCACGCCGATGCCCGCGCATCTGGGCGTGCTGGCGGCGGTGTTGGCGGGGTTGGCGCTGCTGCACGGGCTGCGCGGCACGGCGGCGGAGGCGGTTTGAGGACGGGTTTGGCGGCCGGGCGGGCGTTGCGAAATGGCCTGGAGGGGACGTTCAGGCCTTAGTGAAAATGCGCGGAATCAAGGCGTGCTTGCACGCCGCCGCGCATCGCCGGGCCGCCCCCACGGCACGGAGATTTGGCTGCAACCTGCGCGCCGCTGAAGTCTTTTTCGGATTTGGCCGCCATTAAGCACGCTAGCAAGACCGTCGGATCGCCGCGCCGCGGCCCGTCGATGCGCGGCTAACCGCAACGTCCCCTCAAGCCCAATAACCCGCCACCGCACCCGACAACGCATATCGTGTGTCGCAAGGTGGCGCCGGAGCCCCTTCCGCGCATTTCTTTATGTATACCGTCGCATACTATCTTTCCCACGCCGCGCTTTTCCGCTATGAGGCGCCCAAGCGGACGAGTCGTCCGGACCGCACCGGATCGCAAGGAGGAGCCCAGAGATGGCCAACACCGACATTCCCGACATCATCTACACCAAGGTGGACGAAGCGCCCGAGCTCGCCTCGGCCTCGCTCCTGCCGATCATCCGCCACTTCGCATCCGCCGCGGGCATCACGGTCGAGACCCGCGACATCTCGCTCGCCGGGCGCATCCTCGCCGCCTTTCCCGACCACCTGACCGCGGATCAGCGCCAGCCCGACCACCTCAAGGCCCTTGGCGAGATCGTCAAGACGCCGGGCGCCAACGTCATCAAGCTGCCCAATATTTCCGCCTCCGAGCCGCAACTCGTGGCGGCGATCCGCGAATTGCAGGGCCAGGGCTACGCGCTGCCCGATTACCCCTACGATCCGGCCACCGAGGACGAGAAAGCCGTCCGCGCGCGCTATGACGCGCTCAAGGGATCGGCGGTCAACCCGGTGCTGCGCGAGGGCAATTCCGACCGCCGCGCCGCCCCCGCGGTCAAGAAATACGCGCAAGCCAATCCCCACCGCATGGGCGAGTGGACACCCGACAGCAAGACCCGCGTCGCCACCATGTCGGCGGGCGATTTCTTCTCCAACGAGCGCTCTGCCACCTTGCCCAAGGCGACCGGCGCGAAGATCGTGCTGGAAACGGCAGACGGCGAAACCGTGCTCAAGGACGGGCTGAGCTACCCCGAGGGCACCGTGGTCGATGCCACCTACATGAGTGCGCGCGCCCTCGACGCCTTCCTCGCCGAGGAGATCGACAAGACCAAATCCGAGGGCATCCTGTTTTCGCTGCACATGAAGGCCACGATGATGAAGGTCTCCGACCCGATCATCTTCGGCCACGCGGTGCGGCAGTTCCTCGCGCCCGTGTTCGAGCAGTACGGCGACGAGATGAAATCGCTTGGCGTCTCGCCCAATGCCGGGCTCGGCGACCTGTTGGAGCGCGTCAAGGACCGCAAGGATATCCTCCAGGCTATCGACGCCTGCATGGCAGACCGCCCGGCGATGTACATGGTCGATTCCGACCGTGGCATCACCAATCTGCACGTCCCCTCGGATGTCATCATCGACGCCTCGATGCCCGCCCTCATCCGGGGCGGTGGCAAGGGCTGGGGCCCGGACAACAAGGAACACGACGCCGTCTGCGTCATCCCCGACAGCAGCTACGCGCCGGTCTATGACGAGGCGATCAGGTTCTTCAAGGAGAACGGCAAGCTAAACCCCGCCACCGCCGGAACGGTGCAGAATATCGGCCTCATGGCGCAGAAGGCCGAGGAATACGGCTCGCATCCAACCACCTTCGAGATGCCCGAGGGCGGCACCGTGAAGATGGTGCTCGACGATGGCACCGTGCTGCATCAGCATGAGGTCGAGGCGGGCGACATCTGGCGCTCGGCCTCGGCGCGCAAGGCACCCATCGAGGATTGGGTGAACCTCGCCATCGCCCGGCAAAAGGAGACGGGCTATCGCGCGATCTTCTGGCTGGACGCGGCCCGCGCCCATGATGCCGAGTTGATCTCTTACGTGAAACCCATCCTCGAAGCCGCTGGCGTCACTGACAAATTCGAAATCATGGCCCCGCGCGAAGCAACCCGCGCATCGCTGGACACGATCACCAAGGGCGAGAACACCATCGCCATCACCGGCAACGTGTTGCGCGATTACCTGACCGACCTCTTCCCGATCCTCGAGCTGGCCACCTCGGCCAAGATGCTGTCGATCGTCAAGCTGATGCAGGGCGGCGGGTTGTTCGAAACCGGCGCGGGCGGATCGGCCCCCAAGCATGTCCAGCAGCTTCAGGCCGAGAATCACCTGCGCTGGGATTCCTTGGGCGAATTCTGCGCGCTGGCCGAGAGCCTCAAGTTCCTCGCCCAAACCCACGACAACGCCCGCGCCCGCATCCTTGGAGAGGCGGTCGAGGCCGCGACGCAAGGCGTGCTCGACCACGACCGCTCGCCCTCGCGCAAGGTGGGCGAGCCCGACAACCGCGATAGCCACTACTGGTTCGCCCGCTACTGGGCCGAGGCGCTCGCCGCGCAATCGGATGACGCAAGCCTCGCACAGGAATTCGCCCCGGTGGCCCGCGCGTTGGCCGAGGCCGAAGCGCAGATCACCGGCGAGCTGGCGGCGGCACAGGGCAGCCCGGCGGATATCGGCGGCTACTACCACCCCGACGCCGGGAAACTCGCCTCGGTGATGCGGCCCTCGGCGACGCTGAACGCGATCATCGGGTGAGGTGAGCGGTGGGGGGCAGGTGATCGGTTTTGGCCTTGAGCTGCCGTTGCGATCTTGCCCCCGCGCGGAGCAAAGGCGTGCTTGCACGCCGCCGCGCGAGCGCCTGACCGCCCCCTCGGGCGGGCGCTTCTGCAACGGTTCAAACAACGGAAATATAAGAGGTATCTTTCACCATAAATCGCAGAGCGTAACCCGTTTTGCGCCCACCCGGCGGTCGGGCGCTCGCGCAGCTCAGCGCTTGTTTCTCAACACCTGCTACAGGCCAACGCCGCCCCCCAACCCTTCCCGCACCAAGCCACCGCTGATATAGCCAGACCACACCAACCCCAACCGCGGAGCGCGCCCCATGTCCAAGATCAAGGTCGAGAACCCCATCGTCGAGATGGACGGCGACGAGATGACCCGCATCATCTGGGATTTCATCAAGCAGAAGCTCATCCTCCCCTATCTCGACGTGGACCTGCTCTATTACGATCTCGGCATCGAAGAGCGTGACCGCACCGAGGATCAGGTCACCATCGACGCGGCGGAAAAGACCAAGGAGGTCGGCGTCGCCGTCAAATGCGCCACCATCACCCCCGACGAGGGCCGGGTCGAGGAATTCGGCCTGAAAAAGATGTGGCGCAGCCCCAATGGCACCATCCGCAACATCCTCGGCGGTGTGGTGTTTCGCGCGCCGATCATCTGCCGCAACGTGCCCCGCCTCGTGCCCGGCTGGACGCGCCCCATCGTGATCGGGCGCCATGCCTTTGGCGATCAGTACAAGGCCACGGACATGAAATTCCCCGGGCCCGGTACGCTCAGCATGAAATTCGTGGGCGAGGACGGCACCGTGATCGAGGAAGAGGTGTTCCGCGCCCCCTCGTCGGGCGTCTACATGGGCATGTACAATCTCGACGCCTCGATCATCGACTTCGCCCGCGCCTCGATGAACTACGCGCTGGACTTGGGCTGGCCGCTCTATCTCAGCACCAAGAACACCATCCTAAAGCAGTATGACGGCCGCTTCATGGAGCTGTTCCAGAAGGTCTATGACGAGGAATTCGCCGAGAAATTCGAGGCCAAGGGCATCGAGTACCAGCACCGGCTGATCGACGACATGGTGGCCTGCGCGATGAAATGGAACGGCGGCTTCGTCTGGGCGTGCAAGAACTACGACGGCGACGTGCAGTCCGACACCGTCGCGCAAGGCTTCGGCTCGCTGGGACTGATGACAAGCCAACTGCTCACCCCCGACGGCAAGATCATGGAGGCAGAGGCGGCGCACGGCACCGTCACCCGCCACTACCGCCAGCACCAGCGCGGCGAGCAGACCTCGACCAATTCCACCGCCTCGATCTTCGCGTGGTCCGGCGGGCTGCGCCACCGCGCCAAGCTCGACGACAACGCCGCGCTTGCCCATTTCGCCGAGACGCTGGAACGGGTGGTGGTCGAGACCATCGAATCGGGCGACATGACCAAGGATCTCGCGCTCCTCGTCGGCCCCGATCAGGGCTGGCGCACCACGATGGGCTTTCTGGAGAAGATCGACGAGAACCTCGACGCAGCACTCGGGGGCTGAGCGCCCTCAGCGCCCCCGGTTCTGCGTTTTCGCGTGCATCTCCGCGATCATCCGGCTTGCCGTCCGCTCGAAAACGCAAGGGATGATCGCGTGGATCAACGCCGCGCCCCCGGCCGCGAACAGCCGCAGCGCGAACCACCCGGCAAAGGCGGCATGTTCGGTATAGCTCTCATCCACGCTGCGCGGATGATCGAGAAAGAGCCTGCTCAGCATCGCGTTCGTCCTCCTGTTCGGCTTGCGCGGCGCAATTTAGCGCAACCCCCGCGTGACGTTATCCCATTTTTCCTGCCTATTTATCTTTCACTGGGAATATTTCCACATTACCATCAAAATCATGAGCAACATTGACGATATCGACCGACGGATACTCACCGAATTGCAGCGCGACGCGAGCCTCGCCCTCGACGCGCTGGGCGCAAGGGTCGGGCTGTCGCGCAATGCGTGCTGGCGGCGTGTCCGCGCACTCGAATCCGCCGGCGTGATCCGCGCCCGCGTGGCGCTGCTCGATCCCGCGCGCATCGGCCTGCCGCTCACCGTGTTCATGCAGTGCCGCGCCGGCGCCCATGACGCCGCCTGGCTCGATACCTTCGCCCGCACCATCGGCACGCTGCCGCAGGTGCAGGGCGTCTGGCGCATGAGCGGCGATCTCGATTACCTGATCCGCGCGCAGGTGGCCGACATGGCCGATTACGACCGGCTCTACCGCGCGCTCATCGCGCGGGTGCCGATGGGCGACGTCTCGGCCAGCTTCGTGATGGAGGAAATCCGCGCCACCACAGAGTTTCCGCTCAACCACGCCTGAACAACCGCCCGCCATTGTGACCGCGCAGAACCGTGCTAAGGTCACGCGCGGGCAATCAGGGGAATCGGAGCATGGCCTCTCGGGTGATCCCGGTCGATCCGTTCGACCTGGTGATTTTCGGCGGCACGGGCGATCTCGCGCGGCGCAAGATCCTGCCTGCGCTCTATCGCCGGTTCGTCGCCGGGCAGTTCGGGGCCGATACGCGGCTCACCGGCGCCGCCCGCAGCGAGATGGACAGCGACAGCTATCGCGCCATGGTGCGCTACGCCCTCGACGAGTTTGCCCCCGAGGCCGCCGCCGACACGTCCTGCCGCGATGCCTTTCTCGACATGCTCGCCTACGTGCAACTCGACGCGCGCGGCACCGAGGGCTGGGAGGCGCTCGCCGCGCGGATGCGCGCGGGCCGCATCCGGGCCTTCTATTTCTCCGTGGCCCCCGGCCTCTTCTGTGACCTGGCCGAGCGGTTGCACCACCACGGGCTCGCCGACGACCGCGCCCGCATCGTGGTGGAAAAACCCTTCGGCCACGATCTCGACAGCGCCCGCGCCCTCAACCGCACCCTCGCGCGGTATTTCGACGAGGGCCACATCTACCGGATCGACCATTATCTCGGCAAGGAGACGGTGCAGAACCTGATGGCGATCCGCTTCGGCAATGTCCTGTTCGAGCCGCTGTGGAACAGCCAGTATGTCGATCACATCCAGATCACCGTGGCCGAGAGCGTGGGCGTGGGCGGGCGCGGCGATTACTACGACCGCGTCGGCACCATGCGCGACATGGTCCAGAACCACCTGATGCAGCTCCTGTGCCTCATCGCGATGGAGCCGCCCGCCCGCTTTGCCCCCGATTCGGTGCGCGACGAAAAGCTCAAGGTCATCCGCGCCCTCGACCCGGTGGCGCGCGCCGACGCGGTGCGCGGACAATACGAGGGTGAGGGCGACCAGCCCGGCTACCGCGACCAGGTCGGCAATGCCGAGAGCACGACCGAAAGCTTCGTGGCACTCAAGGTGCATGTCTCCAACTGGCGCTGGGCCGGCACCCCCTTCTACCTGCGCACCGGCAAGCGACTGCGCGCGCGCACCAGCGAGATCGCGGTGGTGTTCAAGGACGCGCCGCACTCGATCTTCGGGGCCGAGGCCGGGCGCCACCGCAACATCCTGATAATCCGTCTCCAGCCCAACGAGGGGATCGAACTGGGCGTGACGATCAAGGAGCCGGGACCGGGCGGCATGCGCCTTGTCGACGTGCCCCTCGACATGACCTTCGCCGAGGCGCTGGGGCCGGAAGAGACCGATTTCCCCGACGCCTACGAACGGCTTATCATGGACGTGATCCGCGGCAACCAGACGCTGTTCATGCGCGGCGACGAGGTCGAGGCGGCCTGGGCCTGGGCCGACCCGATCATCGCCGGGTGGGACGCGGACGGCGAGGCCCCCCTGGCCTACGCCACCGGCTCGGCGGGACCCGAGGATGCCCTGATGCTCATGCACCGCGACGGGCGGCGCTGGCGGGAGATAAGACCATGAACCTGACCAAATACGCAGATGCCGAGATGATGGCGCTCGATCTCGCCAACCTGCTGGCCGGCGAATTGCGCACCGCGCTCGACCACAAGGATCGCGTGCTCTTCGTGGTGCCAGGCGGCACCACGCCAGGGCCCATATTCGATGCGCTCTGCGATACCGACCTCGAATGGGATCGCGTGGACGTGCTCTTGTCGGACGAACGCTGGCGGCCCGAGCTTCATATCCGCTCCAACACGCGGCTCATTCGCGCGCGTCTGCTGACCGGGCGCGCGGCGGCGGCGCGCTACCTGCCGCTCTATGCCCGCGCCGACACGCCCGAGGCGGTGCTCGCGGAACTGGAATCCAACATCGCCCCGGCCCTGCCCATCGACATCTGCCTGCTGGGCATGGGCGCGGACATGCACACCGCCTCGCTCATCCCCGGCGCCGACGGGCTCGAGGCCGCGCTCGACCCGGATGACGCTCCGATCCTCGCCCCGATCCGCGTGCGCGGCGAGGAAGTGCCCCGCGTCACCCTCACCGCGCGGGTGCTGACGGGCGCGATCAACACCCATGTCGTCATTACCGGCGAGAAAAAGCACCGCGCGATCGAGCGCGCGCGCCACCTGCGCGCGATCGAGGCCCCCGTTGCCGCCGTGCTCGATGGCGCGACAGTCCATTGGGCGCCGGAGGACTGAGGCCCATGTGGGACGAGGTGAGAGCGGCGGCCCACGCCGCCCAATCCCGCCGGATCACCGATCTTTTCGCCACCGACCCGGATCGCGCCGCGACCTTCTCGGTGGCCGCCGACGGGATGCTTCTCGACTGTTCCAAGACCACGATGACCTCGGCCGACCGCGACACGCTGCTCGGGCTCATCGACGCGCAGGGGCTGGCGGCGCGCCGCGACGCGATGTTCGCGGGACAGCCCGTCAACGAGACCGAGAACCGCGCCGTGCTGCACGCCGCGCTGCGCGATCTCACCTCCGAGGCACTTACCCTCGCGGGCACCGACATCCTGTCCGATATCCGCGCCACCCGCGCCCGCATGGCGGATTTTGCCGATCAGGTGCGCGCGGATGGCTGGCGGGACGTGGTCAATATCGGCATCGGCGGCTCGCATCTCGGCCCCGAAATGGCCACCCGCGCGCTCAGCCCGTACCATGACGGGCCGCGCTGCCATTTCGTCTCCAATGTCGACGGGGCCGACATCGCCGACACGCTTCACGCGCTCGACCCGGCGCGCACGCTGTTCATCGTCACCTCCAAGACCTTCACCACCGTCGAGACCATGACCAACGCCGCCACCGCCCGCGACTGGCTCGTCTCCCACGGGCGCGACGCGGGCGCGCAGATGGCCGCCGTCTCCTCGGCCACCGACAAGACCGCGGAATGGGGGATCGACCCGGCCCGCGTGTTCGGCTTCGGCGATTACGTGGGCGGGCGCTACTCGGTCTGGGGGCCGGTGGGCCTCGCGCTGATGATCGCCATCGGGCCGCACCGGTTCGAGGAATTCCTCGCCGGGGCGGCGGCGATGGACGCCCATTTCCGCACCGCACCGCCCGCGCGCAACATGCCGGTGATGCTGGCGCTCACCGGGCTCTGGCACCACCAGGGCTGCGGCCATGCCACCCGCGCGGTGCTGCCCTACGACCAGCGCCTCGCCCGGCTGCCCGCCTATCTCCAGCAACTCGAGATGGAATCCAACGGCAAGGGCGTCACCATGTCGGGCGCCCCGCCGCCCGCGCCCACCGGGCCGGTCGTCTGGGGCGAGCCGGGCACCGGCGGACAGCACGCCTTCTACCAGCTCATTCACCAGGGCACGCAGGTGGTCCCTTGCGAATTCATGGTGGCCGCCGAGGGGCACGAACCCGCCCTCGCCCATCACCACCGGCTCCTGATGGCCAATTGCCTCGCGCAATCCGAGGCGCTGATGCGCGGGCGCAGTGAGGCCGAGGCGCGCGAAATGCTGCGCGCCGCCGGGCTCACCGGCGCGGAACTCGACCGGCAGGCCGCGCACCGCGCGTTTCCGGGCAACCGCCCCTCCACCACGCTGGTCTACGACCGGCTCACCCCGCACCGGCTGGGCCAGATCATCGCGCTGTACGAGCACCGGGTTTTCGTCGAGGGGGTGGCGCTCGGGATCAACTCCTTCGACCAATGGGGGGTGGAACTGGGCAAGGCGCTCGCCACCGAGATGGCCCCACTGATCGACGGCGCGGATGCGTCGGCCAAGGACGGCTCGACGCGCGCGCTGCTCGCGTTCTTGCGCAGCGCCGGTACTGATCGCTGATCTTCCTGGCCCGAGATGGACGCGCGGCCCCGTCGCGCCCCCAGAGGAACTTCAACCATGAAGTAATGAAATGACGTTTCCTCTTGGCAAAAATTCGCGATTTCGTCATTTCCTTCCAAAGGGGCTTGCGATTTGGAATTGCCGTTCTGTAAAAGGCGATCTATCTTTACGCACTTATAGGAAAAAGAGGCACCTGAATGGCCAATCCAGATCTCAACGCGCTTTCCCTCAAGGAACTGCGGCAATTGCAAAAAGACGTGACGCGCGCCATCAACAGCTACGAGGACCGGCAAAAGGCCGAGGCCCGCGCCAAGCTTGAGGCGATGGCCCATGAATTGGGTTATTCGCTGGCCGAACTGGCGCCATCGTCCAAATCCGGCGCCAAGGTTCCGAAATACTGCCACCCCGAGGATCCGCGCCTCACCTGGTCGGGTCGCGGGCGCAAACCGCGCTGGTTCACCGAGGCGATCGCCGCGGGCCATAGCCCCGACGACATGCTGATCGCCAAGCGCGGGTGAGCCCGCGCGTCGAAACGTGATCGCGGGGCATGCGCAAAACATTTGCCTTGGCGGGCCCGGCTTGCCAAGACTTGTGACATGACGCGCCCCGCTTTCCTCGCCCTCGCCGCGCTCCTCTGCGCCACCGCTGCCCTCGCAGAGCCGCGCGGCACGTTCCGCCACGCCCACAACGTGGGCTTCGGCGCACAGTCGAGCCTCGACCCGGCCTCCAAGGGCCGCGTCCTCCAGATCATCGAGAAAATCCAGAGTCGCCTCGTCCGCCCCGGGCGCGACGGCACCCCGTCGCCCGATCTTGCCACCCGGTGGTATCCCAACGAGGACGGCACCGTCTGGACCTTTCATATCCGCGAGGGCGTGCGCTTTCACGACGGCAGCACGCTCGACGCGGATGACGTGGTCTACTCCCTCGCCCGTGTCATCGACCCCGATTACGGAAGCCCCGCCCGCGCCGCCGTCAAGATGATCGAAACGGTCGAGGCCACCGGCCCGCACACCGTTCGCATGGCGCTCAGCTCCACCTTCGCCGATTTCCCGCTGCAACTGATGGATCCCCGCCTGCGCATCATCCCCGACGGATCGGGCGACACCGTGGACCAGACCGGCATCGGCACCGGGCCTTTCCGGGTGGAGAAATTCGACCCCGACGGCAACACAATTCTCACCGCCTATGACGCGTATTGGGAAGGGCCCCCCGCGCTGGAGCGGATCGAGGTGATCGGCGTGCCCGACGCGCAGGCGCGGCTACAGGCGTTCCTCTCGGGCCAGCTCGACATGGAGCGCGGGATCGCCCCGGTGCTGCGCCGCGCGCTCGACAAATCCCTGCGCTACCAGCTTCTGGAAATCCCCACCGGCAACTGGATGGGCCTCGTCTTCCGCGCCGATTACCCGCCCTTCGATGACGCCCGCGTGCGCCGCGCCCTGCGCATGGTGGTGGACCGCGAGGAAATGCTCGCCCTCGCCCTCGACGGTGGCGGCGTGCCGTCCTGCGACACGCCCGTCGCCCCCAATGATCAGTACCGCCTGACCATGTCCTGCCCGCCAGACCCAGAGCGCGCCCGCGAATTGCTGGCCGAGGCCGGGTACCCCGACGGCATCGACGTCAATATCCACGTCTCGTCGCTGGACCCGAGCTGGCCGGTGCTGGGCGTCGCCTTCCAGGAACAGGCCGCCGCCGCGGGCATCCGCGTCACGCTCGACAACGCCGCCGCCGATGGCTACTGGTCCAATGTCTGGATGAAGAAACCCGCCTTCGCCACCGCCTGGGGCGCCCGCCCCGCCGACCAGGTGCTCAACGAGGCGTTCCATTCCTCGGCCAAATGGAACGAGAGCCACTACAAAGACCCCAAATTCGACCGCCTGCTAGAGGCCGCCCGCGCCGAGCTCGATTTCGACAAACGCCGCGCGCTTTATCATCAGGCGCAGCGCCGCCTGACAGAGAACTCCGGCACCCTCATCCCCTTCCACGTCACGCAACTGGTGGTGCTCTCGAACCGCGTCACGCACTTTGACCCGGTGCAGAATGACGCGCTCAGGTGGCATCTGGTGTCGGTAGTGGATTGAGGGGGGGACGGCTTGTGCCGAAATTACAACATCAACTTCGAAACGGTCGAGCAACAAGCCATCACAAAATCTTCGCTCACAGCGAAGTTTCGTTGCCACAAACTCTATGTTCACACTATATAGAGTAATAAGAACACACACTGATGAGAGGAGAGGAACATGGCAGACAGAAAGCAGTTCTTGTCGCATTCAGAGGATGACGCCGAACTGCTCAAGTTACTGGCAGAGAGCGACACTGTTGAGGTGAGCGAGGAGATGCTTCACGATCAGCGGATAAGCTTTGCGTTCGGCAACGCGATGAGTGACGACACGATAACGAAAGACAGCGTCAAACGAGCGAGCGAGAGCATTCGACTCCGTGCGTAGGGCAAAGGTAAGGAGGCGGCACTTTTCGGTGCCGGCTTAGTGAAATAAAATGGCACTAAGAAAATCAGAACACCCTTATCTTTTTGAGCGCGTTCAAGAACAGAATCTGCTTCGGCAATATGATCTGTTGACGAATTGTATCGAAATTGGATTCGAAAAAGGCATTGATGCCTTCGATAAATACACATTGTGGGCACTAAATTACGTTGCTGTGGCAAATATATGCCAATTAGGTGGACGTTACCGCGAAGGACCAATTTACGTAGGCAACCACGTACCACCACACTTTCGAGATGTTTCAAAACATATGGACCAATTGTTTTCATTGATTCATGAAAATTGGGACGTGATTACGAGTCCTACAACGTTAGCGGCTTATGCCCTATGGCGACTTAACTGGATACATCCATTCATTGAAGGGAATGGACGAACCGCAAGAGCGGCCTGTTACTACTTGGTTTGTATGCGACAAGGCCGATTATTGCCCGGACGCAAAGTCGTCCCAGAACGCATTCGGGAAAATCGAGAACCTTACTACGCTGCGCTTAAAAAAGCTGATGAGGCGTGGGAATCTGGACACTTTGATGTTTCAGAGTTGGACACATATCTCCAAGGTCTTTTGAGAGATCAATTAGCGGACAAAGACTAGCATAGTTACCCAGTTCTACATCGGAAAAAGAACAATGCGAGAGCATATATCATTCATTCTCTCTAAGTTTGCAGTATTTTGGAATTACTGCAAATCCATACACGTAGATCGTTTGACAGTGCACTAAGGAACCTCATTTTTTCGCGATGCACGGGTCTATAAGCTCCCGTTTGCCGCGTGTTTTTTCTAGGGGCAACCCCTCACCCCAACGCCCCCTCCAAATCCGCGATCAAATCCCCCGCATCCTCGATCCCCACCGACAGCCGGATCAGCGTCTCCGGGATGCCCGAATGCGGCTCGATGCTGGCGCGG
>MRWG01000575.1_pt1 | contig 36826 bp, 39 predicted proteins | sample 1013341 | NCBI WGS metagenome assembly MRWG01 (sample SAMN06117577, study PRJNA244670) | biofilm metagenome | biome: Water; feature: Cathode Biofilm; material: Biofilm; isolation source: microbial consortium enriched at the cathode of a solar microbial fuel cell | place: USA: District of Columbia ... | reverse complement strand
CGGCCAGATTCTGTTTATCGCCGCCATTGCCCTGATCGTAACCCTTGGGGCACGCCTGTTGCGCCGTACGCGACAGCAATTGCTCGATCACCGATGGACGGGCCTGGCCGGCAGCTACATTATCGGTAGTCTCGCCAGTTTCTGGCTGGTGCAGAGGGTGGCGGGCTTTTGACGTTCTGATTTGAAAGGGAGGTGTGGTACCAGAGGCCGGACTCGAACCGGCACGGGTTTTACCCCGGGGGATTTTGAATCCCCTGCGTCTACCAATTTCGCCACTCTGGCCCTGTGTTGCGGGTGCGCAGGCAATTGCCGCCCGGCATTATAACAACGGCCCCAAGGCGGTCAACAAGCGTATGGGCCATGCGCTGGCGCCAGTCCCGCTCCGCCCGGTTGGTGATCGGCGGGGAATCCGGTAATCTTGCTTCCTTTTGCGGGAGGCTGCGGCATGCGCCGGGAACTGTTTGACTATTTCCTGCCCAAGGAGCTGATCGCCCTGGCTCCCGCCGAGCAGCGGCGGGGCAGTCGGCTGCTGGCTCTCGATGGGGCGACCGGGGAAATCAGTCACCGGCGGTTCCCGCAGTTGCTGGAGATGGTCCAGCCCGGCGACCTGATGGTTTTCAACGACACCCGGGTGATCCCGGCGCGGTTGCTGGGTCGAAAGGAGACCGGCGGCAGGGTGGAAGTCCTGGTTGAGCGGTTGCTGGGCGATCGCCGCGTCCTGGCCCATGTCCGGGCCAGCAAGTCCCCCGGCGAGGGAGCCCGGCTGAATTTCGATGAGGCCGTCGGTGCCACGGTGGTTGCCCGCCGGCAAGACCTTTTCGAACTGGCATTCGACGATGATGAACCGGTGCTCGACATACTCGAGCGCATCGGCCATATGCCGCTGCCTCCCTATATTGATCGCCCGGACGAGGACATGGACCGGGAGCGCTACCAGACGGTCTATGCCGCCAGGCCCGGCGCCGTGGCCGCACCCACGGCGGGATTGCATTTCGACGAAGACCTGCTCGAGCGGTTGCGCAACAAGGGCGTCAATATAGGCTATGTAACCCTCCATGTGGGCGCGGGAACCTTCCAGCCGGTGCGCGTCGACGATATCCGCGACCATCGTATGCACGCCGAGATCATCGATGTCGGCGAGGAACTCTGCCGGCGGGTGGAGGAGACAAGGGCGGCCGGCAACCGGGTCATCGCCGTGGGCACCACCAGTGTGCGCTGCCTGGAAACCGCCGGGGCCTCCGGTGTCATGCGGCCGATGCGCGGCGAGACGGATATCTTTATCTACCCCGGTTACCAGTTCCGGATTGTCGATGCCCTGGTCACCAACTTCCATTTGCCGGAATCCACGCTTCTGATGCTGGTCTGCGCCTTCGCCGGCTACGGCAATGTCATGGCCGCCTACCGCGAGGCAGTGGAGCAGCGCTACCGGTTTTTCAGTTACGGGGATGCCATGTTCCTGACCAGGGACCCGGAGGGCCACAGTATTCGCCTGGGAGAGATTTCCTGATGCCCCGCCAGTGTTTCATGACGTTCGAGCTCGATGGCAGCGATGGTCCGGCCCGCCGTGGGCGCTTGCGGTTCCCCCGGGGTGCGGTGGAAACGCCGGCCTTTATGCCGGTGGGTACTTACGGCACCGTCAAGGCCATGCTGCCCCGCGATATAGCCGGCATCGGTGCCCAGATCATCCTGGGCAACACGTTTCACCTGATGCTGCGTCCGGGCACGGAGGTTATCCGCGCCCACGGCGATCTTCACGATTTCATGCAGTGGCCGGGACCCATTCTTACCGATTCCGGCGGTTTCCAGGTATTCAGCCTGGGGGAGATGCGCAGGATCACGGAAGCGGGCGTGTCTTTCCGCTCGCCCATCGACGGCAGTCCCGTCTTTATGGACCCGGAGACATCCATTGGCGTACAGCGGGACCTGGGTTCGGATGTCGTTATGATTTTCGATGAATGCACACCTTATCCGGCCACGGAACCTGAGGCGAGGGCATCCATGGAGCTTTCCCTGCGCTGGGCGCGGCGCAGCCGGGATGCCCATGGTGACAGTCCGTCGGCGCTGTTCGGTATTGTCCAGGGCGGTATGTACGAGAACCTGCGCCGGGAATCCCTGGCCGGCCTTGAAGCCATCGGTTTCGACGGCTACGCCCTGGGGGGCCTGTCGGTGGGGGAACCGAAGGAAGACATGCTGAGAGTGCTTGATGTGGTCGGCGGGGAGCTGCCCCGGCAAAAGCCCCGCTACCTGATGGGGGTGGGGAAACCCGGGGATATACTCGAGGCGGTGCGGCGCGGTATCGATATGTTCGACTGCGTGCTCCCTACCCGCAATGCCCGCAATGGTCACCTGTTCACCCGCACGGGGGTAATCAAGATCCGCAACGCGGTCCATCGCCACGACATCAGTCCGCTGGACGCCAGTTGCGACTGTTACACCTGCAGCCATTTCAGTCGAGCCTATCTGCACCACCTGGACCGCTGCAACGAGATCCTGGGCTCTCAGCTCAATACCATCCACAACCTGCGCTATTTTCAGCGCCTGATGGCGGACATCCGCGAGGCGGTCGATGCCGGCGGGCTGGACGATTTTGCCGCGGATTTCTACGCGGCCCTGGAAAGCTGAAGCTTGCCGGCGCGGCACCGATAGGGATTCAGGGCACCAGTGCGGAGGTGCAGTAAGGACAGCGACTGGCGCCTTCCTGTACTGTCGAAAGGCAGTGAGGGCACTCTTTGATGGCGGGCACGCTCTCCTTCTGCTGCTGGAGCCGGTTGATGGCCCGGACCAGCAGGAAGGCCGCGAAGGCGACGATGATGAAACTGACCAGGGCATTGAGGAAGACGCCGTAGCTGATGGTCACCGCCCCCGCCTCCTGGGCGCCGGCCAGTGTTTCGTAGGGACCCGGGCGGTGGCCGTCCTTGAGGGTGATAAAAAGGTTGGCAAAGTCCACGCCGCCCAGGAGCAGCCCCAGTGGCGGCATCAGGATGTCGGTCACCAGGCTTTTGGCGATAGTCCCGAAAGCCCCGCCCACCAGGATGCCCACGGCCATGTCCACCACATTGCCGCGCATGGCGAAGGTCTTGAATTCCCTGAGCATAATTTTCACCTCTGTTCTTTGCGTTTCCGCACTATAGCCGAATGCGCCGCGGATACGTGATTGATTGGACGACGCCCGCTGTCTTCGGGAACATGAAAGAAAAGCCTCTGTAGACTGATGGGCCCGATCCGGGGAAATTTCCGCGGCACGCCGTGAATGCCTCCCTGTACCCAAAACACTCGCTGCGCTCGCGGGGCAGGCTCTAGGCTTGTCGGCGAGGGCCCTTTTGCCGACCGTCCCGGCCGCATCACGCTCTTTACTAACAATGGACCTGGGAGGGTCCTGTGGGGATTCCAGTACAAGTTCCCGACGGACAACTTCATTCGCGCTTATCTTCGACGGTTCGGGCGGGCCCGGGTCGGTATAGCCGCGGGCTATAACCCCCCGGTTAATTCCCCTATAATGGCTCGCTTTTACACAGGCCCAAGAGCGCTGGCGATGAAACCCTATCCATTCTGGAAATATCTTTTGGTGTTGCTGGTCCTGGCCGTCGGCTTGATCTACGCCGCGCCCAACCTCTATGCACCGGATCCGGCGGTCCAGATTGCCGGTCAAAGCGGTGGCACGGTTATCGGGGAGCAACTGATAAGCCGGGTGGAGCAGGCCCTGGAATCACGGGATATCCCCTACACCCGGGAGGCCGTGGAGGATGGCACGCTGATGATCCGGCTGAAAAAGCAGGAGGATCAGTTGCGCGCCAAGGAGGCTCTCCAGGAGGTGCTGGGGCCCCAGTACGTGGTGGCACTGAACCTGGCGCCCACCACGCCCGACTGGCTGGCAGCCCTGGGGGCCGAGTCCATGAAACTGGGCCTCGACCTGAGTGGCGGGGTGCACTTCCTGCTCCAGGTGGATACCGACAAGGTGGTCACCAAATACCTGGATACCCAGGTCAGTGAGCTTAAAAAAGCCTTCCGGGAGGAGGATGCCCGCTATCGCGCCGTCAACCGGGAGGGCAACAGCATCGTCGCGCTCTTTACCCGGGAGGAGTGGCGTGAGCGGGCTGTCGATATCGTTGCCGACAACTTTCCCGATATGGCCCTGGAGCGAAGCCGCGATGACGGGCGTTTCTACCTGCGGCTGACCGTCCTTGAGAATGTCATCGAGGAAAAGGAGGAGTACGCGGTCGGCCAGAATCTCACCACGCTGCGTAACAGGGTCAATGAACTGGGTGTTTCCGAGCCTATCGTCCAGCGCCAGGGCGCCAACCGCATTGTCGTGGAATTGCCCGGTGTCCAGGACACCGCCGCCGCCAAGCGAATTATCGGCAAGACGGCGAACCTGGAATTCCGCCTCGAGGCGGAAAAACCGGGTGGACCCGATGCCGAGGAATTTCCCTTCCGGGACCCCGACACCAGGCCGCGCGCCGCCTGGCTGGAAGAGGACGTGGTCATCACCGGCGACCAGGTCAGCAATGCCTCCATCGGTTTTGACGAAAACGGCATGCCCCAGGTGAATATCAGCCTGGATAGCGAGGGCGGCCGGGAAATGAACTACGCCACCCGCAACAATGTCGGCCGACGCCTCGGTGTCCTCTTTATAGAAACCCGCACCCGCCTGGAGGAAAAGGTCAATGAAGAGGGCGAGACCGTCACCGTGCCGGTCCAGACGGAGGAGAAGAAAATCATCAGTCTGGCCACCATCCGCAGCGCCCTGGGCGTGCAGTTCCGGATAACCGGACTCGACAGTGCCACGGAGGCCTCGGAGCTGGCCCTGCTGTTGCGTGCCGGCGCCCTGGCCGCACCCATGTATTTTGTCCAGGAACGGACCATCGGCCCCTCCCTGGGCGCGGAGAACATCGCCAGGGGTGTCGACTCGGTGATCATCGGTATGGTGATGGTGGTGATTTTCATGCTGCTTGTTTACCGGGTCTTCGGCGTTATCGCCAACCTGGCGCTGGCCATGAACCTGGTCCTGCTGGTGGCGGCCATGTCGTTGCTCGGGGCGACCCTGACCCTTCCCGGCATCGCCGGCATCGTGCTGACCCTGGGTATGGCAGTGGACGCCAATGTGCTGATTTTCTCGCGCATCAAGGAGGAATGGAAAAACGGCCTGTCCCCCCACGCGGCCATCGCTGCCGGTTACGAGCGGGCCCATGTCTCCATTGTCGACGCCAATCTCACCACCCTGATCGTCGCCGTCATCCTCTACGCCATAGGCTCCGGGCCGGTGCAGGGCTTCGCCGTGGTGTTGTCCCTGGGGATTCTTACTTCGATGTTCACCGCCATTATCGGCACCCGGGCCATGGTCAATCTGATCTATGGCCGGCGCCGTCTCGAGACTCTCTGGATTTAGGGGCTGCTATGAACACGATCAACTACATGAAGTGGCGCAAGTTGTTTGCCGTCCTGTCCGTTGTGCTGGTATTGGCCTCTCTGGTTTCGCTGGCCACCCGGGGCCTTTCCCTGGGCCTCGATTTTACCGGCGGCACCCAGATCGAGGTGGGTTACGCCCGTGACGCGGAACTGGCCGAGGTGCGCCGGCAGCTGGATGCCGCCGGTTTTGAGAATCCGGTGGTGGTGCATTTCGGGTCGCCCCGGGATGTACTGATCAAGTTCCAGGGCGAGGCCCGGGAAGGCATGGAAAGCGAGGTGCTCTCCGCCCTGTCGGCGGGGGGGCGCGAGGTGACGGTGCGTCGGGTCGAGTTTGTCGGACCGCAGGTGGGTGAGGAGTTGCGCGATGACGGCGGTCTCGCCATCCTGGCGGCGCTTGCCGTGGTTATGCTCTATGTGTCCATTCGCTTCCAGTACAAGTTCGCCATCGGTGCCGTGACGGCCCTGCTGCACGACGTCATTATTACCGTGGGCCTGTTTTCTTTTTTCCACTGGGACTTCGACCTGACGGTGCTGGCGGCGGTGCTCGCGGTGATCGGGTATTCCCTCAACGATACCATTATTGTTTACGACCGCATCCGCGAGAACTTCCGCCTGACCCGTATCGAGGATCCCGTTGAAATCATCAACGAGTCTCTGACCCAGGTGCTGGTCAGGACTCTCTACACATCGGGGACGACTTTGCTGGTGTTGCTGGCACTGTTTTTCCTGGGCGGCGAGTTGATTCATAATTTCGCCACGGCCCTGATTATCGGTGTGCTGGTCGGGACCTTCTCCTCCATTTACGTGGCCGCCAACCTGATACTGGCCCTGCGTATAGATCGGGACGACCTGGTGCCGGCCCAGGTGGTGGAAAAACCCGAGGATGTCGACGGGATGCCCTGACGCTTTCCCCGGGTCAGGCCGACTTTCAGGCGGCCACCGGCTCCCGCATTATCGCCAGCGTTTTTCCCAGGCCACCAGTACCCTCTCCGGGTACCAGTTTTGCCCGTAGCTGCCGTTGTAGCGTGCCAGCGCCTCGGCCAGGCGGCCGCCGGATTTTTCCAGATAGTACTTGAGGATGGTGCAGCCGTAGCGGAGATTGACGTCGGGGTTGATCAGGTTGTCCTCCGGCCGGCCGATCTCCTTTTTCCAGAAGGGCATAACCTGCATCAGGCCCTGGGCGCCGACCCGGGATACGGCGTAGCGGTTGAAACCGCTCTCCACCTCGATCAGGGCAAGCACCACCTCCGGTTGCAGGCCGGCCCGTTTGGCCTCCCGATGGATCTTGCCCAGCAATTCGAGGCGTTTTGCCTTGTCATCGATAAAGGGGGCCAGTTCGGTGGACTTGTCCAGCAGCCAGACCTCCGCGTCGTAGCGGTCGGTAAAGCTTTCGGCGCCGGCCACTGTCTCCCTGAGCAAGGCCAGAAGTTCGGTATCCACCTCCCAGTGATCGACCGGTTCGGCCCCGGCGGTTGCCAGCCAGAACCAGGCCAGCAGCATGGCGATATCCCGGAGCCGTTTACCCGCTCCAGGCCGGCACACCCTAGTTGCCCGTCCCCGGATCGGTCTTGCCCAGCAGGAAATCGACAAGCTGTTTGATGGGAATGTCGAGGTTGTCACTATCGCGCCGCCCCTTGTATTCCACGGACTCTTTTTCCAGTCCCCGATCACCCACCACCAGCCGGTGGGGAATGCCCATAAGCTCCACATCGGCAAGCATGACGCCGAGGCGGGCCTTGTCTTCGTCCATTAGCAGGACATCGTAACCGGCATCGGTGAGCTCGTCATAAAGTGTCTCGCAACATTTGCGAACCGGTTCCGATTTGTGGGCGTTGATGGGTACGATGGCGACCTGAAAAGGCGCTATGGCGTCGGGCCATATGATGCCCCGCTCGTCGTGGTTCTGCTCGATGGCGGAGGCGACGATGCGACTGACGCCGATACCGTAGCAGCCCATGGCCAGGGTCTGTTCTTTGCCGGATTCATCCAGGACCCGGGCGCCCATGGCTTCGCTGTATTTATGGCCCAGCTGGAAGATATGGCCGACCTCGATGCCGCGGCGGATTTCCAGATGTCCCCTGCCGTCCGGACTGGGGTCGCCCGCCACCACCGAGCGGATATCCTCGACTTGCTGGCTTTCCGGGCAGTCCCGCTCCCAGTTGACGCCCTGGAGATGGTAGCCATCCCGGTTGGCGCCGCAGACAAAGCTCTGCAGGACCGCGGCGCTGCGATCGACGATAACCGGAATGGCCAGGCCCACAGGTCCCAGGGAGCCGGTGCCGCAGCCCAGCTTCTGGCGCACCGCTTTTTCGTCGGCAAATTGCAGGGGGGCGGCGACACCCTCGAGCTTTTCGGCCTTGACGTCATTGAGCTCGTGATCGCCGCGCACCACCAGGGCGATCAGTTGGCCGGGCTCGTCGCCCTCGACGATGAGGGTCTTGACGGTGTGGTCGACGGGTACGCCGAGAAAGTCGCTGACCTCGGCAATGGTGGCGATTCCCGGGGTCTCGACCTCCCGGCGCTCGGTCTTTTCGGAAGCCGTCGCCGGTGGTGTCGGCAGGGCCTCGGCCTTCTCGATATTGGCGGCGTAGTCGCTCTCCGTGGAAAAGGCGATGGCGTCCTCACCGGAATCGGCCAGCACATGGAACTCGTGGGAAAAACTGCCGCCGATACTGCCGGTGTCCGCCAGCACCGGGCGATAATCCAGGCCCAGCCGGTCGAAGATATTGCAGTAGGTCCGGTGCATCACCTCGTAGGTTTTCTGCAGGCTGTCCTGGCCCAGGTGAAAGGAATAGGCATCCTTCATCAGGAATTCACGGGCGCGCATGATGCCAAAGCGGGGTCGGATTTCGTCCCGGAACTTGGTCTGGATCTGGTAGAAGTTCGCCGGTAGCTGCTTGTAGCTGCGCAACTCGTTGCGGATCAGGTCGGTGATGACTTCTTCGTGGGTGGGGCCCAGGCAGAAGTCACGTTCATGGCGATCGGCAATGCGCAGCAATTCCGGGCCGTACTCGTCCCAGCGTCCCGACTCCCGCCACAGGTCGGCGGGCTGAACCATGGGCATCAGGACTTCCTGGGCGCCCGCTTTGTCCATTTCCTCGCGAATCACCGCCTCCACCTTGCGCAAAACGCGCAGGCCCAGGGGCAGCCAGGTGTACAGGCCGGATGCCAGTTTGCGGATCATGCCGGCCCTGAGCATCAGCTGGTGGCTGATGATTTCGGCGTCGGCGGGGGTCTCCTTGAGGGTGCTGATCAGGTAGTGGCTGGCTCGCATGGCTTCCCTTGGTGCGTCGGCTTTGAGAATTTCGCGCTATTTTACCCGCCACGGGTTCCGAGTACAGGGGCAATTGGCCGGCGGCGGCTTGAGAAAAAAGGGGTGGTGGGCGATGATGGCAACCATAGGCTGTTACCGCACTGAGGGCGATAATGTTCGAACTGGACCCCAAACTGGCGTCGGATACCTGGACCCTTGGCGCTTTCGACCTGAGCCTGCTGCTCATGAGCCGGGACGCCAATTATCCCTGGTTTATCCTGGTGCCGCAGCGCCCCCGCATGCGTGAGATCTATCAACTGGCCCTGGCGGACCGCGGCCAACTGCTGGAGGAGTCCTGCCGCCTCTCGGAAGCACTTATGGACGTCTTTTCGGGCGATAAGCTCAATATCGCGGCGCTGGGCAACCAGGTGGCGCAACTGCATGTTCACCACATTGTCCGCTACGAGGGGGATGTGGCCTGGCCGGGTCCCGTGTGGGGCGCGGCGCCGCCCGGAGACTATACCGAGGAATTGCGCACGGAGCGCGTGGGCGACCTGCTTTCGGTGTTGCGCGGCGAGGGGTTCCGGGAAACCGGCTAAGCGCTGTTCGCAAAGAATAACCCCGGCCGTGGCCGGGGTTGTTGATCGCCGTCGGCGAACCTAGCTGTTGGCCATGTCCTTGAGTTTCTTCAAGGGCTGCACCTTGACGGTGGTGCTGGCGGGCTTGGCCTTGAATGTTGTTTCCTCGCCGGTGAAGGGGTTGATTCCCTTGCGGGCTTTGCGCGCGGGCTTTTTCACCGTCTTGATTTTCATCAGGCCGGGCAGGGTGAATTCGCCCACCGCCCGCTTCTTGATGTGGCGCTCAATAACATCCCCGAGATTGTCGATGACCGAGTTGACTTCCTTCTTGCTGAGTCCGGTATTCTCTGCCAGTTCGTTGACGATCTGGGTCTTGGTGTATTTTTCCTTCACCGCCGTCAATTTCTTGGCGGGTGCCTTGGCGGCCGCTTTGGTTGCAGGAGCTTTTTTCGCTGCTTTTTTCGCAGGTGCTTTTTTGGTGGCCATAAGAGATATCCCTTTATGCTTGCCTGAGAATGATTTGAGTTGATTTGCGGCAGCCTGTACTCGCCCCCCTGTTTTTGTGGATATCGGGAAGTACAGCAGCAACCGGGTCCATATATAAAGCATCGAGTTCTCTCAAGCAATAGATTTGCCGGAAAAAATAGGCTCGCAGGGCAAAAAATGCCCAAAAAACGTGAATAAAAGGCAATTTGCCGGTTCCGTTCGCACCTTTTCCGGCCCGCGGAAGGGGTCGGCATCTTTCTCACTTTTGTTGCACTGGGTTATAATGCGCGCCCCTTCGTTACCGCTACCGCGTGTGGAAAAAGAGCCATGCCTATATATGCCTATCGGTGTCAGCACTGCGGCCATGAACTGGAAGCGTTGCAAAAAATGAGCGATGAACCGCTCGTCCAATGTCCCGAGTGTGATCGCCCCGCGCTAAAAAAACAGCTCACGGCCGCGGCGTTCAGGCTCAGCGGGTCGGGCTGGTACGAAACCGACTTCAAGAAGGGCAACAAGCGCAACCTGGCGGGGGATGAGGCCGCGGCCAAGCCGGGCACCGGCGACAAGGCGGACGGCGGCGACAAGAAAGCGGACAAGAAGGCCGAGAGCAAACCGGACAAGCCGGCGGCTTCTTCTTCCTCCTGACACTTTATCGACAACGGCTACACATCAATCGGGAACAGCTTCATGCGAACAGGCTATTGCGGGGATCTCCGCGCTTCGTCAGTCGACAGCCAGGTCACTCTTTGCGGCTGGGTGGACCGGCGGCGGGATCACGGCGGCGTCATCTTCATCGATCTGCGCGACCGGGAAGGTATCGTCCAGGTGGTATTTGACGCCGACAGCGGCGACTATTTCCAGGAGGCCGACCGGGTGCGGGGCGAATACGTCCTGCAGGTTACCGGTCGCGTCCGCGCCCGTACGCCGGAGACTGTCAATCCCGATATGAAGACCGGCGAGATCGAGGTTTACGGTACGGAATTGACCATTCTCAACACCTCGGAAACACCGCCCTTCCAGCTCGACGAGCACATTCAGGTGGGGGAGGATGTGCGCCTGCGCCATCGCTATCTGGACCTGCGGCGCAAGAAAATGATGGACAATCTGCGCTTCCGTTCGCGGGTGACCATTGCCATCCGTAACTTCCTCGCCGACCGTGGCTTCCTGGAGGTGGAAACGCCGGTGCTGACCCGGGCCACGCCGGAGGGTGCGCGGGACTACCTGGTGCCGAGCCGCACGCACGAGGGCAAGTTTTTTGCACTTCCCCAGTCTCCTCAACTGTTCAAGCAACTGCTGATGGTGTCGGGGGTGGATCGCTACTTCCAGATCGCCAAGTGCTTCCGGGACGAGGACCTGCGCGCCGATCGCCAACCGGAATTCACCCAGGTGGATATCGAGTTCTCCTTTGCCGAGGACGAGGAGATCATCCGGCTGTCGGAAGAGCTGATCAGCGAACTCTTCGCCAGCACGCTGGACGTGGATCTTGGCGCCTTTCCGCGTATGACCCATGCCGAGGCCATGGCCCGCTACGGTTCGGACAAGCCGGACCTGCGTATCCCCCTGGAACTGGTGGAAGTGAAGGATCTGGTGGCGGATGTGGATTTCAAGGTGTTTTCCGGTCCGGCGAAGGACCCCAAGGGACGGGTGGTGGCCCTCCGGGTACCCAACGGCAACGACCTTCTGTCCCGCAAGCAGATAGATGCCTATACGGATTTCGTCGGCATTTACGGTGCCAAGGGCCTGGCCTATATCAAGGTCAACGACCGGGACGACCTGGAGAACGGCCTGCAATCGCCCATCGTCAAGTTCCTGCCCACGCAAACCCGGGCAGCCATACTCGAACGGGTCGGGGCTCGTAGCGGCGATGTGGTGTTCTTCGGGGCCGACCGCGCCACCGTTGTCAACGACGCCCTGGGTGCCCTGCGCTGCAAGCTGGGTGAGGATCTCGATCTCTATACGTGTCAGTGGGCACCCCTTTGGGTGATGGATTTCCCCATGTTCGAGGAAGAGGAGGACGGCAGCTTCTCGCCGCTTCACCATCCGTTTACCCGTCCCGCCTGTAGCCCGGAGGAACTGGCGGCGGACCCGGCGGCGGCACTGTCCCAGGCCTACGATATGGTGCTCAACGGCACCGAGCTGGGTGGAGGCTCCATCCGCATCCACTCACCCCAAATGCAGCGGGAAGTGTTCCGCGTGCTGGGCATTGGCGAACAGGAGGCCGACGAGAAATTCGGCTTCCTGCTGGATGCGCTCAAGTACGGTTGCCCTCCCCACGGCGGTCTCGCGTTCGGTCTCGACAGGCTGGTGATGCTGATGGTGGGCGGCGACTCCATCCGCGATGTTATCGCCTTCCCGAAGACCCAGACGGCCACCTGCCTGCTGACCGACGCCCCCGGCGGGGTGAGCAATGCCCAGCTTCGGGAACTCAATATCCGGCTTCGGGAAAAGCCCGCGAACTGAATTCCCTCATCCACGGGAGCAACAGGAAACCAGTTGGAGGCAGTTTATGGCCGGTCACAGTAAGTGGGCCAATATCAAGCATCGCAAGGCGGCACAGGATGCCAGGCGGGGCAAGATTTTCACCAAGCTGATCCGGGAACTCGTCGTGGCGGCACGGGAAGGCGGCCCCGTGCCCGAGGACAACCCGCGGCTGCGCGCCGTAATGGACAAGGCCCTGTCCGCCAACATGAAAAAGGACACCATCGAAAAAGCCATTGCCCGGGGCGCCGGCAATGACGAGGCGGATAACTACGAGGAACTGACCTACGAGGGCTACGGCCCGGGCGGCGTTGCCGTGTACGTGGAGTGCATGACCGATAACAAAAACCGCACCGTTTCGGATGTCCGCCACGCCTTCACCAAACGCGGTGGCAACCTGGGTACCGATGGTTCCGTGGCCTTCCTGTTCAGCAAGGTGGGCCAGTTGAGCTACGGCCCCGATACCGGCGAGGAGGCTGTTCTCGAACCGGCTCTGGAGGCGGGCGCCGACGACGTGGTTGCCAACGACGACGGCTCCGTGGACGTTTTTACGCCCTGGGAGGAATTTTCCGCAGTCAAGGCGGCCATGATCGAGGCGGGCCTGGCGCCCGACAATGCCGAGGTAACCATGATCGCTTCCACCACGGTGCCCCTGGACAGGGAGGGTGCCGAGAAAATTCTTGGCCTTATCGATCATCTCGAAGATCTGGACGATGTCCAGAACGTTTATACCAACGCCGACATCCCCGCCGAGGTATGGGAAGAGCTGGAGGCGTAGCCACTACGCGCAGAGCGCGTCTCTTCCCTGTAACGACTCCTGGAAAGCTGGATCGATCAACGATATCGCCGCCTGCCCTCTGATATGGATGGAGCTTCGCAGGGCTGGTTTTTTTCTGCCAGGTCAATAGGCGTTGGGATTGGTGAAGCCGGTGATTATGGTCAGCAGGATGATCTTCAGGTCCAGCAGAAGCGACCAGTTGTTGATGTAGTTGAGGTCGTACTCCACCCGTCGCTGCATTTTTTCCACCGTGTCTGTTTCCCCCCGCAAACCGTTAACCTGGGCCCAACCGGTGATGCCCGGCTTGACCTTGTGGCGCCACATATAGGACTGAACCAGATCCATGTAGTACTCGTTATGAGCCAGGGCGTGGGGCCTGGGGCCGACGATGGACATCCGTCCCTGAAGGACATTGAAGAACTGGGGCAGTTCGTCCAGGCTCGTGCGCCGCAGAAAGGCGCCAATTCTGGTGAAGCGCGGGTCGTCCTTGCGGGCCTGGGTGGGGAAGACCGTGTCCTCGGTGTGCAATTTCATGGTCCGGAACTTGTACACCTTGATGGGCTTGCCGCCGAGACCATGGCGCATCTGTTTATAGATGACGGGGCCCGGAGAACTCAGCTTCACCAGTAGGGCAATCACCGCGCAAAAGGGCAGAATCACGACCGAAATTATCGCCCCCACCACAATATCCTCGAGCCGCTTCAGGAAAGCGTTGCTGCCGTCCAGCGGGGTGTAACTCAGGTCCAGGGAAAAACGTCCTGCCACTTCCGAGGCCCGGTGGTTGAGCAGCTGCATATCATCAAATTCCGGCAGAAAGCGGATATCAACGGTCTCCCGGCGCAGGGCATAGGTGGCGTCCTTGATCACATTACCCAGGCTCAGGGGGAGACAGAACCAGATTTCGCCGGCATCGCAGGATTCCACCAGGTCGGGGAGGCTTTCCGGATCGAAATATCCCTGGCTGTTGTAGAGGGCGACGATCTTGACCGGCTGATAGCCGGATTCGTGGGCGTCGGGGATAAAATTATCCGGAAGGGAGGCGGGGTCCAGCGAGACGATAATCACATTTTTGAGGTTCCTGCCCCGGCTTCGCAGATAGCGGAAAAGGTAAAAGTGCCCGGTGCGATAGAGAACGCCGGATGTCCAGATGCAGACGATAAATGCCAACAGCCAGATGCGCGAATAATCCGCAGCGGTCTTGGTAAAGATCAGGAAGGCGAAAACCAGCGAGAAGGGAGCGATCAGGGCAATGGTGTAGTGGCTGAGAATCTGGGTCAGCGGAGCACCCCGGTGAGAGTGGTACATGCCCGCGACATTGAGGCAGAGAACCACCAGTACCGCCGTTGCCGCTATCAGTGCCAGGAAGTTGTCCCTGGGCAGCAGCTGGCCGAAGCGCAGCCAGTAGGCGACAAAACCGGAAGCCACCACCAGTATCAGGTCTATTACGGCGATCAGGGGCGCGTAGCTGACTTTAAAGGCGAAGGGGCGGTCGCGCATGGGGTTACCCTGGTAGGCGGGCACTCCTGCCGACAGACCGAGGCCCGGGCCGCGGCGAAAATGTCGTCTGATTTTCGGGTTGGGGCTGGTATTCATTCTACCCGCGGCCTACTGAGCCTGCTTTAACAAGAAGCTTATCCCGGTCCCCAGATGACTATGGTTTTGTGCCGCCGAACGGTTTATCCGCGGGCTTCCTGCCGGCCGGGCTTTCCCTATTTTTCGAACCGTTCCATTACCAGTGTAGCATTGGTTCCGCCGAAGCCGAAGCTGTTGGACAGCACCCGGTTCAGTTTGACATTGTCCTGGCGCTCGGTGACCACGGGCAGGCCCTCGGCGTCCGGATCGAGATTCTCGATGTTGGCTGAGGCGGCGATAAAGTCGTTTTCCAGCATCAGCAGGCTGAAAATGGCTTCGTGCACGCCCGCGGCGCCCAGGGAATGGCCGGTCAGCGATTTGGTGGAGGCGATGGGGGGGCATTTGTCGCCGAACACTTCCCGCAGGCCCTTGAGCTCCTGAATGTCGCCCACCGGCGTGCTGGTGCCGTGGGTATTGATGTAGTCAATGGGGCCTTCCACCGTGGCCAGGGCCTGCTCCATGCAGCGCACCGCACCTTCGCCGGATGGGGCCACCATGTCGTAACCGTCGGAAGAGGCGCCGTAACCGACGATTTCCGCATAGATATGGGCGCCTCTGGCCAGGGCGTGTTCCAGCTCTTCCACCACCAGGCATCCGCCGCCACAGGACATGACGAAACCGTCCCGGCCCTGGTCGTAGGTGCGGGAGGCCTTCTCCGGCTGATCGTTGTATTTGGTGGAGAGGGCGCCCATGGCGTCGAACATGCAGGCCATGGACCAGTGTTCTTCTTCGGAGCCACCGGCAAAAACGATGTCCTGTTTGCCGAGCTGGATCTGTTCGACAGCGGCCCCGATGCAGTGGGCGCTGGTGGCGCAGGCCGAGGCGATGGAAATATTGAGCCCCTTGATCTTGAAGGGGGTGGCCAGGCATGCGGAGACGGTGCTGGCCATGATCTGGGTGACCCGGTAGGGGCCGGCGCGCTTGACACCTTTCTCGCGGACGGTATCGATGGTTTCCACGAATTTTTCGCCGGACACGCCGCCGGAACCCATGACGATGCCGGTGCGCGGATTGGAGACCATGCTCTCCTCGAGACCCGAATCCTCGATGGCCCGCTCCATGGCGATGTAGCCGTAGGCCGCCGCGTTACCCATAAAGCGCAGGGTCTTGCGATCGATGTGGTCGGCCGGGTTCAGCTCGATCTGACCGGCGATATTGCTGCGGAGCCCCATCTGTTTGTATTCGTCTTTGTACTTGATCCCGGAGCGGCCCTGCCTGAGGGACTCGGTGACGGTTTCCTTGTCGTTGCCGATACAGGAAACCATGCCCATTCCGGTGATAACAGCGCGTCTCATGGATGACTCCTTTGAATTCACAAAGCGGCGGCACTGGCCTTCGTATTCTAATGGAAGCGGCTAAAAATTGTCAGTGGACGTGAACAGGCCGACCCGCAGGTCCTTGGCAGTGTAGATTTCGCGCCCATCCACTTCAACAGAGCCGTCGGAGATGGCCATCACCAGCTTGCGCTCGATAATCCTGGAAATATCCAGGCGATAGGTGACCTTCCTGGCCGTGGGAAGCACCTGACCGAAGAACTTGACCTCGCCGGCGCCCAGTGCCCGGCCGCGACCCTCGTTGCCTCGCCAGGCCAGGAAAAAGCCGGTCAGTTGCCAGAGAGCATCAAGGCCCAGGCAGCCCGGCATAACGGGGTCGTCCGGGAAATGGCAATCGAAGAACCAGAGATCCGGGTGGATATCCAGTTCCGCGGTCAACTCGCCCTTGCCGTACTTGCCTCCCTGGTCGCTGATGTGGGTAATGCGGTCCAACATCAGCATGTTGGGGGCGGGAAGTCTTGCCCGGTCGGGCCCGAAGAGTTCGCCCCGGCTGGAGGCCAGGATATCTTCCTGGGAGTAGGAATTCTGGCGTTGGTGGTAATCCATTGAGACGCGGTCCTCGATTGGCTGCGCAGCGGCACTCGCTGCGTCTTTCAAAATGACGCTGCATTCTAGCGAAATCGGGTCGGATGTCCAGTCGCCCCGGCATGGTTTGCAGGCTGCTTCCGCCAGCCCATAGGGTCAACAGGGGTCCACTTAATGTACAATTTCCGTTATGCGCCGGTAACCGGCGTACTGGTTGTATCGAGAAGCCGGTGCGCGTGCAACCTGCATGCGATAAGCTCAGCCCGGGATGGCCCGTGGTGTTCCGTGCGCGGGCCACTATCCCACATTCCCGCCCAAGCCTGCGGGCTGGCGTAACAATTGCAACATCGCTCCCTGGAAAGAATCGCCAAAGAAAGGACTGCCAAAAGAGAGAGTCGCCAATGATCAAGAAATGTCTGTTTCCGGTGGCCGGCTATGGAACCCGCTTCCTGCCCGCCACCAAGGCCATGCCCAAGGAAATGCTGCCCGTGGTCAACAAGCCCCTGGTTCAGTACGGGGTCGAGGAAGCCATCTCGGCGGGCCTCAACCAGATCGGTTTTGTTACTGGCCGGGGCAAAAGGGCCATCAACGACCATTTCGATGTCAGTTACGAGCTGGAGCACCAGATTGCCGGTACCCCAAAGGAGCAGTACCTGACCTGTATTCGCTCCATTCTCCAGCAGGCCACTTTCTCCACCACGCGCCAGACCGAGATGAAGGGCCTCGGTCACGCCATCCTGGTGGGGGAGTTGCTTGTCGGCTACGAGCCGTTCGGGGTCATCCTGGCCGACGACCTGTGCATCGTCGAAGAGGGGGACGATTCGGTCATGGAGCAGCTGGTCAAGGTGTATCGCCGTTTTGGCAAGTCGGTGGTGGCCATCACCGAAGTGCCCGAAGACCAGATTTCCAAGTTCGGGGTGATTGAGGCCGAGGAGTTGGAGCCAGGTCTCTATACCGTTTCCGGCATGGTGGAGAAACCCAGGGCGGAAGAGGCTCCCAGCAATCTGGCCATTATCGGTCGCTATGTGCTGACGCCGGATATCTTTGAGGCCCTGCGCCACACCGAGCCCGGCAAGAATGGCGAGATCCAGATTACCGACGCCCTGCTCAAACTGGCCCGCAAGGGCCGGGTGCTGGCCTACAAGTTCCGGGGCAAACGCTTCGATTGCGGCAGCGTGGACGGTTATGTCAAAGCCACCAATTACGTGTACGAGAACGTCTACAAAAAGGAGCACGACTGACAGTGAAGTTGAACTGCTTCAAGGCGTACGATATCCGCGGTCGACTGCCCGATGAGCTCAACGAGGATATCGCCTACCGGATCGGCCGGAGTTTCGCCCAGGTGCTCTCGGCGCGACACCTGGTGGTGGGCCACGATATCCGTCTCACCAGTCCCGGTCTCTGCGACGCCGTGGTGGAGGGTATTCGCGACGCCGGCTGCGATGTGACCCACATCGGCCAGTGCGGTACCGAGGAAATCTATTTTGCCACCTTCGCCGGCGGGTACGATGGCGGGCTGGTGGTCACCGCCAGTCACAACCCCATGGATTACAACGGCATTAAATTCGTGCGCGAGGGCGCCCGGCCGGTGAGCGGCGACGATGGCCTGCCCGAGATCAAGGCCCTGGCTGAAAGCGGTAATTTCGACGGGGCCGACCGTCGGGGCGAATTGCACCGGGCGACCGACAAGCGCCCCTATATTGATCACCTGCTCGGCTATATAGACGAGCTCGAGGCCCTGAAGCCCCTGAAGCTGGTGGTGAACGCGGGCAACGGCGGTGCCGGACCGGTGATCGATCTGCTGGAGGAGCACCTTCCCTTTGACTTCATCAAGGTGCACCATCAGCCGGACGGCCATTTTCCCAATGGCATCCCCAACCCACTGCTGCCCGAGAACCGGACCGCCACCGCCGAGGCGGTCATTGCCCATGATGCCGATATGGGCATTGCCTGGGATGGCGATTTCGACCGCTGTTTTTTCTTCGACGAACAGGGTCGTTTCGTGGAGGGCTACTACCTGGTGGGGATGCTCGGTGAAGCATTCCTGCGCAAGCATGGCGGCGGCACCATCGTCCACGACCCGCGCCTGACCTGGAATACGATTGATCGCGTACAGGCCCTGGGCGGCAAGGCGGTGCAGAGCAAGACCGGCCACTCCTTTATTAAACAGCGGATGCGCCAGGAAGACGCGCTCTACGGCGGCGAAATGAGCGCCCACCACTACTTCCGGGATTTTGCCTATTGCGACAGCGGCATGATCCCGTGGCTGCTGGTGGCGGAGCTGGTGTCAAAGTCCGGCAAGCCCCTCTCCGAATGGGTCAACGAGGGTATCGACAACTATCCCTGCAGCGGCGAGATAAACAGTGTCGTGGCAGACCCCCACGCCGCGCTAGACCGGGTGGCGCAGCATTTTGCCGACCAGGATCCGGTAATCGATCGCACCGATGGCCTGAGCATGGAGTTTCCCGCGTGGCGTTTTAATCTGCGCTTATCCAATACCGAACCCGTGGTACGGCTTAATGTGGAAAGTCGCGGCGACGAAACGCTGATGAAGGGGCGCACGGAGAAACTGCTGGAGCTGATTCGCGCCGTGGGTGACTAGAGCCAACCGCTAACGGGGCTGCGTCGCCCTCTTTTTTCCGGTTCGCCGCCGCCTTTTTATCTTGTTGGCAAGAGATATAAAAAAACCCCGCCGGTTGTCCCGGCGGGGTTTTTGCGGCTTGGCCGCTGATTGACCGGGTCAGTCGGCCTGATCCAGGGCCGCGGTCATATCGATAATGGCCTTTTTGCCGTCGCCGAAAACCATGTAGGTGTTGTCCATGGCGAACAGCGGGTTGGGCAGGCCGGCAAAGCCGGGGCTGAGGGAGCGTTTGACCACAACCACGTTCCGGGCCTTGTCCACGTGGAGGATGGGCATGCCGTAGATGGGGCTGCCCTTGTCTTCCCGGGCCATGGGGTTGGTAACGTCGTTGGCGCCAATGACGATGGCCACGTCGGTATCCTCGAAAGTCGGGTTGATGCGCTCCATCTCGATCAGCTTGTCGTAGGGCACCTCGGCTTCCGCCAGCAGGACGTTCATATGACCGGGCATCCGGCCGGCCACCGGGTGAATGGCGAATTCCACCTCGGTACCCCGGGCTTCCAGCACGTCCATCAGTTCCCGCACCGCGTGCTGGGCCTGGGACATGGCGAGCCCGTAGCCGGGGACAATCACCACGCGCTTGGCGGTTTCCAGCATCATGGCGATTTCGTCGGGCTGGGCGCTGGTGATCTTGCCCTCGTAGACCTCGTCGGCGTCCATGGTTTCGCCACCCTCGCCCATCACCCCGAAGAGCACGTTGGTGAGCGAGCGGTTCATGGCCACGCACATGATCTTGGTAAGGATCAGCCCGGAGGCGCCCACGAGGGAGCCTGCGACGATCAGCACCGTGTTTTGCATCACGAAGCCGGCGGCCGCCGCCGCCACGCCCGAGTAGGAGTTCAGCAGGGCGATGACGACGGGCATGTCGGCACCGCCGATAGGCAGCACCAGGGTCAGACCCAGCACGGCGGCCACGGCCACCAGACCCCAGAACAGGGCGGTGTTGGCGGGCTGGCCGATGAGCATTAGCACCAGCACCACGGCTGCCACGAAGAGGCCGGCATTGAGGAACTTCATGCCGGCAAAGCCGATGGGCTTGCCGGAGATCAGTTCCTGGAGCTTGGCGAAGGCCACAAAGCTGCCGGTGAGGGTTACGGTACCGATCAGTACGGTGGCCATAGCGAACAGCACACCGATAACGCCCACGGCACCCGGGCCGAAGCCGGTGCCCTCCAGGGCCAGCAGGTACTGGGAGGCGACCACACCCAGTGAGGCACCGCCGCCGAAGCCGTTGAGCAGGGCCACCATTTGCGGCATGGCGGTCATCTGCACCTTGATGGCCATAACGGCGCCGACGATGGCGCCGATAGCCATGCCCAGGGCGATCATTTCGTAGCTGATGATGCTCCGGTCGAGCAGGGTCACCAGTACGGCGATAAGCATCCCCACCGCCGAGGTGAGATTGCCGCGGACAGCGGTTTTCGGCCTGGTCAGACCCTTGATGCCCAGGATGAACAATACCGCTGAAAAGAGGTAGATCAGATCGACAATATAAGTACTCATTGTTTAGTTCTTCCTCTTGAACATGGCCAGCATCCGGTTGGTGACGAGATAGCCGCCAACCACGTTCAGGCTCGCCAGGATAACGGCGATGAAACCCAGGGCGCTCACCAGCGACGATTCGCCGCCGTGGCCCGCGGCGAGCAGGGCGCCCACCAGGGTAATGCCGGAAATGGCGTTGGTGCCCGACATCAGCGGTGTGTGCAGTGTCGGGGGAACCTTGGTGATCAGTTCCACGCCGAGGAACAGGGACAGCACAAACAGTGCCAGTTGCATCACGAGCAATTCCATCAGGAAGCCTCCCCTTCATTGTTTTCGGTGGCGGCCGGCTCGGGCTTGGCGAGCGGCTCCATGCCCAGCATGTCGCGCATGCGGGCGTGGGTAACGGTACCGTCGTGGGCGATGACGGTCTCATGGATGATTTCGTCTTCGAAGTCCAGGTGGATCTCGTTGTTGTCGTCGATGACATGGCCCAGCAGAATCTCCATGTTCTTGCCGATCATCTGGCTGGCATGCATGGGGATGGTGGACGGGACGTTCTCCGGGCCGATAATGGTAACGTCGTAGGCGGTGACGGTCTCGCCGAGTTTGGTGAGGGCGCAGTTGCCGCCGCGCTCCGCAGCCAGGTCGACAATTACCGAGCCGGGTTTCATGGCCTTGACCATGTCCTCGGTGACCAGGATCGGCGACTTGGCGCCCGGTACGGCGGCAGTGGTGATCACCAGGTCCTGTTCCGCCAGTACTTCGGTCATCAATTCCTGTTGGCGTTTGATGAACTCGTCGCTCTGTTGCTTGGCGTAACCCCCCTTGCCCTCGGCGGACTCGGTTTCCAGTTCCGGAAACTCGATGGGTTTGGCGCCCACGGAGACGATCTGCTCCCGGGCGGCGGGACGCACGTCGTAGGCTTCCACCACGGCGCCGAGGCGCTTGGCGGTGGCACAGGCCTGGAGGCCGGCGACACCGGCGCCCATGATAAAGGCGCGGGCCGGCTGCAGGGTCCCGGCCGCGGTCATCAGCATGGGCATGATACGCGGCGAGGCCGAAGCACCCATCAGTACCGCCTTGTAACCGGACAGGGTTGCCATGGAAGACAGCACATCCATGCTCTGGGCGCGACTGATGCGCGGTACGAGTTCCATGGCGAAACCGGTGACCTTCTTGTCGGCAAGGGTCCTGGCCACTTCCGCGGAGGCCAGGGGGTCCATCAGGCCGGCAATGACCTGGCCTTCGCGCAGCAGGGCAAGGTCGTCCTCGCCGTTAACGTCGTTGGCGCCGAAAGACTGCACCTGGAGGACGATATCGGCCTGCTTGAAGATATCTTCCCGGCTGTCGACGATTTCGGCGCCCGCCCCGGTGTATTCATCGTCGAGGTGTCCCGCGTTCTTGCCGGCATTCGCCTGGATGAGCACCTTGACGCCTTTGTCGGTCCAGACTTTCACGTTGCCCGGTGTCAGGGCTACGCGATTCTCGCCTGGCTTGTTTTCCAGTGGTACACCTATAATCACGAAAGTCTCTCCGTCAATCGTTATTGGGTGGTTCAGGGCCGCGTACTCTACCCGATCTGGGTCTTCAAGCATAGAACGTTGGTCGCCCCGACGTTGTAGCGGGTTTTATCGCCAATCCTTATTATAAGAAAAATTTATAGTGTTATCAGCCTGTTGTCGCGCTGGCCTGCCTTTGACCGGCGAGTCAGTAAAAAGTGGCCAGCGTCGGCCACGTCGATGAGCGGGGCGACGCTAACTGGAGCGGTTCAGGGCAAACCGGGCCAGGTCCGCCAGGGCGGTCTTCTCGTCCGAAGGCGGCAGCGTTGCCAGGCACGCCTCTGCCTTTTGCACGTGGCCCTTTGCCATGTCGAGGGTGTACTCGATAGCCCCGCAATCCTCGATGGCCGCGATTACCGGCTCCAGCCGGTCGAGCCCGCCATTTTCGATGGCGTCGCGCACCAGGGCCGCCTGTTCCGGTGTGCCTTTTTTAAGGACCTGGATCAGGGGCAGGGTGGGTTTGCCCTCGGCCAGGTCGTCGCCGGCGTTCTTGCCCAGGGAAGTGGCATCGCCGCTGTAGTCCAGGGCGTCGTCCACCAGTTGGAAGGCCATGCCCAGATGGTGGCCGTAGGAGGCCAGTTGCGTCTGTGCGTTCCCAGGCGCGCCGGCAATGACGGCGGCGGTGCGGGCGGCGGCCTCGAACAGCTGGGCTGTCTTTTTGCGGATGACTTCCAGGTAGGTGGCTTCGGTCGCCTCCGGGTTGCCGGCGTTGACCAGCTGCTGGACTTCCCCCTCGGAAATGATGTTGGTGGTGTCGGCCATAATGCGCATGACCTGCATATTGGCCAGGGCCACCATTATCTGGAAGGCCCGGGAATAGAGAAAATCGCCGACCAGGACGCTGGGGGCATTGCCCCACCGGGCGTTGGCAGTGGCGCGGCCCCGACGCAGTTCCGAAGTGTCGACCACATCGTCGTGGAGGAGGGTGGCGGTGTGGATGAACTCGACGATCGTGGCCATGGCGATATGGTCCTCGCCCCGGTAGCCACAGGCCCGTGCCGTCAACAATACCAGTAACGGCCGCAGGCGTTTGCCGCCGGCTTCGACCAGGTAGTGGCCGATGTTCTCCACCAGTGCCACATCGGAGTGCAGCTCGGCAATGATGCGGGCATTGACGGCTTCGAAGTCGGTCCTGACAACCTGGTGGAAGGGCAGCATGGGGAGAGGTTTCCGTGTCGCGACGGGCTGGAATCCTATGGAGGGGGGCTGGGCCTGTCAAGAAGAGGCGGAGTGGCGCCCGGATTGGCATCGCCGGAATAGAGGCAGCGGGCCATTGAAGCCGCCAGGCGCAAGGAATTGGGAGGGAATCAAGACGCTTGCGAAGCGGCGGGCTTTCCCTTAGAATTGCCGCCCTCTTCAGAGGGCCCCTTATGTCCCGGGGTTCCATGGCAGGCGTTTAACGGAGCGGAATATGTACGCGGTAATTGAAAGTGGCGGCAAGCAGCATCGTGTCGTGGAAGGGGAGACCCTGCGGCTCGAGAAACTGGAAGCGGCCACCGGTGACGCCATCGAGTTCGACAAGGTGCTGATGGTGGGCGAGGGCGACAACGTCAAGGTCGGCGCTCCCTATGTCGAAGGCGGCAAGGTCAGCGCCGAAGTGGTCAACCACGGTCGCGGCGACAAGGTCTGGATTCTGAAATTCCGTCGCCGTAAGCACCATCGCAAGCAGATGGGCCACCGTCAGTGGTTTACCGAAGTGAAAATTACCGGCATCAACGCCGACTGATCGGATTTGAAGGAGAGTACTCATGGCTCACAAGAAAGCTGGTGGTAGCACCCGTAACGGTCGCGATTCGGAAAGCAAACGTCTTGGCGTCAAGCGTTTCGGCGGTCAGATGGTCAAGGCCGGCAACATTCTGGTGCGTCAGCGCGGCACCCGTTATCACGCCGGCGAGAATGTCGGCCTGGGCCGCGACCACACCCTGTTCGCCACCGCGGACGGCACTGTCAGGTTTGTGACCCGCGGCGCCGAGAACCGCAAGTTCGTGGAGATCGTCCCCGCTTCCTGAAGGCGTACGGCAACCGCGACCACCAAAAAGCCCCCGCGCGGGGCTTTTTTTGTTGGCACTCCGCAGTCAAAGGGCCGGCTAGCGCCCCTCTATTGATATGAGAGCGATCCTCGATCGCGAAGAGGTAGCTATACGCAGGGATAATGCTTTCTATCGGTGTGGGAGCGATCCTTGATCGCGAAGAAGTAATTACAGTCGGCCATGTGCCGGATCGCCGGATCGCCGGATCGCCGGGCCGCCGGACCGCCGGACCGGCCTTAGTCATCACTCCCGCGACCTTATATACTGGATTCGTGAACGCAAACGCGAGGTACCGCCGTGAAATTTGTCGATGAAGCGCCCGTCACCGTGCACGCCGGCAATGGCGGTCACGGCTGCCTGAGCTTCCGACGGGAAAAGTACGTTCCCCGGGGCGGCCCGGATGGCGGTGACGGCGGTGACGGCGGCAGTGTCTTCCTGGAGGCGGACGACAGCATTAACACCCTGGTGGATTACCGGTACCAGCGACGCTACCGGGCCGAGAACGGCCAGCCGGGCAGCGGCGGCAACCGCACGGGAAGGAGTGGTGTCGACCTGATACTGCCGGTGCCCGTGGGCACCACGGCCATCGACGAAGATACCCGGGAAGTGCTGGGGGATCTTACCGAGCCCGGCCAGCGGCTGAAAGTCGCCCAGGGCGGTTTTCACGGCCTCGGCAATACCCGCTTCAAGTCCAGCGTCAACCGGGCGCCCCGCCAGACCACCGAAGGCAGCGAAGGAGAGACCCGCCACCTCAAGCTGGAGCTGAAAGTATTGGCGGATGTGGGGCTGCTGGGTCTGCCCAACGCCGGCAAGTCCACCTTTATCCGCGCCGTCTCCGCCGCCAGGCCAAAGGTGGCCGATTACCCGTTCACCACCCTGGTACCCAACCTGGGGGTGGTGAGCCTCCAGAAGCACCGCAGCTTCGTTATCGCCGATATTCCCGGTGTTATCGAGGGCGCCGCCCAGGGAGCGGGGCTCGGTATCCGTTTCCTCAAGCATCTGACCCGCAACCGGTTGCTCCTGCACCTGGTGGATATGGCACCCTTCGATGGCTCCGATCCCGCCGACAGTGCCGCGGCCATCGAGCGGGAACTGGCGGAGTTCAGCCCGACCCTGGCGCAACGGGACCGCTGGCTGGTGCTCAATAAACTCGACCTGCTGCCGCCGGAGGCGGTGGACGAGCGTTGCCGCGATGTGGTGGCCCGCCTGGGCTGGCAGGGGCCGGTGTACCGGATATCGGCCATCAGCGCCACGGGCACCCGGGAACTTTGTGGCGATGTCCTCGAATACCTGGAGGCACGGTGGCAGGAAGAGCGCCAGGATCCAGAAGCCGCCCGGCGGGAGCTGGAACTGCAGCGCCAGATGCAGCGGGAAGCCCGTTTGAAGATCGAAGCCCTGCGCGCCGCCAGGCGTGGCAAGCGGGAGGACGATAATGACGACGATGACGGTGATGTGGAAGTCATTTACGTGCCCTAGGGCCGGCCCTAGGCGGATGGCATGACCCGTTCTGCCGACAAGGGCCGGGTCATCGAAATAAAGCACCGCCTGGCGGGGGAGACATCGGTTTACGAGTGCCGGTGGCAGGCGCGAGGCTCCCGTGAAGGGGTGGTTTATTATCCTCTGCCCGGCGCTTTCGAATTCCACGGGCTCAGTCTCCCCGCGGGCAGCTTCAGCTTTGGCTATTTTTGGGAGGAGCGGCCGTACAACATCTATCATTTCCACTCCCCCGCGCGGGAGCCCCTCGCTCTTTACTGCAATATCGCCGATAGAACCCGCATTGGCGAGGATCGCATCGAATGGCGGGACCTGGTGGTCGATGTCCTGATTCTGCCTTCGGGTGACTGCCGTGTTCTGGACGAGGCCGAATTGCCCGCCGGCCTGGCACCGGATCTCAACACCTATATAGGCAAGGCCCGGGATCGGTTGCTGGCCACGAGCGGGGAGCTTGTTGCCGCGACGGAGGCTCGCAGCCGGGCTTTCCTTTCGCGCTAACCGCCGGGCTGCCCGGTTTTGCAGCAAGGGCATGGGGCCTTGCTGTAAAATTCATGCTTTTACACAATGGGGAAACTTGCCACCAATGTCCCGAGAAAACATAACCCGGGCCCGCCGCTGGGTCGTCAAGATCGGCAGCGCCCTGCTCACCGCCGACGGCCGCGGCCTCGACAAGGAGGCCATTGCCGCCTGGGTGGAACAGATGGCAGACCTGCAACGCCAGGGGGTGGAGCTGGTCCTGGTCTCTTCCGGGGCGGTTGCCGAAGGCATGTCCCGGCTGGGCTGGAAAACCCGGCCCGCCGCCATGCATGACCTCCAGGCCGCCGCCGCCGTGGGCCAGATGGGCCTGGTTCAGGCCTACGAATCGCGCTTCCAGGCCCATGGCCGGCACACCGCCCAGATTCTGCTCGATCACGACGACCTGTCCAACCGGGAGCGCTACCTCAACGCGCGCCGAACTCTCCAGGTATTGTTGCGCCTGGGGGTGGTGCCGGTGGTCAACGAAAACGATACGGTGGTCACCGACGAGATTCGCTTCGGCGACAATGATACGCTGGCCGGCCTGGTGGCGAACCTGATCGATGCTGACCTGCTGGTGATTCTCACCGACCAGCAGGGACTCTTCGACAAGGATCCCCGGGCCCATGCCGATGCCCGACTGGTGACCGAGGGCCGCGCGGGTGACCCCGCCCTGGACCGGCTTGCCGGCGGCAGTGCCGGCGGCCTGGGACGGGGCGGCATGATCACCAAGTTGCGCGCTGCCCGGCTGGCGGCCCGATCCGGCACCGACACTCTCATAGCCAGCGGCCGGGAGGAGCGGATACTCTCCCGGCTGTTGGCCGGGGAAACACTCGGCACCCGCCTTACCGCCAGCCGCGAACCCATTGCCGCGCGCAAGCAATGGCTGGCCGGTCAGCTCCAGGTCAGGGGTGCGCTCACCCTCGATGCCGGCGCCGTCAGGGTCCTGAGGGAACAGGGCCGCAGCCTGCTGCCCGTGGGCGTGGTGGCGGTAAGCGGCAACTTTACGCGGGGCGAACTGGTCAGTTGTGTCGACGAAAATGGCACAGAGATAGGTCGGGGGCTGGTCAATTACAGCGCGGAAGAGACCTCCCGGATTATCGGCCAGAGCAGTGCCCACATTGTGGAGCTGCTGGGGTACTGCGACGACGACGAACTGATTCACCGGGACAATCTGGTGCTGGTATGACGGAGAGGGAGAAACTGCCCATGAAAAAAGTCCTCTGGTCCCTGCTGTTGGCGCCGTGGATGGTAATGCCGGCTGCGGCCATAGACCTCGCCTGTGAAGATATGGCCCGGGAACTGGTTGCCCGTTACGACGAGGCGGGACTGCTGATGGCGGACGGCGAACAGGGCCGGGCCCTGGCGATTGCCCGTGATGTCTGTACCGGTGTCCAGGTGGACGCCCGTGAACAGCACGAGAAAGCCACTGAGCAGGCCCTGAAAAACTGGTTTATGGAGGATACCGGCGGCAAGCCGGGCAATGATCGCCTGGATCGCTTGAAGCGATAGCCAGGCTTTCGCTGCGCCAGCAATAAGCCAATCGGTATGGGAATCGGCCCGGAAGCTTGACGCCATGAAGGATTGTCGCTGCGGAAACTGTCGCCGTGCGGCGACGGGCTATTGCCTGGCTTTCTCTTGACGGCTTCCCCGCGGATTGCAACACTGCTCGCCAATAGGCGACGAGGCAGGCTATGGCGCGAATACTGGGTATCGACCCGGGTTCCATCAAGACGGGGTTTGGCGTTATCGATGTGACGGCTTCCGGCATGGTTTATATTGCCAGCGGCATCATCCGCCTGCCGGCCGTCTCCCTGCCGGAGAAACTGAAGATCATCCATGACAGCGTCAGCGAAATTATAGGCGAACACCGGCCCGACGAGATGGCCGTGGAAGAAGTCTTTTTCGCCCGGGATCCCCGCGCCGCGCTTAAGCTGGGCCAGGCCCGGGGTGCGGCCATCGTTGCCGGTGCCCGGCGGGACCTGCCGGTGGCCGAATACAGCGCCCGCACTGTCAAGCAGTCCGTGGTGGGCAACGGCGGCGCCGGCAAGGAACAGGTCCAGCACATGGTGGTCCGGCTGCTCAACCTGCCGGGACTGCCCAGGGAGGATGCCGCCGACGGTCTGGCGGTGGCCCTTTGCCATGGCCAGTCGCTGCGCACCGTCGCGACCCTGGGGCGTGCGTCGGTGGGCCGGACCCAGTACGCCCGGGGACGTTTGCGGGAGATTGCGGGAAAATGATCGGACGTATAACCGGTGTCCTGGTGGACAAGCAGGCGCCGGAGATCCTCGTGGATTGCCAGGGAGTCGGCTACGAGTTGCAGGTGCCCCTGAACACATTTTTCGAACTACCCGGAACCGGCGAGACCGTCAGCCTCCATACCCACTTTGTGGTCCGTGAGGACGCCCAGCAGTTGTTCGGTTTTGCCAGCATCCGGGAGCGCAAGCTGTTTCGCACCCTGATCCGGGTCAGTGGCGTGGGTCCCAAGATGGCCCTGGCCATTCTCTCGGGCATGACCGCCAGCGAATTCGTGCGCTGTGTGCGCGCCAATGACACCGCGACCCTGGTGCGCCTGCCCGGAGTGGGCAAGAAAACGGCGGAACGCCTGCTGGTGGAAATGCGTGACCGGATCGCTGACTGGGACGCCGGTGCCGCTGCGCCGGAGCCCGCCACCGCGGCCGCCGGCGGCGGCGACCACTGGCTTCAGGAAGCGGAAAGTGCACTGGTTGCCCTGGGATACAAGCCCCAGGAGGCAGCGCGTATGGTCAGTACCGCCATGCCCGGGGAGGGCGGTCTGGAATCCAGCGAGGAATTGATCCGTCTAGCCCTGAAAAACGTCGTCAACAAATAGCGCGCCCTTGCCATGATTGAAACCGATCGTTTGATTGCCCCGGAAGCCAGCGACAGCGAGGCGCGTTTCGACCGCGCCATCCGCCCCGCGAACCTCTCCGATTACGTGGGTCAACAGGCGGTGCGCGAGCAGATGGAGATTTTCATCGGCGCCGCCCGGGGCCGGGGCGAACCCCTGGACCACACGCTGGTGTTCGGTCCGCCGGGATTGGGCAAGACCACCCTGGCCAATATCATCGCCAACGAGCTGGATGTGAATCTCAGGGCCACCTCGGGGCCGGTGCTGGAGAAAGCCGGTGACCTGGCGGCACTGATGACCAACCTGGAAGCCGGCGATGTACTCTTTATCGATGAGATTCACCGCCTGAGCCCGGTCGTGGAGGAAGTGCTGTACCCGGCCATGGAGGACTATCAGCTCGACATCATGATCGGCGAGGGCCCCGCCGCCCGCTCCATCAAGCTGGACCTGCCGCCCTTTACCCTGGTGGGCGCCACCACCCGGGCGGGCCTGCTCACCTCGCCCCTTCGGGACCGGTTCGGCATTGTCCAGCGCCTGGAGTTTTATAACGTCCAGGAATTGACGACCATCGTCCAGCGCTCCGCCGGGATCCTTTCGCTGGCCATTGAGGACGAGGGTGCCGTGGAAATCGCCCGGCGCGCGCGGGGCACCCCGCGCATCGCCAACCGCCTGCTGCGCCGGGTCCGGGACTATGCCGAAGTGAAGGGCGACGGCCGGGTCACCGCCGATATCGCCGACAGGGCGCTGAATATGCTCAATGTCGACGAGTCCGGGTTCGATCACATGGACCGCCGCCTGCTGCTCGCCATTATGGAGAAGTTCGACGGCGGCCCGGTGGGTGTCGACAGCCTGGCCGCGGCCATCAGCGAAGAACGGGGCACCATCGAGGATGTGCTGGAGCCCTACCTGATTCAGCAGGGTTACCTGGTGCGCACCCCGCGCGGGCGCATGGCCACCCGCCAGGCCTATCACCACTTCGGCCTGCAGAGCCCGGCACGGGTCGCCGAACAGCTGAAGTTGATGGAAACCGGGGAATAACGGCGGGGTTATGCACCAGTTTGCCATGCCCGTCAGGGTATACGTTGAGGATACCGATGCCGGCGGCATCGTTTACTACGTCAACTACCTGAAATACATGGAGCGGGCCCGCACCGAATGGTTCCGGGAGCGCGGCTATGAAAAACCGGCGATGTTCCGGGACAACCTGATGTTCGTGGTTCACTCCCTGAACATTAGCTACCGCAGGCCGGCGCGGCTGGACGACCTGCTGGAAGTGACTGCCGCCGTGGTCAGGACCGGCCGGACCTATTTCGAGATGGACCAGCAGGTTGTCCGCGGCGATGAACGCATTTGCGTGGCCCGGGTCAAGGTGGCCTGCGTGTCCCGGGACGACATGAAACCCGCGGCCATCCCCGACGACGTCAGGGCCGCGGCCCTGGCCGCCGACCGACAAGAGAGGAGTGTTGTGTGACCCAAGAGCTTTCCCTGTGGGCGCTGATCGCGGGCGCCACCATTCCGGTGCAGATCGTTATGCTGATTCTTTTGCTGGCGTCGGTGGTGTCCTGGGTGATGATCGTCCAGCGCGGTATCTACCTGCGCAACGCCAACAGCAATTGCCACGCCTTCGAGGACACCTTCTGGTCCGGGGTCGATCTCAACCAGCTCTATCGGGAACTGTCCGCCAAGGTGCAGGACATCGGCGTGGTGGATGGCCTGGAGAGCGTTTTCAGGGCGGGTTTCCGGGAATTCAACCGGCTGGTGCAGCAGAGCCAGACGCCCCCGGAGGTGGTTATGGAAGGTACCGAGCGGGCCATGCGCGTTGCCCTCTCCCGTGAGCAGGAAAAGCTCAATATCCACCTGCCGTTTCTGGCCAGTGTCGCCTCCGTGAGTCCCTATATCGGCCTTTTCGGTACGGTCTGGGGGATCATGCACTCGTTCCGGGGGCTGGCTAACGTCCAGCAGGCAACCCTGGCAACGGTGGCGCCGGGTATTTCCGAGGCCCTTATCGCCACCGCCATGGGGCTGTTCGCGGCCATTCCCGCCGTGCTTGCCTATAACCGTTACGCGGCCATGGCGGAAAATATTTTCAGCAACTACGAGACCTTCGCCGAGGAATTTTCCAGTATTCTGCACCGGCGGGTGCACAGCGGGGACTGAGCCATGGCCGTGACCAAGACCCGGCACAAGCGCCGCCTGGTGGCCGAGATCAATGTGGTGCCCTACATCGACGTCATGCTGGTGCTGCTGATCGTGTTCATGATCACCGCGCCGCTGCTGATGCAGGGGGTCCAGGTGGAGTTGCCCAAGGCGCCCTCCGAACCGCTGGAGGAGACGGACAAGGAGCCGCTGGTGGTGTCCATCAAGGAGGACGGCACCTACTACCTCAACGTCGGCGATGGCGGCGACGAGGAGCCGGTGGCACTATCCGCCATTGAAGAACGGGTGGGCAAGGTGCTCAATGCCCAGCCCGGCACACCGGTGATGGTCTGGGGGGATACCGGCGTCGCCTACGGCCGGGTGGTGGAACTGATGAGTGTGCTGCAATCGGCGGGTGCCCCCAATGTCGGGCTGGTGACAGAACCGCCGTCGGATATGCGCTGAGGTCATATGGTCCAGCGAGGCTACTCCGTCGCGGTACTGGCCAGTGTGGGGCTGCACGGTTTGTTGGTTCTGCTGCTGGTGGCCGGATGGACGCCGGAAAACGAGCGCCGGCAGATCAAGAAGCCCAGGGTCATCGAGGCCCAGTTGCTGCAAATGGAGCCCGCCGTAACCCAGCCGGCGCCCCCGAAAGAGGACAGTGCGGCCCGGCAACGGGCCGAACAGCAGGAGCGGGAAGCCCGGGCGCAGCGAGAACAGGAACGCCGGGAGGCCCAGCGTCGCAAGGAAGAACAGGCCCGCCAGGCCGCCGAGGAGCGCAAGCGCCGGGAAGAGGCGGCCCGCCGGGAACGCGAGCGCCAGGAACAACTGGAACGGGAGCGGGAAGCCGAGCGCCGGCGCCAGGAAGAGCTGCGCAGGAAGCAGAAGGCCGAGGAGCTGGCCCGGGCCATGGCACGGGAAGAGCAGGCCATGGAAGCGGCCCGGAACCAGGAGCGCATCGGTTCCTACAAGGGGTATATTGTCAGCCAGATCGAGGCCAACTGGAGCCGCCCGCCCAGCGCCCGCCGGGATATGGAGGTGGTGCTGGAAATCCAGCTGGTGCCCACCGGCCGGGTGGTGGGGGTTACCGTGGTGGAATCCAGCGGCAATCCCTCCTTCGACCGGTCGGCGGAACAGGCGGTGCTCAAGGTGGGCCAGTTCGATCGGTTGCAGGGCATGGAACCGGCCCTGTTCGAGCAAAATTTTCGTACGTTACGGCTGCTGTTCCGGCCGGAAGACCTGAGGTTGTAGAGAGATTATGTTGCAAGCCTGTTTGAAGGGGATTTTCCTGGGCTGGGTGCTGGTCGCCGCCCTGGCCCATGCCCAGTTGACCATCGAAATCACCCAGGGGGTGGACGACCCCACGGTTATCGCGGTGCCGCCCATCGACCTGCGGGGTGGCGGCCTGGACACGGACCTGGGCAGTATCGTCGCCGCCGACCTGGAGCGCAGTGGCCTCTTCGCCCCCGTCGCGCGGGGCAATATGCTGTCCTTTCCCAGCAACCTGGGGGAGATCCATTATCGGGACTGGCGTATCCTCGGTACAGAGTACCTGGTGGTGGGGGAGGCCAGCCGCATCGGCGAAGGGCGCATCAAAGTGGATTTTGCCCTGGTGGCCGTACCCGGGGAGCGCACGGTGCTGAACCAGTCCGTCCAGGGTCGGGCCTCCGATCTGCGCGGCATTGCCCATTACATCAGCGATAAGGTCTACGAGGCCATCACGGGTATCCGCGGCGTCTTTTCCACCCGCCTGGCCTATATCACCGTGACCCCGGCTCCGGGCGGGGAGATGACCTACCGGCTGATGGTATCGGACGCCGACGGGGCCCGCGAGCGTATGCTGCTCAAGTCCAACGAACCCCTGTTGTCGCCCACCTGGTCGCCGGACGGCAGGGAGCTGGCCTACGTATCCTTCGAGACCGGACGGCCGGCGATTTTCCGCCAGCGTCTCGCCGATGCCTCCCGGGAGCAGGTTACCGCCTTCCGCGGTCTCAACGGCGCGCCCGCCTGGTCGCCGGACGGTCGCCGCCTGGCCCTGGTGCTTTCCAAGGACGGCAACCCGGAAATCTATACACTGGACCTGGTTACCGGTGAATTTACCCGTGTGACCCGGCACTTCGCCATCGATACCGAGCCCAACTGGACGCCGGACGGCCGCTCTCTGGTATTCACCTCGGACCGGGGCGGGTCCCCGCAGATCTACCGCATCGACCTGGGCAGCCGTGATATCGAGCGCATCACATTCCGGGGCAATTACAACGCCCGGCCCAGGCTGGCACCGGATGGACGCACCCTGGTGATGGTGCACCGGGACAACGGCCAGTTCCATATTGCCTCCCTTGATCTAAAGACGGAGGATTTCAGGATTCTGTCCCGGACCTCCCTGGACGAATCGCCGACGGTGGCACCGAACGGGGCAATGGTGCTCTATGCCACAAAACGCAACGGCAAGGGCGTACTGGCGGCGGTTTCCATCGATGCCGGTGTTAAATTCTTCCTGCCCACGCGGGAAGGCGACGTGCGGGAGCCCGCGTGGTCGCCGTTTTTATAATATGGAGCATCTGCTCCCCTTTCAGACCAAGGAGAACATCATGAGTATGCAAGCACTGAAAACCGGTTTTTTTGTATCCCTGCTATCCCTGTTGCTGGCCGCCTGTGCGGGTACCACCACGGAAGATCAGGCTGCGGGTCCCGCCGATACGGGCGCCGTGGCCGGCGATGAGGTGGCCACCGGTACTGTGGCCGACAGCGATATCGCCGGCGGCGATCTGGGCGCCGGCGGCGTTGCCACGGTATTCTATTTCGAGTTCGACAAGGCCGTGCTCAAGCCGGAAGCCCGTGCCGCCCTGGACGTCCATGCCCGGCGCCTGAAGAACAACCCGCGTCAGGTTCGCATTGAGGGCCATGCCGACGAACGCGGTACCCGTGAGTACAACATTGCCCTGGCCGAGCGCCGCGCCAATGCCGTCAAGGAGTATCTGGTGCTCCAGGGCGTCGATTCGAGCCTGATGGAAGTTATCAGCTACGGCGAAGAGCGTCCCGCCGCCCTGGGCAGCGACGAAGAAGCCTATGCCCTGAACCGGCGTGTCGAACTCAAGGAAGCGCGCTAACGCAGGGAGCCCTGCCAATTGATCCCGGAGGCCGGGCGCAGTATTCTGCGCCTGGCTTCTTTTTATTTAGGGACGGAAATATGCGCAATCTCAAGGCGATCCTGCTGATATTTGTATTTGGCCAGGCCTGCGCCGAGGCGCCGGTGGTGGATATAGAGGACCAGTCATCCGGCGGTCAGCCCGCGCGGGCCAGCGGCGGGCAGGGATCGGGTTCGGCCCAGCAGGTGGGGGTCGACATGTACTACCAGGTGCAGATGCTGCAGGAGGAAGTCCGCGAGTTGCGCGGTCTGGTGGAGGAACAGGCCCACGAGATCCGCCAGTTAAAGCAACGGCAGATGGACGATTACCGGGACCTGGATCGTCGACTCAGCGCCCTGATAAAAGAAGGGGGTGCCCCCGCTTCCGGTGCCGCGCTCCCGGAATCTGCGGATAACGGGCGCCCGGAGCCGGCCGCCCGTCCGGTACCCGCGCCTCGGGAGGCGAGCGACAGCGATGCCGAGCGGCAAAGCTACGCTGCCGCCTATGACCTGCTCAAGGATCGCAAGGTGGAACAGGCCACCACCGCTTTCCGGAATCACCTGAAGAATTTCCCCGATGGCCAGTATGCGGCCAATGCCCACTACTGGCTGGGTGAAATACACCTGCTGCAAAACGAACTGGAAAGCGCCCGGCAGTCCTTTGCCACGGTGGTGAACCAGTTTCCCGCCCACCGCAAGGCGGCCGACGCCATGTTCAAATTGGGCAAGGTCCTGCATCTTCAGGGCGAGGATGATCGGGCGCGGCAGATGCTGCAAAAGGCCGTGGACGCCGGCGGCACTGCTGCGGAACTGGCCAGGGCCTATCTGCGCGACAATTTCCAGTAGCGCTTCATCCTGTTACGGCTCGCTCCCGGCGAAAGAGCCGGGAGCGCCCTCCTGTCGGTCCCCGAAATATGTTTAAATGGCGGGCTGCAAACCCGCCCGTAACGCCGTCCTATGCACAAAGACTCGCTGAAAATCACCGAGATTTTCCATTCCCTGCAGGGAGAGACCAGCACCACCGGCCGACCCACGGTGTTCGTCCGCCTGACCGGATGTCCCCTGCGCTGTACCTACTGCGATACCGCCTACGCCTTCTATGGGGGCGAGCGCCGTGCCCTGGCCGATATTGTTTCAGAAGTGGCTTCCTACGGAACTCCCTATGTGACGGTAACGGGTGGCGAACCCCTGGCGCAGCCCGGTTGTCTCCAGCTGCTCGGCACCCTCTGTGATGCGGGGCACCGGGTTTCCCTGGAAACCAGCGGTGCCCTTTCCACCGCCGGTGTGGACGAGCGGGTGGCAGTGATTCTCGACCTCAAGACTCCTGCTTCGGGGGAAATGGGCCGCAACCTTTACGACAATATCCATCGACTTCGCCGCAGCGACGAGGTCAAGTTCGTGATCTGCGACCGGGGCGACTATGAGTGGGCGAGAATGCGTGTGGATGCCCTGAACCTCACCGAGAGGGTCGATAATATTCTGTTTTCGCCAAGTCACGGTCAGCTGGCGGGTGCCGAGCTTGCCGGCTGGATACTCGAAGACCGGCTGCCGGTGCGCTTCCAGACCCAGTTGCACAAACACCTCTGGGGCGACGAGCCGGGACGATGAGCGGGAAGGACCTGGCTGGCAAGCAGCCCCGCGCCGTGGTGCTGGTGTCCGGGGGCCTGGACTCCGCTACCGTGTTGGCCATCGCCCGGGCCGAGGGCTATGACTGCCACACGCTAAGTTTTGATTACGGTCAGCGACACCGGGCGGAGCTGTCGGCTTCCGCGCGGGTCAGCCGCTCCCTGGGCGCGGTGGAGCACAAAACCCTCTCGATTGACCTGCGGGCCATTGGCGGGTCCGCCCTCACCGACGAAGACATCGCCGTACCCGAGGCGCAGACCCCGGGTATTCCCGTGACCTATGTCCCCGCCCGCAATACCGTGTTCCTGTCCATCGCCCTGGGGTGGGCCGAAGTCCTTGGTGCCCTGGATATCTTTATCGGCGTTAATGCCGTGGACTACTCGGGCTACCCCGATTGCCGCCCCGAATACATCGAGGCTTTCGAGAAAATGGCTAACCTGGCCACCAGGGCCGGTGTCGAGGGCCATCGATTGAATATCCACACCCCGCTTATGGAGCTGTCCAAGGCGGAGATTATCCGCCGCGGCATGGCGCTGGGTGTTGACTATGCCGAAACGGTCTCCTGCTACCAGGCAAGCTCCGATGGGCTGGCATGCGGTCGCTGCGACAGCTGCCGTCTGCGTCTGCAGGGCTTTGCCGAGGCGGGCGTTGCCGACCCCACGCGCTACGCGAATTAAGGCCCTTTTGCGCTTGACCTTTGTCTGCTGATAAGTAAGATATGCGCCTCTTCGGGTCGTTAGCTCAGTTGGTAGAGCAGTTGGCTTTTAACCAATTGGTCGCTGGTTCGAATCCAGCACGACCCACCAATTAAAAAAGGTCACCCAGCGGGTGGCCTTTTTTAATTGGCAGATAGTCCGGACGCGTTCTTTGAAGCGC
>MRWG01000574.1_pt1 | contig 36919 bp, 32 predicted proteins | sample 1013341 | NCBI WGS metagenome assembly MRWG01 (sample SAMN06117577, study PRJNA244670) | biofilm metagenome | biome: Water; feature: Cathode Biofilm; material: Biofilm; isolation source: microbial consortium enriched at the cathode of a solar microbial fuel cell | place: USA: District of Columbia ... | reverse complement strand
GCGCTTGCGTTTCATATCGGGATCTCCTGTTGTCTCGATTATAAGGAAATCCCACATTCAGGGTGGCTCGAATTATTGGGGTACGGTCAGTCAGGGTTAGCAGGGTGGTTGTTTTTTGCACAGTGGTCTCCCTTGGGCTGGGTGTTGGGGCTGTGTTGGTTTGTTATTGGGTTGGACGGGGGTAGTTGGGGTTTAGTTTGTTATGGATTTGGTGGGATGTCTAGTTTGGGGTATGGTTGGGGTTGGGGTGGGGCATCCAGAGAAATTTGGTATGAGCAAAGAGTGTCTCGGGAACTGAATGCTCCTTAAAGTTCTTGATGGCATCTTGTTGGGCTTAGATGTTAATAATTCAGCAAACTAAGATTAATTTGATTAGAAAGTTAAAGGTATCCCCACATTTTTATCGCTGGTTATGGGGATGTGTATCGCTTCAGGCATGTATTAAAAATGAACAGAGAAATTGGAAGTTTAAAAATTGCCAATAATCCGGCTACGCGAAACTATCTCCGTGGTATAGCCAGAGAGAGTAAACCAGGCAAAATAAAGAAAGTGCTAGATAGAATTCAAGTGAAATGTGGAGATGACGAGCTTAGGCGGGCGATACTAATTATAAATAGTAATCCATTATTTGAAAATAACGGCATTTGCCGAGAATTTAACAAATCGTTCCCCGTTGGATTGCGCAATACGGTTATTTTCCGTGTAGAAGAGATTGTTGAGCGCTTAAACGCTAGTTCAAACAAATTATACAGTATTCTAACTTACCATCATGAGGCCCAAACAAAAATCCATCAAGAAGACTATGAAGGTGCGCTAGCGATATTCAAAAAATCTATTAATAGTTATGGCGTGTCCTGTTATCTCTACAGGTCAATAATCTACCTTCAGAATCGAACAGCAGCTAATGATGATAGAGAATATTTCAAATCGGAAATTGAAGAAATCTTCAGGCAAACCGCGCTAGACAGGTTCAGATTTATCAGTAATGTTGTAAAGGAGTTGAATAATGTAAGTAGTGACTACTTCAATATCTATCGGAAATTGATAGCTATGGACATAACAGAGCCATTTGAGCATATAGTTAGTTCATATCTAGATCATATAACTACGGATAGAGAGTTACATTTGGCTAGATTGAGTAGTTTCTATTCAATCTCTCTAATCGATGCTCTTCTGTATATACTCAATACGAATAAGTATTCAAATATATTTGAAGAAGCTGTCCGACAAATACCGAAAGTTCTACTTGATCGATATTCCCAAATAGCGATTCTTCGTACAAATCTCAATCAATTTACGAAATTGGAAAGTGAGTACGAATTCAGTACTAGCTTGTTCAGAGAGGCGTATTTGCTAATAGAGCAAAATGATATTCACCGCTACAAAACTGTGCATGGATCACTCTATAATCCTATGCCCGAAAAATATGTAGAGCGATCAAGTTATGAAAAAAGGCTAATTAGAGAGTATTTCGAGAGTGTCAGTTCGCTTAAAGATCTAGATCGGGAGACAAAAACTCGAGTTAATTTTTCGAAATTTTGTGTGGCGGAGAACAATACTTTAGAGAGATCAAATGCGCTACTTTACTTTATTGAGAATCAAGATGGTTTGATCGGAGAAGAGAAAGAGTTTGTGTCATTGATGTCAAAAACTTGTGATATCGGAGAAATATGTCCTTCAAGTTATCTGTACAAAATAAAACAAAATGCTCATAGCTATGATATGTCTTTGGTCATGGCTTGCCTAGTTTCAATAAGCGACAATACCAGAGCTGCAGACCATGAGCTCAGAAAAACCCTACAAGACATAGCTGTAAATAATTTCAATAAAAGCCTAAAAGAACTACTGGAGCATCTCTTCGATATATCTCCTGCTGTAACTGGACATTTAGTAAATTTGTGTGATCAGACATTCCTGATAAAACTTTTTCACTTGATTCCGAGCCCCAATAAGGCGCTGGAAGTTAGAGCAGACATTTTGGAGTGGTATGGAGAAAAAACATCAGATTCTGTATATCTAGACAGGGCTAAGAATCATCGTATTGATGTTCAGATTAATAAAGAAAAAGGCACTATTGATGATTCTAGAATATATGTAGATCCAATGAAATTTACGCAATGGATCGAAGATCACATATTGCCAGAGCTAGTTGTATATCTGTATTTGCAGTCTGAGTACACTCCCGTTACCTCTGTGTCAATCAGTTGGGGTTCAGTCAATTCGGGCATATCTCATCAAGACCAAGCTGCTAGTCTTCTTTTAAGGTGTTATGAAGAATTTTGTAATAATCAAATATTTGGGGTGGCTTCGTACTTGGGGCGCCGAATACGGCACGGAACTTTCAAGGGTACGGCTCTAAAAGAAGTAGAGCAAATTTTTCATAATGATGAGTTTAGTGAGATTAAAAATGACAAAGAATTTCAAGATGAGTTTAAAGCTTGGCTTGAATCTTATAGAGATGTTCTCGAAGCTATAAAGTCAGAGGAGCTCTATTTTTGCAGTAAGAAGAAGCCTAATGGCATGTTGCATTCAAACTTTAATACACCGCGAAAGGTGCAGCAAGCAAACAGGATGTTCATGGATGTTCTTAACACCTTCGCGCGGAACGAAGACCAAACTGGTATCCCTCATCTAATAGCTGAATACTGTTGGCAGATTATTGAGGAGGACTTGTCTGAAATCCGCAAGCGTTTAGAGAGTTTGAAAAGGCATTGCGCTACTTTGAAGATTGAAAACCAAAGGTTAACCAAGCATCAGTTTAAGTCTGTAACGGGGTTTTGCAACGAGGTGAATGCAGTAACATCAGAGAAGATGAGGATTATTTCTGAATGGTTTAGAAGGCCATCTACTGCATCTGCTTCTGCGGATTTGGTGCTTCTATTCAGGGCCGTAGTGTCAGAGGCAAAAGAGCAAAATGAGTATTTCGATCCACAGTTGAAGTTGCCAAGCAACACATGGGATATACGAGGAGGAAGGTATCACGCTATCTATGATGCCTTATATATTCTGATTGTTAATGTTGCTCGACATGGTAAGCCGGACGGTAGATTGGAGTTTCAGGTGGAAGATTCTGACCCAGATGAAATAAAGCTTATTGTGATTTCCGAATTGAAGGATGGTGATGATGAGGCCTATGTTCGAGGCCAGATCAACGACAAGCTTTCTGCAGGCTATGACGATGCCAATACGATTGACAAAAATAGTGGTATAAAAAAGCTGAAACAGCTTACGCAGGATATTTACATTAGAAATATAGTTTATGATGTTGGCAATAGAGGTATAAAAGCTTCAATTGGCGTGGCTATGGGGCGCTGACCATGAAAGTGCTCATTGTCGAGGATGACTCTTATAAATATAGAGAAATTGAAGCTATAGTGCAGGGCTGTAGTCGCAGCTTTCAGATCGAGCACACTGATAATGTTTATCAAACCATTAACTATCTTAAAAAGAATAAGCCAGATCGAATTATATTGGATATGTCGCTACCAAGTCACCCTGGCAGGCCTGGTGAAGGTAACCCGCTGCCTATGCCAGATGGAGGGATAGAGGTAATTCTAGAATTAAGAAGCTTAGGATGCTCTTCTATTCCAATAATAGTGATTACGCAGTATCCGGGTATAGAGATAGAATCTTCCTATTATTCAATAGATGCAGCAAAAGCTAAAATTGGTTCTCTATATGGCATAGAAAATTTATTTGTCGCTAAGCACTCATCTGAAGATTCTGATTGGGAAGTTACATTGCAAGAATTTCTGGAGTTGTAAATGGAGATTTTGCTAATTGAGGATAGTCAGAAGAAAATTGCAGCGATTAATGAGGTTCTTAACAGTAATTTGGAATATGGGCAATTAAAGTTGCGAGTTGTCCGAAGCTTGAACGAGGCAAGGCGCTGCATACTATGTGCCAAATACGATCTAATAATATTCGATATATATCTCCCAGTGAGCGATGCGGAAGGCGATACCGCTGTTGATGTTTCCTCTGAATTGATAGATGAGTTTTCTGTTAGTAAAAATTATCTAACCGAATCCCTTGTAATTACCCAGTATCCTCTGGATGAAATAGATTCACTGCATCAGTTTAATGCCAATGGTGTTACCGTTGTAGCTTATTCGGAAAGTGATAAGCGCTGGATTCATAGCTTGGAGATAAAATTATCCCGAATTAAAAGGAATGTTAAGTATGAGTTTCTAATATTTTGCGCTTTAACTAAGGAAAGGGATGCATACTCCAAAACCAATGCTTCAGTCGGTGAAGGAATAATTTTGAAAGGTCTCGATTGCAAGGAAATCGAAATTTCTGATCATTTTGGATTAATCATAACCCCCCCGAAAATGGGGTTGGTGAATATGGCGATCACAGCTTCAAAGGCGATTGAGTATTTTCAGCCGAAGATTGTGGCGATGAGCGGAATTTGTGCTGGTGTTAAAGGAAATTCTAGTTACCTAGACTTAATAATCCCAGAAAGATGCTGGGAGTACCAAACTGGCAAATTTATAGACGGTGAGTTCAAGCAGGAACCTTATCATTCGGCTATGAATAGCCAGTTATTCCTTGAGCTAAGGCAATTTTATAGTAACTCAAAGTTAAGGGAGATGTTGGGGGAAGGATTGTCAGAGTCTGAGGTAGGATCTTTTAGAATTGTTTCTGGCCCAATGTCGTCGGGATCTGCAGTTATAGCTGACGAAAATAAAATGAAAGAGGTTGAAGAGCAACATCGAAAGATGGTTGGATTGGAAATGGAAATGTATAGTCTGTATGAAGCTGCTCATCAATCGCTTTGTAGTCCACTTTGTTTTGGCGTGAAATCTGTTGTGGACATGGGAGATTCATCTAAAGGATCGGGTTTTCATTCCTCTGCTTCGATACTTTCTGCTAGATTCGTTGTAGGGTTTCTCGGTCAAAAATTAAATAATATAGACGAAACTGAATGTTTATAGCGATTTGAGCTTATTCAAAGTGGTCGGATAAAAATTGACCCCCAAATAAGCATTCTGAAAACCAACAAAAAGCCCGACTTAAATTGCTTAAGCCGGGCTTCTAAAATGGTAGCTATGGGTGGACTTGAACCACCGACCCCAGCATTATGAATGCTGTGCTCTAACCAGCTGAGCTACATAGCCAAAATTTCTACTGCGGCTTCCGATAGCACGTCATCTGAAAATTTTATTTCCGATTTATCGCTCAACGTATGTCTGTATACGCCTGCGCAATAAATCGGAAATAAAATTCCCAGCTAACGCACTCTCGAAACCCTCGCTACGAAATTTAATACTTTCTGGGTCTGTGCAGGCCTGCTGCACGATCCTTTCTCGGTACTAAATCCTTTCAGGAATCCTGGCGGTTTGCCATTCATCCCTCGCGGGCTTTCGATTTTCTGCCGCCTTGCCAGATTCAGTTCAAAACCCGAATCCGAGCGGGAATTCTAACCCTTCCTGCTAACCCACTCCAGATCGGCCCGGATTGGCGGAAGGCCGCGAATTTTGGCGATTTCGGGGGGCTTTGTCAAGATTTTGGGGCTTATTCTGCCAGAAAACGGTCCAGGCGCTGTTGCAGGGTTTCCAGCTCGGCCCGGAGCTGGTCTCGCTCTTCCAGCAGGTTCACCACCAGGGCCACCGCCGACCAGTCCAGGTCCAGATCTCGTCTGAGGCGGCTGGCGCGGCGGATGACGCTGACACTGGTGATATCAAAGGCCCATTCCTCGGGGCGCTTGCCCTGGGGCTGCACGATGCCAAGCTCAACCAGCTCCTCGCAGGCTTCTCTGGGCAGGTTCAGCTCGTGGCAGACTTCGCTGAGTTTCAGCAGGATGTATTCGCTCATGACTTGCCTCCGCTGCCCATTGTAGCCCGTGGATCAAAACCCGGGTGCTGCTTTTGCAGGTTTTCCCATAGGGTCCTGGCTTTTTCTGTCTCGCTCTTGTCCGGCATTACCACCTTGAGGATTACATAGAGATCACCCCGGCCGGATTTGGTCGGCAGGCCGTGGCCCTTGACCCTCAGGCGCTGGCCGCTCTGGCTGCCGGGCTGGATGCTGAGGCTGATCTTGCCGTCGAGAGTGGGTACGGTCACCTTGGCGCCCAAGGCGGCTTCCCAGGGGGCCACGGGCAGGGTCAGATGCAGGTCGTGGCCCACGGCGTCGAAATCCGGGTGGGGCACCAGTTTGATTCTGAGATACAGGTCGCCAGCGGCGCCCTTGCCATAGCCGGGGCCGCCCTGGCCCTTGAGGCGGATTCTTTCGCCGTGGCTGACGCCTTTGGGAATCTTCACCTTCAGGGTCTTCTTCACCTGCTGCACACGGCCGCTTTCGTCGTATTTGGGAAGCTGGTACTGGATGGTTTTCTTGTCATCCTTGAGGGTTTCTTCCAGGAATACCGGCAGGTCGATCTCCACGTCCTGGCCGCGGCTGGAATAGAAGTCCTCGCTGGAGTCATGGCCACGGCTGCTGCGGCTGAAACCACCGCCCATGCCACCTTTTCTGGCGCCACCCATGCCAGCGCCAAAGATATTGGCAAAGAAATCGGAGAAGTCGGCGCCATCGCCGAACTCGAAGCCGCCGCTGTGGCTGCTCTGCCAGCCCGGGGGCGGCTCGAAGGATTCCCCGGCGCGGCCGCCGTATTTCTTCAGTTGATCATATTCGGCCCGGCGCTCGTCACTGCCCAACACCTCCCAGGCCTCGGACACTTCCTTGAAACGGTCCGCGGCATCGTGCTCGGAGCTCACGTCCGGATGATACTTGCGCGCCAGTTTGCGGTAGGCCTTCTTGATGTCGGCCTTGTCGGCATCATCATTGACGCCGAGAATCTTGTAGTAATCCTTGAATTCCATGCTGGAGTTGATTCTCCTGAATCAGGGGGTTGGTGGGTGTTCACCTGTGCTATCGCCTGATTAGTAAAATTGGGCCTTTGCAGCTAATTATCAAGTGATTAGCCGGGGATGGGCTGAGATAGATCAAGCGGGCAGCTCAATTTCGTAGGCTTGCAATTATTCTCGGGTCAGGGCTTGATAAGTCCCATATTGGGACCTATAGTACCCAATATGGGACCTTTCTTGGGTCAGCTATTGTGTGAGTTTATGCCATGAAATCTGTCGCAGAAGCACTGTTTACCAAATCCCAGCGTAAGATTCTTGGGCTGCTCTTTGCCCACAGTGACCAGACTTTCTATCTGAATGAAATTGTACGGCATGCCGCTATGGGCAAGGGGGCGATCACCCGTGAGCTGGATAATTTGCGTGATGCAGGAATTCTCAACGCTGTGAAATCGGGTAATCAGTTGCGCTACCAGGCTAACGAGGCTTGTCCGGTGTACAGTGAACTGAAAAACCTGATTCGCAAGACAGTTGGCATCGCCGATGTGCTGGCTGCTGCATTGAGCCCTCTGGCAGACAAAATTCGTTTTGCTGCTGTCTATGGCTCCATCGCCAAAGGGAAAGAGAAGCCTGACAGTGATCTGGATTTACTGATCATTGCCGAGAATCTTGCCTATACTGATGTTATGGAGGCTTTGCTGGCGATCGAACAGCAACTGGGTCGAACGATCAATCCCACGCTGTATTCGCTGTCCGACTACCACCAGAAGCTGGCGAAGGATGATTCTTTTTTGGATCGGGTGTTGCGGCAGGAACTGATACCGGTGATCGGGACGATGGATTTAATGTGAGTCATGTGCTTTGGCGCGCCACCATGCTCCAGGCACAAATTCAAGGCGAGCGCGAGCCTGTTACTATTTATTAGACATAGTAATCCGCGAGAAATGAACTTATTGGTTACGCGAGATTAAGGAAGAATTGAACAATTAGGTCGATATCGCTAGTCGAAAGTTTGACTAAGCCTACCCAAGGAATAACTCTTATTGCAGAAATTTTCATCTGTATCTGCATATCGATTCGAGTGTTTTTCCATCGATTGGATATCAACCGGAATTGTAAGTTCATACAATCTCCAGCAATAGTAGGGAAGTGCCTGCAAGGGATAGCGGGCATAAAAAAACCGCCAGAATTGGCGGTTTCTGTCAGGCAGGGGCAACCCGCCTAGCTTGGTAAAACATAGCCCTATTTTGAGGGTTAGTCAATATTTCTGGCTAGCATTCAGTTCAGTCTGCCATCGGGATTAAACGAAAGTCACAGCACTATCCGTTCTCTCACTGGACTGATCATGCAGCAAATCGGAGTTAGAAAATGCTACACATCAAATCAGTAAAATACCTCGGCGGTCACCGGCTCTGGGTAGCCTTTGACGATGGCACCGAAGGGCAGGTGGATTTGCGATCCTGTTTGCAGGGGCCGGTATTTGAGCCTTTGCAGGCAGAGACCTGGTTCGCCCGGGTCAGCGCTGACCCGGAGCTGGAAACCATTGTCTGGCCGAATGGTGCCGACTTTGCGCCGGAATTCGTTAAGCAGCTGCACGAACAGCAGCGTGAGGGGCAGGCTGGCGAGAAGCCCTCAGTCAGACATTAAACCGAAAGTGAATAATATCGCCATCCTGGACAATATACTCCTTGCCCTCTAGCCGCCATTTACCTGCGTCCTTGGCACCGGCCTCACCGCCGTTGTCGACGAAATCCTGATAGCCGGTTACCTCGGCGCGGATAAAGCCTTTCTCGAAATCGGTATGAATAACCGCCGCAGCCTGGGGGGCTGAGGCGCCTTCCTTGACGGTCCAGGCGCGCACTTCTTTCTCACCGGCGGTGAAATAGGTCTGCAGGCCCAGCAGGCGATAGCCGGCGCGGATCACCCGGTCCAGGCCCGGTTCTTCCATGCCCAGGTCTTCCAGGAACTCGGCCTTCTCTTCGTCTTCCAGCTCGGCGATTTCCGCTTCCAGCTTGTTGCAGATGCTGACTACCTGAGAGCCCTCGGCATCGGCGATGCCGCGCACAGTATCCAGATGGGGATTATCCTCAAAGCCGTCCTCGGCCACATTGGCGATATACATCACCGGCTTCAGGGTCAGCAGATGCAATGGCTTGAGGTCGGCCAGCTCTTCCTTGTACAGGTCCATGGCCCGCACCGGCTTGGCTTCGTCCAGTTGCGCCTTCACCTTCTCCAGCAGCGCCGCCTGACGCTGGGCATCCTTGTCGCCGCTCTTGGCCACGCGGCTGACCCGGTCCAGGGTCTTCTCCACGGTTTCCAGGTCCGCCAGGGCCAGTTCGGTGTTGATGATTTCAATATCCGCCGCCGGGTCGATCTTGTCGGCAACATGGGTGACATTGCTGTCTTCAAAACAGCGCACCACATGGGCAATGGCATCACACTCGCGGATATTGGCCAGGAACTGATTGCCCAGGCCTTCACCCTTGGAGGCCCCGGCTACCAGGCCGGCGATGTCGGTGAACTCCACCGTGGTGGGAATGGTCTTTTGTGGTTTGACGATGTCAGTGAGGGTGTCCAGGCGCTCGTCGGGAATGGAGACGATGCCGGAGTTGGGCTCGATGGTGCAGAAAGGAAAGTTCTCGGCGGCAATGCCGGCCTTGGTAAGGGCATTGAAGAGAGTGGATTTGCCCACATTGGGCAGCCCGACGATTCCGCATTTTACTGACATGGATGTTCCCTGTTGATTGCTGGCCAGCCAGGCCCGTTGTTAAGTGTGTAGCAGCCGCATGGCGGCTTCCCAGTCGCCATTGACGGCTTTGGGCATGACGCTGATGGCGCTTTCAATATCCTGCATGATGGCATCGGCCTCGCTGCGTGAGGGGTCACTCAGCACATAATTGGCCACCATGGATTTGTGGCCCGGGTGTCCCACGCCGATGCGCAGACGGTAGAAATCCCGGTTGCCGCCCAGGGCATTGATGATATCCCGCATGCCGTTATGGCCACCATGACCGCCGCCCTGTTTGAAACGGGTGACGCCCACCTCGAAATCGATCTCGTCATAGGCCACCAGCATATTGGCCGGGTCGATCTTGTAGAAATTACAGACCGCCGCAACCGACTTGCCGCTACGATTCATGAAGGTGGTGGGGAATAACAGGCGCACCGTGCGCCCATCGATGGTGATCGTGCCGAATTCACCGAAGAACTTGCTCTCGCCACGCAGGCTGCCGCCATAGGCTTTGGCCAGATGGTGGAGAAAGATGACGCCGGCATTGTGACGGTTGGAATCGTGTTGTGGGCCCGGATTGCCCAGGCCCACAATCAATTCCAGAGGATGGTCGCTCATGGCGAATCCCTGAATGGAAAGACAGACTAGGAGTCGTCACCCTCGGATGAGTCTTCCGCTTTCTTGTCAGCGTCAGTGGGCACTTCCGCATCGGGTACTTCAACGGCAGTGTCGGCTTCTTCCACTTCAGCTTCGCTGCGCGGTGCCTGAACAGCCACAACCGGCAGGTCGTGCTCTTCGCCGTGGGACAGCTCAACACTGGTCACGCCTTCCGGCAGCTTGATGTCGGAGATGTGCAGGGAGTCGCCGATTTCCAGCTCGATCACATCCACTTCGATGTACTCGGGCAGGTCTTTGGGCAGACAGGTCACTTCCAACTCGTTCATGTTCTTGATCAGGTTACCGCCGTCCTGCTTGACGCCCTTGGCCTTCTCTTCGTTCATGAAGTGCAGGGGCACGTTGACGTTAATTTCCACATTGGCCTGAACCCGCTGAAAGTCAGCGTGCATGATGAAGGGCTTGGCGGGGTGACGCTGCAGGTCCTTGATAACCGCCTGCTGCTTGTCCTTGCCAATATTCAGGGTAATGATGTGGGAGAAGAACGCCTCATTTTCCGTGGCATGGAAAATGTCGTCATGGGGAATGGACAGGGACACCGGGTCCTCGCCACCACCATAAAGTACGGCAGGAATTTGATTGTTCAAACGACGCAGGCGGCGGCTCGCACCTTTGCCCTGGTCCGTTCGAACTTCACAGTTCAGTTCAAAATCGCTGGCAGACATAATTGTCTCCTTCACGTTAACTCAGACAGCTTGCGACCAGCTTGTCCGAGGGTTAAAAAAAGACAGTGACCCAAAAGGCCACTGTCATTCTCAGTCGGGGCAAATCCCCGCATTCCGTTTGCCGGCCAGGCCGGCGAATTCATCAGGTGTTATCGAACATGGCGCTGATGGATTCCTCATTGCTGACCCGGCGAATTGACTCGGCCAACAGCTTGGCCATGGACAATTGACGGATGTGCTTGCAGTTTTTGGCTGCATCACTCAGCGGAATCGTATCAGTCACCACCAACTCATCCAGGTTGGACTTGGTCACGTTCTCGATGGCCGGACCGGAAAGCACCGGGTGCGTACAGTAGGCAACCACCTTCTTGGCACCATGCTCTTTCAATGCATCCGCCGCCTTGCACAGGGTGCCGGCGGTATCCACCATGTCATCGACGATCAGGCAGGTACGATCTGCTACATCACCGATAATATGCATCACCTGCGCCTCATTGGCGGTGGGGCGACGCTTGTCAATAATGGCCAGGTCCACATTCAGTTGCTTGGCCACGGCCCGCGCTCTTACCACACCACCGATGTCCGGTGAGACCACCATCAGGTTGTCGTAGTGCTGGCGCTCAATATCGTCAGTCAGTACCGGGGAACCGTAAACGTTGTCCACCGGAATGCTGAAAAAGCCCTGGATCTGCTCGGCATGCAGGTCCACGGTCAAAACTCTGTTCACACCCACGGCGCTGATCATGTCAGCCACCACCTTGGCGCTGATGGCAACCCGTGCCGAGCGCACCCGACGATCCTGGCGGGCATAGCCGAAATAGGGGATCACGGCAGTAATGCGATTGGCCGAGGCCCGGTGCAGGGCGTCCGCCATGAGCAGCAATTCCATGATGCTGTCATTGGTGGGGGCGCAGGTGGGCTGAATCACGAAGACGTCCTTGCCGCGAACGTTTTCATTTAGCTCAACCGACACTTCACCGTCGCTGAACTTGCTGATACTGGCATAGCCCAGGGGCACACCAATATTTTTGGCAATGGCATCCGCTAACGCCGGATTGGCATTGCCAGTAAATACCATTAAATTATTTGCCACGTTTCCTTCCTGATTGGCGGGTGCTGCTTGAGGCTTCTGCGAGCCGCTTCGATTTTGCTGGCAGTGGTACTTGCGGTTTCAGGCAAGCTGCTCACTGTCGGCCGGGAAATTGGCTGGGGTGGCTGGATTCGAACCAACGCATGCAAGGATCAAAACCTTGTGCCTTACCACTTGGCGACACCCCAGTAAAACTTGCTCTTGTAACTCTTTAGTTACTCTACGGACTCGTGTCGTGAAGTCTGTAGCAGATCCTGCCCATTTTAATCGCCGCTGGAAATCGATTCCAGCGAATTAAGCCCCTGGGCGATGAACCCGTCCAGACCGGCTGGACGTTGTTCGAAAATGGCTCTGGCTTCGGCCTCGGTTTTGAAGCTGGCAAACACCGCGGCGCCAGTGCCGGTCATTCTTGCCGGGGCGAATTTTTCCAGCCAATTCAAGGCTGTATCGACCTCGGCATAGAGCCCGCGGGTTATCGGTTCACAGTCATTTCGGGACCGGCCCGCCAGAAAGTCGGCCATTTTGATGGCAGATGAGTTCCGTGTCAAATGTTCATGACTAAAAACTGCAGCGGTGGCCACTTCACAGGCCGGGGTCAGCACCAGATACCAGGCGGGCGGCAGGGAAACCGGTTCCAGTTGCTCGCCAATGCCTTCGGCCCAGGCCGACTGGCCCAGCACAAACAACGGCACATCGGCGCCCAGCTCGCGACCGATGCTCATCAACTCATTGGCCGGCAGATTCAACTCCCAGAGTTTGTTCAGTGCCCGCAGGGTGATGCCGGCATCGGCACTGCCGCCCCCCAGACCACCGCCCATGGGGATATGCTTCTCTATCGTGATAGCTACGCCACGGGGCTCGGGGCAGATTGCCTGCAGTCGCGTGGCGGCCTTTAAAATCAGATTACCTTCCAGAGGCAGGTCCTTGATGCTGGAAGCCGGGTCCACATGCAGGGACAGGGTGGCATCCTCGCGGGGGCTGAATTGTAGCCAGTCACCAAAATCCAGCAACTGAAACAGGGTCTGCAATTCATGGTAGCCGTCAGGGCGACGCCCGAGGATATGCAGGAACAGATTCAGTTTGGCCGGGGCCAGCAGGCGATGGGTTGGCATGATCACTGGGTCCTGGCGGCTTCAGTCGAGGGTCCAGTCGAGGCCGACAAAGCGCAGGCGCACCTCATCGTTGAGGCGAAATACCTCCACCCGCCGGGGCAGGGCGACCTCGCCATACTGGCGCATATCACTGTATTGAACGGTCCAGCCCTGCTGATTGATGGCCAGTAACTGGTTGAGCTCATCAAACTGCAAATCCGCTTCGCCTTCCGGTGCCGGCAGGCCCTTGATCCAGTATTCCAGATAGGACACCGGCAGCTCATAGCCCAGTTGCTGCAGGATCAGGTCCTCCGGGCTTTCGGCCCTAAGCACTTCGCCGTCCTGCTCCATCACCACCCGACCGGGCCGGCCTTCGATTTCGGTATTGCCGGCATTGAAGGTGCCCCACAGGCGGATGTGATACTGCTCACCCATTTGCTGCCACTGGATACGGGGCGTGTGGTTCTCATCGTAATAACGCACATTGACCCGGCCGCGCAGCTGCCAGTGATCCAGGGCCTGAAGCTGGCGACTGTGGCGGTTCCAATTGTCATTGCTGCCGGCCGGCGGGGCAATGCTGCTACAGGCGCTGATCAACAGCGCCAGCAGACCAGTGGCAATTGGCAGTGAAAGGTGCCGGTAGGATACAAACTTGTACATATATAGAAGCAAGACAGAAGCCAGTGCTAGCGGCCCGGTACCAGTCGGTCCATGGCCTCGTTGATGATGTCACTGTCGGGGGTCTGCTGCAGACCCTGCTGCCAGATTTCCCGGGCTTCTTCTTCATGGCCCATCTGCCACAGCACCTCGCCCAGGTGGGAAGCCACTTCATGGTCGGGGAAGGCGGCATAGGCGCGGCGCAGGTTTTCCACGGCGGCCTCATAGTCACCCAGCTTGTATTGCGCCCAGCCCAGGCTGTCGATAATGGCCGGGTCTTCCGGAGACAAGGCAATGGCTCGCTCGATCAACTCCAGGGCTTCCTGGTGGCGCTCGGTCTGGTTGGCCAGCATATAACCCAGGTGATTAAGAGCCCGGGAGTCATCGGGCTGCTGGGTAATGATGCTGCGCAGGTCCCGTTCCGAGCCCGCCAGATTACCTTCGCTGTCGTTGAGCAGCACCCGGGAAAACAGCAGATCGGTATTGCCGGGGTGATCATCCAGCGCTTCATTGAGCAATGCGCGGGCCCGGTCATTGTGACCGGCCTGGATCAGCAAGCCCGATTCCACCGTGGTAAACAGGATCTCCAGGCGAGGCTGGCCCCGGGACTGGGTTACCAGCCAGGAATGGGCCTCATCCAGTTCGCCCAGTTCGATGGACAGGCGGGTGGCCTGTTGCTGGGCGGCGAGGTAATTGTTGGTGCCGATGCGTACCTGGCGGTAGTGATCGATGGCGCGGGAAAGATTGCCCTGTTCCTCGTGTATGAAACCCAGATAGTACTGACTCTCGTCGGCACGCTGGTCCACGCCCACCAGGCGCATGAGAATGTCTTTGGCCGAATCGTAGCGCTCCATTTCCATGTCCAGCAGGGCCAGGGAGTACCAGGTCTCCCAGTCACTGGGATTCTGGTCTACCAGTCTCTGAAACTGCTGACGGGCGGCACGGAAGTCTTCCTGCTGGATCAGTTGCCGGCCCCAACTCAGGCGCAGATTGCGATCCTCCGGGAAGGCTTGCACACCTTCACGCAGGGTGCGCTGCATGGCGTCGCTCTGGCCATTGCTTTGCTGAATCTGGGCCCGCAGCCTGACCAGCATGGCGGCATCGCCGTGGCGCTCAACCAGAGCATCCAGTTCCAGCAGGGCCTCATCGAAGCGCTGGTTCTGGGCCAGCAGTTGCACCAGAGCCAGATGGATGGAGCGGCGCTCGCTGTATTCCTGCTGTAGCTGGCCCATGCTGTCGATCAGTTGGCTGCGAATGCGCGGGTCCAGCTCGCCGGTACGGGCCGCCAGATTGGTAAAATCAAACTCACCGCCCAGGTCCACCAGGCGGCCCATATGATTCAGGGCCTGTTCGAAATTGCCGCCTTCGAGGAATTCATAGGCCAGCATCAGGTGGGGCTGGGGATCTTGCGGGGCTACTTCGGCCCACAGCAGGCCAAGCTGCAGCAGGGCGTTGTTGTCTTCATTGGCAGAGGCGAACTGGATGGCGCGGCGAATAATGGCCAGGTCACGGGTGTCGAAGGCCAGCTTAAAGTAGTTTTCACCGGCCTCGCCCAGGTGACCGCGGCGGGCACCGATTTCACTGATGATGGCCTCATAAAGCTGGTCTTCGGTGAAGCTGCCGTATTCAATCTCTTCCTCGACAGGCTCTGGTTCAGGCTCGGCGCTGGCCACCGTCTCTGCCCCCGGCACCGGGTCGGCGTCGGGGGTGGTGGATTCCGGGACAGGGCTGCTACTGCAGGCTGCCAGCAGCAGGCTGAGCACAGCCAGTTGCAGCGCAATAAGGGCGGGGCTTGTTAAATTTCGCATAGTTGCCCATTGTAGCAGCAAGGCCAAAAGCAGGCACAGCGCCAATCCGGGTTTCACGGCAGCAACAGGGCGCTCCGCCTTGCCGTTGTTTCGGGCCATCAGGGCCGATTTGCGGCGCACTTCGGGCTTCAGGAATTGGGGTCCGGGCCTGAATTGTCGTACTATATCGGGCTTTTTACCGGATGCCCCCCAACTGTGGCGGGGATTCAGGCAATACTCACGGATTTGCATGGCACTTTTCCTGCTCGGCATCAATCACAACACCGCGTCTATCGACATGCGGGAGAAGGTCGCATTTGGGCCGGAAATCGTCGAGGCGGCTCTCACCGATGTCTATGGCCTGCCGGAAGTGAATGAAGTGGTGATTGTGTCCACCTGTAATCGCACCGAGCTGTACCTGGATTTCGTGGATAGCGGGGACGGCGAGACCGAGGTGAAAGAAGAGCCACTGGAGGCCAACCGCAAGCTGGTGGACCGTCGTCAGCAGATGGTGGACTGGATGGCCGGCTACCACGCGCTCAATCAGCAGGAGCTGGACAAGTGCCACTATTTCTATGGGGGCGATGACGTGGTGCGGCACCTGATGAAGGTGTCATGTGGCCTCGATTCCATGGTGCTGGGCGAGCCGCAGATTCTGGGCCAGATCAAATCCGCCTATGCCGTTTCCAAGGATCTGGACCTGGTGGGCTCAACCCTGGGGCGTGCCTTTCAGGATGCCTTCTCCATTGCCAAACAGGTGCGCACCGATACGGCCATCGGTGAGAACCCGGTGTCGGTAGCCTATGCCGGGGTGACCCTGGCGGAGCGCATTTTTTCGCGCATGGCCAATCTCAATGTCTTGCTGATCGGTGCCGGGCGTACGGTGGAGCTGGTGGCCAGGCATCTGCGCGACAAAGGCGTCAGTGATATCGCGGTGGCCAACCGCACCCTGGACAATGCCATCGATCTGGCGGAGAAGATTGACGGCCGTGGCGTGCTGTTGTCGGATATACCGGAACAACTGGTCAATGCCGATATTGTGGTGTCCTCCACCAACAGCCAGTTGCCGCTGCTGGGCAAGGGCACCGTGGAGCGGGCGCTGAAATCCCGCAAGCATCGCCCCATGTTGTTGATTGACCTGGCGGTGCCGCGGGATATCGAACCGGAAGTGGGGCAGATCGCCGACGCCTATCTGTACACCGTGGATGATATTTCCGAGGTGATCGAAGACGGGCAAAAGAGCCGGGAAGAGGCGGCGGCCCAGGCCGAATCCATTATCGAGCGGGGCATCGAGGAATACCGCCAGCATCTGCGCAGTCTCAATGCCGTGGCCACCCTGAAAGTATTTCGTTCCAAAGCGGATACAATACGCGAGGCCGAATTGGAGCGCGCCCGACGGGCGCTGGAAAAAGGCGATGATCCTGCCCGGGTACTGGAAGGCCTGGCCCGCACCCTGACCAACAAACTCATTCATGCCCCCAGTGTGCAGATGAAAAAAGCCAGTGCCGAAGGCAAGGACGAATTGGTGAGTCTCACCCGACGTCTGTTTGAGCTGGATGATGAACAACAGGACTGAGTGTCCGGGAAACTATGAAAGAGTCGATTCTTAACAAACTGGAAAACCTGCAGGACCGCTTCTCGGAAGTGGAAGCCTTGCTGAGCGATCCGGAGATCATTTCTGATCAGGACAAGTTCCGTGGCCTGTCCAAGGAATATGCGGAACTGGAAGCCGTGGTCAAACCCTTCAATCGCTTCAAGCAGGTGACTGAAGATCTGGAGAGCGCCCGGGAAATGCAGAAAGACAGCGACCCGGACATGCGCGCCATGGCCGAGGATGAAATTGCCAGTGCCGGCGAAGAGCTGGAAGTGCTGGAGCTGGATCTGCAGAAGCTGCTGTTGCCCAAGGATGAAAAAGACAGCTGCAATGTGTTTCTGGAAATTCGCGCTGGCACTGGTGGCGATGAGGCGGCGATTTTCTCCGGCGATCTTTACAAGATGTATGCCCGCTACTGCGAGCTGCAGAAATGGCAGCTGGAAATCATTACCGAGCGCCCGGGCGAGCATGGCGGCTACAAGGAAATCGTGGTGCGCATCGAAGGCAATAATGTCTATGAGAAGCTGAAGTTTGAATCCGGCGCCCATCGCGTACAGCGAGTGCCTGAAACCGAGACTCAGGGGCGCATTCACACCTCGGCCTGTACCGTGGCCATCATGCCGGAGCTGGAAGAAGTGGATGCAGTGGAGATCAACAAGGCCGACCTGCGGGTGGATACCTTTCGCGCCAGCGGTGCCGGTGGTCAGCACGTGAACAAGACCGACTCGGCCATCCGCCTTACCCACTTGCCCAGCGGCATCGTGGTGGAGTGTCAGGATGAACGATCCCAGCACAAGAACCGTGCCCGCGCCATGTCTTTGCTGCAGGCCAAACTGCTGGATGTGGCGCAGCAGGAACAGCAGCAGGATGAGGCTGACACCCGGCGCAAGCTGGTGGGCAGTGGTGACCGTTCGGAAAAAATCCGTACCTACAATTATCCCCAGGGCCGGGTCACCGATCACCGTATCAAACTGACTCTTTATAACCTGGCGGAGATCATGAACGGTGCCCTGGGTGATGTGATTCAGCCCCTGATCAATGAATACCAGGCGGATCAACTGGCCGGACTGGCCGGCGAGGACTAGGCCTGATGGCAGTCAGTATTGCCGCAGCGGTGAACGAGGCGAGCGTACTGGAGTCGGTTTCTGATAACTGGCGCCTTGAGGGTGAGCTGTTACTGGGTCATGTGCTGGGCAAGCGCCGTGAGTGGCTGATTAGCCACAATGATGAGAATTTGTCCCCGGCTGATGTAGAGCACTACCGGCAACTGCTGGCCCGTCGGCAACAATCGGAACCCATTGCCTATATCCTGGGGCATCGGGAGTTCTGGGATTTTGACCTGACGGTTAATGAGGCCGTGCTGGTGCCCAGGCCCGAGACCGAGGTGCTGGTGCGCGAAGCGCTGCAACTTCTGCAGGGCCGGGAAGGGCAAGCCTTGCAACTGGCCGATCTGGGCACTGGCAGCGGTGCCATCGCCATCGCCCTGGCGCGGCAGAGTCGCCAGTGGCAAGTGACGGCGGTGGACGAGTCTGAAGCGGCGCTGGCAGTGGCGCGCGACAATGCTGACAAACTCGGCGTAAGCAATATCAGTTTTGAGCTGTCCAACTGGTGCGCCGCCTTGCCCGCTGGCCGTTTCGACATGATTGCCAGCAATCCGCCCTATGTGGTGCCGGGTGATCAGCATCTGCAGGCAGACGGGCTTAATTATGAACCCCAGGGCGCACTGGTGGCCGGCGATAATGGCCTGGCGGATTTGCGCAGCATCATCGATCAGGCGCGTCGCTGTCTAAAGAATGATTCCTGGCTACTTGTTGAACATGGTTTTGATCAGGAACAGGCGGTAGCCGAATTGCTGACAGCGGCCGGCTATGTGGATGTGCGCAATGTCCGTGATTATTCCGGTCAGCCCAGGGTCTCCATGGGTCGCTGGCCAGGGCAGGATTAAACGCATCGTAAAATGCGGGAACGCTTATGAAAGATGAAGAACTGCTACGCTATTCGCGCCAGATCATGTTGCCGGAGCTGGATGTGGCCGGGCAGCAGCGCCTCATTGATGCCAGGGTGCTGATCGTCGGTATGGGCGGGCTGGGCTGTCCGGCCGCCATGTATCTGGCAGCGGCAGGCGTGGGCCATCTGCTGATCGCCGATGATGACAGCGTCGAGCTTACCAATCTGCAAAGACAGATCGCCCATAGCGAGGCAAACATCGGTCAGCCCAAGGTGGATTCGGTGGCGCAAACACTGACGGGCCTGAACCCGGAGGTGAAGGTGACTGCCATCGCCGAGCGGCTCAAGGCTGAAAGGCTCGACGACATTGTTGGCCAGGTGGATCTGGTGGTGGACGCCTGTGACAATTTCACTACCCGCTTTGATATCAATCGCGCCTGCATGACTCAGGGTAAACCGCTGGTTTCCGGCGCTGCCATTCGCATGGAGGGTCAGGTGGCCGTTTTTGACCCGCGCGTTGCCGACAGCCCCTGCTATCAGTGTCTCTATGGCCGTGGCGGTGATGACGCCGATGCCAGCTGTGCCAGCAATGGCGTGATGGCACCACTGGTGGGCATTATTGGTTCGGTGCAGGCCATGGAAGCTATCAAGCTGCTGGCGGGCGTGGGTCAGGCCCTGACCGGCCGCCTGCTGTTACTGGATGCCCAGGCCATGCAGTGGCGGGAGATGAAGCTGCCCAGAGACCCGAACTGCGAGATCTGCTCCGGGCTTTAAGCCGCCTCGAAATGCGCTAAAATAGCGGCATTCATTGCAGTCCCTTGCTCATACCGCTATTATGCCTGCGCTTCGGCACCCAGTAGCCAACAGACCAATAGATGAATACAGAAGTAAACAGCGAGACAAAAAGCCCCGAATCTACCCCCGCTCCCGTCGTGGATCTTTCCTTCGACAAGCTCGAATTGCAAAAGCCCCTGCGCGAGGCAATCCGGGAACTGGGGTTCCAAAAATGCACGCCCATTCAGGCCCAGAGCCTGGTGCATACCCTGCAAGGCCACGATGTTACGGGTCGTGCGCAAACGGGTACCGGCAAGACTGCTGCCTTTCTGATTACCATCATTAATGACCTGTTGTTGAATCCCATCGAGGAAGAGCGGTATATCGGTGAGCCCCGCGCCCTGGTGATTGCCCCCACGCGCGAGTTGGCCATCCAGATTGCCAGTGACGCCAGGAACCTGACCAAATTTACCGACCTGCACACCGTAACCCTGGTGGGCGGTGAGGATTACCAGAAACAGCACAAGGCGCTGGACGCCAAGCCGGTGGATATTGTGGTGGCCACACCTGGCCGCTTGCTGGACTTTGTCTCCAATGACAATCTTTATCTGGGCCTGGTGGAATTGCTGGTGCTGGATGAAGCCGATCGTATGCTGGATATGGGTTTTATTCCCCAGGTGCGCCAGGTGGTGTCCCGCACACCGAAGAAAGAGTGCCGTCAGACCCTTCTGTTTTCCGCCACTTTTACGCCGGAGATTTTTGAACTGGCGGATCGCTGGGCCGTGAATCCCATCATGGTGGAAATCGAGCCGGAGAAAGTGGCTGCCGATGCGGTGAACCAGATCGTTTATCTGGTGACCACTGCGGACAAATACAATCTGCTCTATAACCTGATTACCGAGCCCGGCACTGAAAAGGTGATGGTGTTCAGCAACCGCCGTGACCAGGTGCGCAAGCTGGCGGACAATCTGCACCGCAACGGTATTGAATGCGGCATGCTCTCTGGTGAAGTTGCCCAGAACAAGCGTGTTCGTACCCTGGATGATTTCAAATCCGGCAAGACCCGGGTGCTGGTGGCCACCGATGTGGCTGGCCGGGGCCTGCACATCGATGATGTCACCCATGTGGTGAATTACACCCTGCCGGAAGAGGCGGAGGACTACGTGCACCGCATTGGCCGCACCGGTCGCGCCGGCGCTATCGGCACTTCCATCAGCTTTGCCTGTGAGGAAGATTCTTTTCTGGTGCCGGATATCGAAGAAAAGCTGGGTGCCAAGCTGGATTGTATCCATCCCAAGGACAGTCAGCTGGAACAGGCGCCGCCGTTTTCCCGGCCGTCACGCTTCAAGGCCAAAGACGGCGACAAACGCGGCAAGGGCGACCGGGGCGGTCGTGGTCGTCGTCCACAGCGCTCCCGCTAGGCAGTCCTTCTCAGGGCTGTTTGATCAGGCGGCCTTTCTCAATTCCACCACCTTGGTATCGACGCCACTGAATTCGGCGATGATTTCCCGTGTTTCCTCTTCCTGCTTGCTGTCGTTGGGACGCACGAACAGCAGCATATGGCCTTCTTCCAGCCAGTTCTGCAGCTGCTGGGAATCACTCTCACTGATGATGGTGCTGGCCAGGGCGCCAATGCCACCCACTACCGCAGCACCTGCCGTGGCCGCGCCCACCGGGCCGGCAACAATGGCGGCGGAGGCAACCACAGCACCACTGGCAGCGGCGGAGGCTATAATGCCGAGGCCACCGAGAAAGGCATTGGCCGAGGATTTGGCCGACTGCTTCTCTACGAAGCGGGTCTCTGGCGTGGAGTCGGAGTCAGAATCCCAGTCCACCTGGTCATAGAGATGACCCAGTTTTTCGCTTACAGTGCTGCTGTGGGCCATGAGACCCAGGCAGTTGTCGGTATAGCCACTGGCCTTGAGCTGGTCGATGGCTTTTTCCAGACTGTCACCGTCGAAGAAGACACCAACGACTTCCCGTAAAACAGCCTTGTCTTGAGTCGCTTGTGTGGTATCGGACATGGGTTGCTCCTGTTGTAGAAAAAAGTCATTTGAACTTTAAAAACCGTTCTTGCGTAATCACACTACGAGACCTGCAGCCGGACGGATCAAAATTCAAGGGGAACGGGAAAGCGTGGAACCTCTCAAGGAAAAGGAAGTAAAAGGAAATAAACAGCATGCATGAGCGAATCTACCGCTTTCTGTTCAGTGACGAGGACGCCAGGGTTTGCAAGGATATTCCTGACAGCGCCTGTGACGACCAGCCCAGAAACTTTATTACCCAGGTTGCCGCCCTGACCCTGACCAAGACCGGGGATCAGTTCATGGACCCCAAAATCACCCTGTCCTGGCTGCTGACGACCCTGGGCGCACCTTCCGTTTTCCTGTCTCTGCTGGTGCCAATTCACAATACCTTCTCTTTGTTGCCGCAGATGCTGGTGGCCTATCTGATCCGCCGGGCCCCGGTGCGCAAATGGTTCTGGTCAGTCGGTTCGGTGGGGCAGGGCATCACCCTGCTTTTTATGTGCTACGTGGCGCTTGATTTTGAAGGCGCTCAGGCCGGTTTCTGGATTATTTTTCTGCTGTTTGTGTTCAGTCTCTGCAGGGGTGTGTGCTCGGTGGCGCAGAAGGATGTGCTGGGCAAGACCGTGGCCAAGACGCGCCGGGGCCGGGTTAGCGGCTATAGCGAATCGGTGGCCGGGGTGCTGACCCTGGGGCTGGCGGTTTATCTGATGCTCAGTGAACAGCGCACTGTGGAAGTCGTGGTGGTGATTCTGTTGATAGCTGCCCTGCTGTGGCTGTTCAGCGCCCTGGTGTTCGCCGGTGTGGCGGAACAGCCCGGTGCCACCGTGGGTGGGGCCAACGGTATTGAGCAAGCCTGGCAACAGTTCTCGGTGATCAAAACCGATGCCGAGTTTCGTAAATTTGTGCTGGTGCGTTCGGCCCTGCTGGGTTCGGCCCTGATGGCACCCTATCTGGTGGCCCTGGCCCAGAATGATGCTGGCAGCGCCCTGTCGGTGCTGGGCAGTCTGTTGATGGCCGGTAGCCTGGCCAGTTTTGTCAGCGGCGCAACCTGGGGCAGCCTGGCAGATTCTTCCAGTGCCCGCTGCATGACCATCGCCGGCAGTCTGGCGGCGCTGTCGGGGTTTGCTGCCATAGTGCTGGTGAGTCTTGAGATGGCCAATATGGTGGTTTTTGCGCTCTGTGTCTTCACCCTCTATCTGGCCCATGCCGGGGTGCGGGTGGGTCGCAAGACCCATCTGGTGGACATGGCCAATGAGGACAACCGCAGCACCCTGGTGGCGGTATCCAACACCCTGATTGGCATCATGTTATTGCTGTTTGCCGGAGTCGGCGCCGTGGTCAGCCAGTTTCATGCTTTTGCCGGGCTGGGCTTTTTCTCGGCCCTGGCCCTGGCCGGTGCGCTGATGGCCACCACCCTGGAGCAGGTGCAGCATAAAGCGAATTAGGCTTTATGGCGTTTGGCGCCGGCCTGTTCGAGGATTTCGGCATAGGCCGTGGAGCGGCGGTGCCGGGAGACCAGGTCGAGAAAGCTGCTGCCGTCTTCCAGGGTCGTGTTGAGGTCGTGGCCAGCTTCCACGAACAGGGGGATGAAGCGTTCGAACAACTCTTCAGTCATGCCCCGGTAGGCCTTGAGCAGAATATTGTAGTCCACCGGCATGTCGGCCGGTGGCTCCAGATCCAGGAAGGCCTTCAGCCGCTCGTCGGACCACTCTTCATTGCGAGTGGCTATCTGGGTGCGCTCGGCACCGCGTTTTTTTCCTTCCTTCACTGCACCTTCCTTCACTGCATTTTTTCCCTGAGTAGTTTGTTCACCTGCCCGGGATTGGCCTTGCCCTGGGACAGTTTCATGGCCTGGCCCACCAGAAAGCCCAGCACCTGCTCCTTGCCGTCTTTAAATTGTTGCACTTGATCCGGATTGTTCTGGATCACCTCATCCACCAGGGCTTCGATGGCGCCAGTATCGGTGACCTGCTTCAGACCCTTGCTTTCGATGATATTGTCGACGCTGGAGCTGTCTTCCAACATGGCCTCGAATACGGTCTTGGCGATCTTGCCGGAGATGGTGTCGTCCTTGATGCGGGCGATGAGGCTGCCGAGACGCTCGGCCTCGATGGGGCAGTCGCTGATGTCCCAATCGTTCTTGTTGAGCAGGCCCTGCAATTCCGAGCTGACCCAGTTGGCAGCCAGCTTGGCATCGCCGCCAATCTCCACCACCTTCTCGAAGTATTCCGCCATTTCGCGGCTGGCTACCAGCACGCCGGCATCGTAGTCATTAAGCCCAAACTCGGCCATGAAGCGGGCCTTTTTCTCATCGGGTAATTCCGGCAGATCGGCGCGGATGGCTTCGATGTAGGCATCGTCGATCACCACCGGCAACAGATCCGGTTCCGGAAAGTAGCGGTAGTCATTGGCCACTTCCTTGCTGCGCATGGAGCGGGTCTCGTCACGGTCGGAATCATACAGGCGGGTTTCCTGAATGATGCGGCCGCCGTCTTCCAGCACATCCTGCTGCCGCTGCACCTCGTAGTTGATGGCCTTTTCCACAAAGCGGAAAGAGTTGATGTTCTTGATTTCGGTGCGGGTGCCGAATTCCGTCTCGCCTTTGGGGCGGATGCTGACATTGGCATCGCAGCGCATGGAACCCTGGGCCATGATGGCGTCGGAAATATCCAGGTAGCGGATGATGGAATGCAGTTTCTTGAGATAGGCCACCGCCTCTTTGGCGCTGCGCAGATCCGGCTCGGAGACGATTTCCAGCAGTGGCGTGCCGGCCCGGTTGAGGTCAATGCCGGTCATGCCATGAAAGTCTTCATGCAGGGACTTGCCGGCATCCTCTTCCATATGGGCGCGGGTGACACCGATGACTTTCTCGCTGCCGTCTTCCATGACAATAGTCAGCTCACCTTTGCCCACGGTGGGGAAGTCCAGCTGGCTCACCTGATAGCCCTTGGGCAGGTCGGGATAGAAGTAGTTCTTGCGATCGAATACCGAGCGCTTGCCGATCTCGGCATTGATAGCCAGGCCAAAGCGCACGGCCTTGGCCAGAGCCAGTTCATTCAGTACCGGCAGGGTGCCCGGCAGGGCCAGGTCAAAGATATTGGCCTGGGTGTTGGGCTCGGCACCAAATTTGGTGGCGCTGCCGGAGAACAGTTTGGACTGCGTGTTCAGTTGCACGTGGACTTCGAGGCCAATGACAGTTTCCCATTCCATGATTATGCCTCCTGTCCCAGACCGGCCGGTTTTTGCTGATGCCAGTCGGTATTGCGTTGCAGTTGATGGGCCACGTTCAGCACCTTGGCCTCGGCAAAATCATTGCCGACGATATGCAGGCCGGTGGGCAGGCCGCCAGCTGGCGCCGCCGGGATGGAAATGCCTGGCAGACCGGCCAGGTTGACGGCGATGGTGTAGATATCTTCCAGATACATGGTGACCGGGTCGGTTTTGGCGCCCAGTTCGAAAGCGGTATGGGGCGAGGTGGGGCCGATAATGACGTCCACTTCTTTAAAGGCCTCATTGAAGTCCTGCTTGATGAGGCGGCGGATCTGCTGGGCCTTGCGGTAGTAGGCATCATAGAAGCCAGCGGACAGGGCATAGGTGCCCACCATGATGCGGCGTTTGACCTCATCGCCGAAGCCTTCGCTGCGCGTGCGCTTGTACATGTCTTCCAGGTCCGCCGGGTTGTCACAGCGATAGCCGTAACGAACGCCGTCATAACGGGACAGGTTGGCCGAGGCTTCCGCCGGGGCCACCACATAATAGGCAGACACCGACAGGTGGTTGTTGGGCAGGTCGATCTCGGTGATGGTGGCGCCGAGTTTCTCGTATTCCGCCAGGGCGTCACGGATGGATTGTTCCACCTCGGCATTGAGACCCTCGGCGAAATGCTGTTTGGGAATGCCGATGCGCAGGCCGTCCAGGGAATCATTGAGGCTGGCGGTATAGTCCTCCACCGGGCGATCGATGCTGGTGGAATCTTTTTCATCGAGACCGGCAATGACATTCATCATCAGGGCGGCGTCCTCGGCGCTCTTGGCGATGGGGCCGGCCTGGTCGAGGCTGGAGGCGAAGGCGATCATGCCCCAGCGGGATACCCGGCCATAGCTGGGCTTGAAGCCGGTGATGCCGCAGAAGGCCGCTGGCTGACGGATGGAGCCGCCGGTATCGGTGCCGGTGGCAATGGCGCAAAGATCCGCCGCCACCGCCGAGGCCGAGCCACCGGAGGAGCCACCGGGCACTCGCTTCATATCCCAGGGGTTGCGTACCGGACCGAAATAACTGGTTTCATTGGAAGAACCCATGGCGAATTCATCCATATTGGTCTTGCCCAGCATCACCGCCCCGGCCTTGTTCAGGCGCTCCACTACCGTGGCGTCATAGGGCGAGACAAAATTCTCCAGCATGCGCGAACCGCATGTGGTGGTGACACCATTTGTGCAAAAGATGTCTTTCTGGGCCAGGGGAATGCCCAGCAGGGGCGAGTTTTCGCCCCTGGCGCGGGCATCGTCGGCAGACCGGGCCTGGGCAATGGCCGCCTCATCACAAACGGTGATGTAGGCATTGAGGCTTTTGTTGTACTCGTTGATGCGATCCAGGTAGGCCTGGGTCAGCTCGACACTGGAAATCGCGCCGGCTGACAGGGCGGCGGACAGTTCGGCGACAGTTTTCTCAATCATGGGGTAATCCAATAATGCTGATTCGGGGCGGACGGGCGTTGCCGGGTTTCAGGACCGCAGTTACTCGATAACTTTGGGCACCAGGAACAGGCCGTCTTCGGTGGCCGGGGCCAGGCTTTGCAAGGCCTCGCGCTGGTTTTCCTCGGTCACCGCATCGGGCCTGAGGCGCTGCACCACATCCAGGGGATGGGCCAGGGGCTCGACGCCCTTGGTATCCACCGACTGCATTTGGTCAATCAGGGCGAGAATATCGGTGATGCGATTGGCCACTTCGTCCGCGTCGGCGTCCGAGATATGCAGTCGGGCCAAATGGGCAATCTGTTCCACTTCTGACTTGTCCAAAGCCATGTTTGTCTCCGGGTGCTTGAGCTTGAATCGGGATGCAATTGAGGTACGCGGATTCGACGAAAAAATCGTGGCAGGTCAGTATTTTGCGGCTGGCTACTTGCTCAAAACCCCGACCGTTGCTAGAGTGCGTCCTATCGCAGGAGGCGGAATTATACTTGAATTTTGCCACCTTACGTCAATGAAAGCCCCCATTGCCTGTCACGTGCTTGAATACGCACGCGGCGATCGGGCTACCCCTATCAGGTCACAAGCTCCAGGAGATTCCGAAAATCACTCCATAATCCGGTCAGGTTGAGCGCACACGGCAGTCTTGCCCCTGCAAATGGGACAAAATTATGGCAATGGCCCCTGCGGCCTAAATCATCAGTTAAATATGCCGTTCTAATAGAAAGCGACAGCGAGCAGTAACAGCGCCTGCCCAGAAAGGAATCTTTATTTCGAGGTATACACGCATCCATGTTTAAGAAAATTCGGGGAATGTTCTCCAACGACCTGTCCATTGATCTGGGCACGGCGAATACGCTCATCTATGTGCGCGATGAGGGCATTGTCCTCAACGAGCCTTCGGTGGTGGCGATTCGTACTCACAATGGGCAGAAGACAGTTACCGCGGTTGGCGCCGATGCCAAGCGCATGCTGGGGCGTACCCCTGGCAATATCACGGCGATCCGCCCCCTCAAGGACGGGGTGATTGCCGATTTTCAGGTGACCGAGAAAATGCTGCAGCATTTCATCAACAAGGTTCATGAAAACAGTTTCTTCCCGCCCAGCCCAAGAGTGCTGGTTTGCGTGCCCTGTAAATCCACCCAGGTGGAACGCCGGGCCATTCGCGAATCAGTGGCCAGTGCCGGTGCCCGGGATGTACGCCTGATCGAAGAGCCCATGGCTGCCGCCATCGGTGCCGGCCTGCCGGTTGAGCAGGCCAGTGGGTCCATGGTGGTGGATATCGGCGGTGGTACTACCGAGATCGCCATTATCTCCCTCAACGGTGTGGTCTATTCCGAATCTGTGCGTGTTGGCGGCGATCGTTTCGACGAAGCCATCACCACCCATGTGCGCCGCAACTACGGCAGCCTCATAGGTGATGCCACTGCCGAGCGCATCAAGAAGGAAATCGGCTGTGCCTATGTGGGTTCTTCCAGTGAGATTCGCGAGATCGACGTGCGTGGCCGCAATCTGGCCGAGGGTGTACCCAGAAGTTTCACCCTCAACAGCGACGAAATTCTGGAAGCCCTGCAGGAACCACTGACCGCCATCGTCCAGGCGGTGAAAAGCGCCCTGGAACAATCGCCGCCGGAACTGGCCTCGGACATCGCCGAAAGCGGCATGGTGCTCACCGGTGGTGGCGCTCTGCTGAAAGACCTGGACAAACTGCTGTCCGAAGAAACCGGCCTGCCGGTGATCGTGGCAGAAGATCCCCTGTCCTGCGTGGCCCGCGGTGGTGGTAAGGCCATGGAATTGATGGATGCGCGGGATATTGATGTGTTGAGTCTGGAGTAAATTTCACTCTGAGCTTGGTTAATATTAATACGGGTCAGCATTGCTGGCCCGTTTGCATTTGGGTGTTTTTTCTTTTAGAAGTGCCCCCCAAATGTAGTTCGTCTCACTGAATCAGATCGCTGCGATATCACTTCCAGCAGCGGCTCTATAGTCCTATTGCTCGCAATCATCGTGGATATTTTTCTCTATTCTCATTTGCGTTCAGCTGAACTTTACATACATCCATTCACCTTATCTTGAAAAATTGTCCTTTCATCGTGTTGTGCAGATAATTCTTACAGACATCCTCCGCGTATCAATACTCAATCAGCACCGTTCCCATAAATCGGGTGGTTCATAATAGTCAGTCAATATTGCATTCGGAGTAATTAAATATGATAAAAACAAATAAAAGGATTCTTGTCTTTGCATTGTCATTCCTCTTCATTCCTTCCTTAACTTTCGCTGTAAATCAATCTTTCAAAATAACTCATATCGGAACTCCGAGTAACGGATATGTAACAATTTGGATCGACAGTACATTTGATTGTGATGGGACGAATACCTCAACGCTTAGATTGAATTTGAATTCCACCAATCAAAATGATGATTTTCAAATGCTAACTCTGTTAATTGATGCCGCAAAGAACCGTTATAACGTTATTGCTGTTACCGACTACACAACGGGTCAGTTTAGCTATCATTCAGGCGATGAGGGCCGGTGTAGAATTGATGTTGACGATGGGAGTAACCCCAGTATTTTTATGGTGGAGTATCCCCAGTCGTAGCTTTCCCAACTGTATTCATCTGAGATCGAATAAAAATTCCAATAAATCAATTCGGGAACTGGCATGCCTAAGTTTACATGGGCGAAGTGCATCGGCGCCATCTCTGCTCAATTTGCTATTACTTATTTAGTCTTTAATTCGCAACCCTTGCTTTCCGCTATTCCAGGCAATCTGGACTATTTGAATCGTCTTCTTGAAGAAGTTGAACCGTATTCTGACTTTGATAGTGATGGTGAATACGACTATCTGGATTCAGATGACGACAATGATGGCTTGCCGGATACGTGGGAGCTAAGTTATGGATTAAGTACGTTGGACGCAGCTGATGGGGTTCTTGACGACGACAATGATGGTGCGTCTAATTACGAGGAGTTTGTAGCCAGTTCGAATCCATTAGATTTTTTTGATTGTGGCGGTTCTAGTTGCACATTTGATACCCCTCCTGTTCCGAATTCAATTTCTGTTCCTTCAACAGATACCACCTCCGATTCTATAGGTTCAATCGCTGGAAGCCTGGATGTCAACTCCAGAGGCAATGTCGTATACAGCATTCCGTTATACACACCCAAAGGAGTAAACAATTTCGAGCCCAGCTTGGCTCTTACTTACAATAGCGGAGCGGGTAACGGATTGTTGGGGGTTGGCTGGTCAATGTCCGGTCTTTCTGCGATTACTCGCTGTCCGCAGACTATTCACCAGGATGGAAGTTACACTGCGGTACAACTAAAAAGCAGCGATAGATTCTGTTTAGATGGTCAAAGACTAACGGTAGTTTCTGGAAACTATGGGGGAGTCGGTTCAGAGTATCGAACTGAAATTGACGATGGGCTGAGAATAATTGCGCAAGATGCAGGTGGCGGGGAGTTGACGTTTGAGGTCTGGGACGGAAAGGGAATAAAGTCTACATATTCGCAGAAGCTATTTCCTGATGGGGAGGACGAGATACTAATTTGGGCCCGCGACCGGGATAGGCAGGTTCATATTACCGGTGTGCCGGGTGGCTATACAAACTATATAAAGTATGACTATACGATAATTGAAGAAACCAATGAACTTAGAATTAGTAAAATTAATTATGCACGGGGAGAATCCACACCCTATGATGTGCAAATAAAATATAACTATGAAAGCCGTCCAGATGTTTCGGTTGGGTTTATTGCTGGAACTCCACAAGAGATGTCTAAAAGGTTATCCAGCATAGATATTGAAGATGAAGGCGTAGTTGTCCGAACCTATGATCTAACCTACCTTGATGAGATCGCGACGCCTGGCAACAATAACTCCAGTAAGCTCGCTTCCATTCAAGAATGTCGTGGTGCAGTCTGCCTTCCTGCAACTGAATTTACATGGACTGATGAATCAATTGATTTCTCAGTTAGTTCTACATCTTCTACCTTGTCTGGATTCGGAGGTTATGTGGAGCATTCCCCAAGTAGCACATTCACTCCGCTTGATCATTTCAGCAGTTTTACTACAGACATTGACAAGGATTCGATCCTGGATTTGATCTGGATTGAAGAATCATCAAGTCAGTTCCGTTTCAGGCACGCGGAATTTAATGGGACAACGCTTGCCAACGATACCTATACCTCAGATTTATATGATGATATTTACGGATGGGCAGTTACAGATTATGACAATGACGGATACAGCGATATTCTGGTTGTCACGGCAGATAACAGTGTTGAGACTCTCAGATTGTTCTTGAATGAGGATCAAGGATCAGGAGATCGAGGCTTCCCTTCAACGCCTGTCACTCTGATTGGTGATTTGAACTACACATTCGGAGCCAGTTCAGCGGAGCGTGCAAGTTTTGTAGATATCAATGGGGATAGCCTTTTGGATATCTATTATAACGGAAAGTTCAGGCTGCAGGAATTGGATACTCAAGAGGTATATGGGCCATTTCATTTTGGGGCAGAAAGCACAATCAGTCAAAGTCAAATCGTCAATAGGGCGGAGAACCTAGTCAGTTCAAGCGGCACGGATTTTATGGAATTTCATTTGGGCTTTTATGAAGTGTCAGGAATCTATATTGACGAAATGCGGTTTGCAGGAGATTTCAATGGTGATGGAATCGTTGATATCGTTATTCCATTCTATAAATATGAGTGCGATCCAAATTGCGGGCAGGAAGAATTTGCAGCGATAATGGTTTTGGAGTCTGATGGTGATGGCACATTTGGTAGCCATTACGGCCATTTGCTCACTACTGATACTAGATTTGCAGTTAACGATATTAATCGTGATGGCTATCTGGACCTGATTGGCACAGTTGATGACTCAGGTTCGTCTGCACTCAATGTCCGGTTTAATAATGGCAAGGAATTTGCTGCTGATGCGATCACAAATTCCATGTCTGTGGACAAATTTCACAGTTTCATTGATTACAATAGAGACGGCTATCCGGACTACGTATACAAGGCTTCTGGTAGTACGGCTCTCAAAGTATTGCTCTGGGATGGTGCGAATTTTGAGTCGGTGTCAAATGCCATTACAGTTGCCAATACTGATTATACAGAAACGTATGGTCCCGCTGGTTCATTCTTCGATGTAAACGGAGATGCGCTTCCTGATTATATTAACTTTAATACTGGAATTTATCTCGGCGAAGATGCCACTTCAGGAGGGGGTGCAAATAAGGCCTATAACCTAATCCAGGAAATTGAAAACGGCCTCGGCAATAAAAAGCGGATTCAATACTCGCCTCTTACAGATTCGAATATTTATATAGCAGAGAATGATGCAGCTAATCTTGATTGGGGTCAACGGGTTTTTGATTACACGGGTTCCGGCTTCGTGGTCAGTAAAGTCACAAACTTTACACCAGCCTACGATGAACAATCAGGCTCCATAGATGTAAACGCTTACCAGTCTACTTCCTACAAATACGAAGGTCTCAAGACTCAGTATAGCCGCGGGTCACTTGGGTTTCACAAAATGTCTGTTAAGAACGAGCAGACTGGTGTGATTGTTAACAGTACATTTTTGCAGGAATTTCCCTTTACAGGAAGATTGGCGTCAAAGGAGACCATTGTCCCGAATAATACAACCCCGATCTCCGAGATTGATTTTACCTATCAGACCATTGCTAACTCGACAAGTTACGACAATACGCCTTACATGATTGCTCTAACAGAAGCGACGGAAACGAAGCGAAGCGCGGCCTCGAGTTCGAGTAGTGCAGACGTGACCATTGGCGGAGTGCTGAGAGCGGTAACTACTGAATACGAAGATCATGATATCTATGGCAATGTGGGGAAAACAACTAGAACGACAACCGGCGACGGTAAGACATACACGGTTGTCACTGAAAACACGTATTCAATCCGGGATGATCAACGCAGCTACATGACGCATCGAGTGGCAAATTCAAAAGTCACAACTTCAGCGACCGGTCTGCCCTCGATCATTCGCGAGACAGATTATAACTATGACAGTTCAGACGGGCAGTTGGTTAGTATAGTAAGGGAACCCAATAGTCCCTCGTTTACGTTGACTACCACTTTTGAGTATGACAACTGGCTGAATGTCATCAAGACAACGCAATCAGGTTCGGGAGTAACATCTCGGTATACCCGGATTGAATATGACTCTAACGGGCGATTCGTAGAAAGGACCTACAATAGCCTTGAACAAACGCAGTCCGAGGTTGTATCCCGAAACGAATACGGGCAGCCAACATTGACTAGCGATCTTGGAGGTGTGCTTTCCTATGCTGGTTACGGGACATTTGGCAGAAAATATTTTCAGGGCCACGCTTCGGGAAATTCGGCTGAAACTGAAAGGCGTAGCTGTACGGGTGTAAGCTGTCCCGCTGGTGCTGTTTACAGAGAATTGACGGTTTCGGCAGATGGTGGCGAGAGCCTTGTATATTTCGACAACTTGGCTAGACCAATTCGTAAGCAGGTTGTGAGCTTCGACGGTGAGCTCATTACAACTGACACTCAATATGATGATTCAGGACGGGTTCGTAAGGTATCCAACCCCTACAAACCCGGTACCACCGTGTATTGGTCTGAAAATCTTTATGATGTGCTCGGCAGGATAATTGAGGTTAAAGATCCAGCAAGCAATAGTTCTACGACAAGTTTTTCATCCCACAGTGATGGTGGGTTTGTCGGCCAAAAAATCATTGCTACCAATGCTGAAGGTCAGACAAAAACAACGATTTCGGATGCACGCGGTCTTGCATACGAAGTCACTGATGACCTGGGAGGTCGAATAAGTTATTCCTATGATGCACGAGGGAATTTAACTTCTCTGGTCTCAAAAGGGACATCTGCAAGCCCGCTCAATATTGAGACAGAGATTGACTATGATTTGTTGGGTCGGCGAGTCGCTCTTGACGATCCGGACCAGGGTGAATGGGAATATGAATACAATGTGTTTGGAGAGCTGACGAAGCAAACAGATGCGCTCAACCAGAGTAGTGTCATGAGCTATGACTCACTTGGTAGGCTGATTTCACGCGTCGACAAGGAGTCAGACGGCACAACCATTGAAGGTAGTGCCAGTTGGGTATATCGAAATAGCGGCGATGGGATCGGCAAGTTAGATATTGAATCAGATAGTGTTAGTGATTTTGTCAAGGTCTATGATTACGACAGTCTAGGCCGTATAAGGCAAACCTACACAGCAATTGGCGAGAACGGCACAGATGGTGAATACAATGAGTACACGACTTACGACGCTTATGGAAGAGTATTTCAGCAAGTAGATGCCACAAACCATGGTCAACAGTTTGAGTACAACGCCTACGGCTATCTGGAATACGTTAAGGAAGCGACGGACACGGATACCAAGTATTACGCAATCACAGAAATGGATGCCTGGGGGAATGTGAGTGAAGCATTGCTTGGTAATGGTTTGACAGAGCATAAGTCCTATCAGCCTGATACAGGACTGCCTGATCGAATTGCAGTCTCCCACCCTTATGCCGGCTTCCTTCAGGATAATAGCTATACATTCAATACTATCGGCATATTAACGGAGAGAGACCGTTATTTAGAGTCGGGCGACAGTACGATTTCGGAAACCTTTCACTATGATGAACTGAACCGGCTTACCGAAACCAAGCTGGATGGAATAACTGATACTAGTTTTAGCTATGATATCACTGGAAACATTACTTCGAAATCTGACGTTGGTAGTTACAGCTATGGCGCGAATGGTGCAGGCCCTCATGCAGTAACGTCAGCTGGTTCCAATAGTTACACTTACGACGACGCAGGTAATATGTTGACCGGTGGTGGGCGTACTGTGAGTTATAACACGTTCAGAAAACCTGTATCCATGACCAAGGGTGGACATACAACATCATTCGAGTACGGTCCGGACCGTTCCCGTTACAAGCGTGTTGATGATGATGGCAGCATCGAAAAAACTACTATCTATGTGGGTAATGTTGAGTTCATCAATTTCAGTACCGGCGCTAGTGAAACCAAGCGATATATACAGGATGTATTGGTGATCACTGAGAATGTCAGTGGTGTAAGCAAGCGCTATACACATAAGGACAGTCTTGGTTCGATTGATGTAATTACCGATGGCGGCGGCAGTGTGGTAGCTGAAATGAGTTTCGATGCATTTGGTAAGCGGCGCAATGCGTTGAGTTTTTCAGCATTGACTGAGGCGCAGTTTGATGCATTGAATAACTATACGACCAGGGGCTTTACCGGTCATGAAATGTTGGATGAAGTGGGTGCTGTTCATATGAATGGGCGGGTTTATGATCCACATATAGGTAGGTTTCTGAGTGCTGATCCAATTGTGCAGGACGAATCTAATGTGCAAAATCTTAACCGATATTCTTATGTGCTTAACAATCCACTGAGTCTGTCAGATCCTAGCGGCTTCCAATACAAGCTGCCTCATGTGATAGTTGTAAGTGCGAAAAGATCAAGTTTTGGCAATTACGATCCATTTATGTTTGAAACGCCGAATTTATCATATGGCTCTGGCTCAAGTGGAGAGTCAGAATTTGATCCAGATTATGTTGGCGGTGTTTATTATGCTATGTCGAGATTCGACCCGACAAATTTTGATGATAAAGACACTTCGAATTCGGATTCGACTGCATCTACCAATACCTCAAGCACAGATTCTAAGAATTCGGATGCGCCTGGCTCGAATAATGGCGCTAGTGAAGATTCTGTGCTAGCAGGAGTGTCGTTTGACGCATTCTCAAAAATTGAGGAAAACGAAGATATGGTCGCTGAGGACAGCTTTGAAGAATTAATTTCTAGCACGGTAGAAGATATTACTGATTATCTTTCGAGGGTTACTAAAGCAGCGTCCCTTTCAAACGCCAATAGACTATCAGAAGAGGCGTCGCTAAGGCAGGCACGAGGGGATGAAAATGCACATGCGCGAGCAGCTTTCGAGTGGGGGAGGGAGCTTAATGCACCTATAACAGCGGCGGCGCTGAGGACAATAGGGGAGGTAGGGCAGTTTGTGTCATATACCGCAGAAAATGCTTTGCATTCTCTAGGAGTTCAGGGAGATCTAGGCTTAGACGATAGATATGATACTTTCAGTAGTGACTATTGGATTGACTCTTTAAATGATATACGCTTAGCGCACGCTGCTGCTTCGGGAGAGTCATTTGAAGAGGCCAATTCAAAGTATAATTGTTACTGTAATAATCCAATTCCTTAGGAGCAGTAGATGCGAATTATATTTGTGCTAGTTGCTTTTGCGGTGTCTATGCAAGCATGTGGAGAAGGGCATATAACAACAAAGGATGAGGATATGTACCTTCCGTCAATCCTCTTGGCGGGGCCTGTTATTGATGCTCTGGATGAATACTTCACGGAAAGGAGAAAGTATCCAAGTGATCTTAATGAGCTCGTCCCGGATTTCTTGCCTTCTCTTCCTGAGTCTCAGTACGGAGACAAGTTCGGTTATGTCAATGCTAAAGATGTACAGAATTATGAAGGTGATCATACATATGATTTGTTTTTCTCTCCAAGGTCCCGGACTGCTTTCTTCAGAAGCCGGGAAGCTCGTGTGTTTTTGTATACCCCGAATGGGAAATATAATGATCGAGAGCTGATAACTGTTCATTTTATTGTAAAAGATTGGGCGTACGTAACTCTGCACAGAAATCGTGTTGGAGAAGGTGGGCGAATTGAGTAAATGTTAGGGCTACAACTGAAGTCCCCATAGACGTTCCATTAAAGAGCAGAAAAGTCATCCATAAATATTTCCCCAAAACTTGGGTTTCTTCCTTAAACTGGCCTATGATCAGGTTAGAGCAACCAGTTCAAGGAAGAAGCCATGCCCCAACCACGTTTTCGCCTGGTGGATACCCGGGCCACTCCGTACTACCACTGTATTTCAAGCTGCGCGCGCCAAGCTTCCTTCTGCGGCAACGGCCAGCCCCTTTCTATCTGCCTGCAGCTCCTAGCCAATCAACACTAAAACAAGAGACAAACTAACTACAGAGCAAATCGCCGATAACAAAGACCCCGCCGCCACGGTTCCATGCCCGGTGTCATAACGATTGGCAAACACATAAGCACTAACCCCCACCGGCATCGCCGACGCCAACATACCAGCCCGAGAATAAATAGGACACCCACAAATATTTTCCCAAAATTTGGGCTTCTTCATCAATCTGGCCTATAACAAGGATAGAGCAACTAGTTCATGGAAGAAGCCATGCCCCAACCGCGTTATCGCCTGGTGGATACCGGCCACTCCGTACTACCACTGTATTTCACGCTGCGTGCGCCGGGCATTCCTTTGTGGCTATGACCGTGCCTCCAAAAAGAACTTCGATC
>MRWG01000573.1_pt1 | contig 37044 bp, 39 predicted proteins | sample 1013341 | NCBI WGS metagenome assembly MRWG01 (sample SAMN06117577, study PRJNA244670) | biofilm metagenome | biome: Water; feature: Cathode Biofilm; material: Biofilm; isolation source: microbial consortium enriched at the cathode of a solar microbial fuel cell | place: USA: District of Columbia ... | reverse complement strand
TAATAGACATCAACTGCAGCATGAGGTTGGTGCTGTCGTAATAATTCACCAGGAGGTCGTATTCCCTGCTCAGGAATTCACTGGCATAACTATTCTCGATGACTCCGTGCCAGCCCAGGTCCTTTTCGGAGAACACCGGGGTGGCATAGGGAGAGTTGGTATCGTAAAAACCCCTGTAACCAATTACCTTTACCGCATTGGGCCTTAACCCGAAAGCCTCTATGAACTCCTGAAAGCGTTCCGCCCTGTCAAAGGCGTCCAGATCCACGATCACCCCTATGGAGGAAATGCCCTTGGGACGTTGTGGCGCAGAAGGCGGACTCTTCAGCTCTTCCCTTAAGAATTTAAGGCCCGATTTGTACTTAAATTTATCTTTGAGTCCCCTTAAAAACATGTACATTTACATTTATACAAAGGTAACTAATATCCATACAAATCTGGCGCTAAGATACGGACCATAATGCGTTTAAAAATACAACATATTGTTATATTTATAACGATCATTGCGTTGCTTTCCTGCCGGGACTCCCCGTCCATCCTCACTGAAATACATGGCAGCCAAGTGCATATTACGGACAGCCTGCCGGTATCTGATTCCCTGGAGGCCTTTATCAAACCCTATCGCGAACATGTGAACGAGGAACTTGACCGTGCCCTGTCGTATGCCCCGCATACCATAGCCAAAACCGACGGCACATTAAACAGTTCGGCCGGGAATTTAATGGCCGATATCGTCATGGCAGAGGCCTCCCCTGTATTCCGGTCGCGGGAAGGAAAGGCCATAGATTTCACCCTGCTCAATTACGGTGGCATCCGCAGTGTCATCTCTCCCGGGCCGGTTTCGGCCAGGACGGCCTATGAAGTCATGCCCTTTGAGAACACCATCGTAGTGGCCGAACTCGACGGGAAGACGGTACGGGAGCTGGTTGCCTTCCTGCTGAACGCCGACCGGCCCCACCCCATTTCCGGGTTGCAGATCGTGATCAACCCCGATCGCAGTTTACAGCAAGTGAATATACAGGGGGTGCCTTTTGATGAAAACCGCACCTATTACGTGGCAACCTCCAACTACCTCGCGGAGGGAGGCGATGCAATGGGATTTTTTAAAAATTCCCAGAAATTGATTGCGACCGATTATTCCCTGCGGAACGCCATAATTGATTATTTCAAAAAAAAAGATACCCTGCAACCCAAAGTGGACGACCGCTTTGTCATAAGACCTAACTCGTGAAAAGACGATCGTTCATCAGGCAAGTCGGGGGTACTTCCGCCTACCTGGGCCTGGGGGCCGCGGCCCTGGATTCCTGTGCCTTTGCAGACAGGAAAAAGCTCACCATCCTCCATACCAACGATGTGCACAGCCATATTGACCCCTTTCCCGCCGGGCATGCGCTGTACCCCCACATGGGTGGAGTGGCACGCAGGGCCGCCCTAATCCAACAGCTAAGGCAGGAAAACCCCAACACCCTGTTGCTGGACGCAGGGGATATCTTCCAGGGCACCCCCTATTTCAACTTTTACGGTGGCGAACTGGAATTCCGCCTGATGAGCAAAATGCGGTATGACGCGGCCACGATTGGCAACCACGATTTTGACAACGGCCTCGACGGCTTGCTGGCCCAAATGCCCTATGCCGGTTTCCAGTTCTTATCTGCCAACTACGATTTCAGCAACACCCTGATGGAAGGAAGGGTAAAACCCTATCATATCTACCTTATGGATGGAATCAAGGTGGGGGTCTTTGGATTGGGCATTCAACTCGAGGGACTGGTGAGCAAGGAGCTCTACAAGGAAACCAAATACCTGGACCCTGTAGAAATTGCCAGGGATGTCAGCCACCACCTCAAGGCTACAGAACAATGCGACCTGGTGCTCTGCCTTTCGCACCTGGGATACAGCTATACGGAACGGGAAGACCGCCCGAGCGACCTCACCCTGGCCGCGGCCACGGAGCACATCGACCTGATCATTGGGGGACACACCCATACGTTCCTGGACCGTCCCACCGTGCGCCGCAACCGTATGGGCGAACAGGTCCTGATCAACCAGGTTGGCTGCTATGGGCTGAACCTGGGAAGGATCGACTTCTATTTTGACAACCAAAAGAACATCGCATCCTCCGGCCTCACCATCCGGGTGTAACCCCCTGAGGACGGGGCGTCGCCTTTCCCCCTGCCGGGTTCGATTACAACTGCCTCCCAGGGCCACCGCTACCCGGATCACCGGAATTCTATCCAGAACGGGGCTTGGGTTTAAGGGCCTTGCCGTATCTTTAAGACCTGTCTTCATCCGAAAAAATTGTATGATGCATACCGTACACGCCTATGCCGCCACCGAAGCCGGTGGGCCAGTTAAAGAATTTACCTATGAATTGGGGCCGTTGGGGGAGCAGGAAGTGGATATCAAAGTCCATTACTGTGGCATATGCCACTCCGACCTCAGCATGCTTCACAACCAATGGGGCATAACCCAGTACCCTTTTGTGCCCGGGCATGAAATCATTGGAGAGGTCATATCGGTGGGCGCGGACGTGGAAACCCTGAAGGGGGGCGACCTGGTGGGCCTGGGATGGAATTCATCCTCCTGCATGCATTGTTCCCAGTGTATGCGGGGAGAGCATCACCTCTGCAGTCGGGTGGAAGGCACTATTGTGGGCAGGCATGGGGGGTTTGCCGATAAGGTCAGGGCCCACTGGTCCTGGGCCATTCCGCTCCCAGAGGGGATCAACCTGAAAAAAGCGGGCCCGCTCTTATGCGGCGGCATCACCGTTTTTAACCCCCTGATCCTGGCCGGGGTGAAGCCCACGGACCGGGTAGGGGTCATTGGCATTGGCGGGCTGGGGCATATGGCCCTCAAATTCCTCAATAAATGGGGTTGCGAAGTATATGCCTTCAGCTCTAGCAAGGACAAAGAACCCGAAATACGCAACATGGGAGCCACCAAAATCATCAATTCCAGGGATCCGGAATCCCTGGCAAGCGCCCGGGGCAAACTCGATTTTATTTTGAATACCACCAATGTATCCCTTGATTGGGACGCATACCTGGAGACCCTGGCCCCCAAGGGGCGCCTACACCATGTCGGGGCTGTCCTGGAGCCCATGCCCATCCCGGCCTTTAGCCTGATCATGGGAGAAAAATCGGTCGCGGGCAGTCCTACGGGGAGCCCGGCCGCAACCGCTACCATGCTCGATTTTTGTGTGCGGCACGACATATACCCCATTGTGGAGGAGTTTCCGGTCGGTCAGGTGAACGAGGCACTTGCCCACCTTGAAAAGGGGAAGGCCCGGTATCGCATTGTTTTGAAGGTTGCCTGACTTACTTCGGGTTTTCCAGGACCCAGCTCACAATTTTCTTAAGTTCCTCTTCGTGCGAAAGTTTTGAGAATGGCCTGTTCGCCCTGTCGTACCAGTAGCGGGCATTCCATTGGTCGCCCTCCACGCGGTGCAGGTAGCCGTGAATCCAACTGCCCGTTTTGGTAGGGAGGTCCTGGGCGATGTCATGCGATCGCTCCCAAACGCCTTTGGCGGCCCACCACAATGCCTTTAGCGATTCCGGCCAGTGTACGGTTGGCTCCGGTCCCTGCAGGGTTCGTTCAAAATCTTCGTAGGATGTCGGTATACTCATTACACGATTGGATAAATAATTCGATGCCTTTGGACATATCTAACAGTGGTTCGTCCTCAAATGCTTGGCTAAGATTCGCATTCCGCCTTTCTTGCCCTGGATAAAACTAATCATACTCTAACCAATTGTAAAGCCGTTATGAAAAAATGTATCCCTATTGTATGTTCATTGCTCCTTTCATTGGGGGCCCTCCAACTGGCGCCAGCCCAGGAAGCCACCGACAAGGACCCCATGTGGGAAACCATTATCCTTAGCCCGGACAACACCAAATTAAAAATCCTGGGGGAAAACCTGCGCAAGCACAATCAAAAATATCACCAGGGCGGGCCGTATGATGCCTCGGTTTATAATATCGTTTCGGGTCCCGATACCGGAAAAATGGTTTGGATCATGGGGCCATTGCAGTTTCCCCAGCTAGACAACAGGCCTTCTGCCGGGGGGCATGATGAGGATTGGCGCGACAATGTGATGCCCTACCTGAAAAAGGTAGAGCAGGGCGAATACTGGAGGGGAGACGGCAAACTGTCCAACACCTCCATGCTCCCGCAAAACCCAGCGGAATACCCCATCCTATTTACCCGGTATTGGGAGATCAACATCGCTCACCAACACCAGGTCGAAGCGAGGCTAAAGCTCATAAGTGAAACCGTCAAGGCCATGGAAGGTGTAAACCCCTGGGGGGTGTATTACAACCTCTTTCGGCAGGGCAAACTGGGCCGCCATATAGCAACGGTAGGCTTTTACAAAAACTGGACGGACTTTGACCGCGACCCGCAGTTTAAGGCAACCTTCCTGAAAAGCCACGATGAGGATGCCTGGGATTCCTTTATCAGGGACACGGACCTCCTGCTGGATGACTCCTGGGATGAAATCTGGGAATACAACAAAAATCTCAGCGGCGATTAGCGCCGTCCATAACCAACCAGAAAGAAACCCCTCAATCCCGAGGGGTTTTCTATTGGTTACCCCTGTGCCCTTCAGGAGGGCAGCATAGAAAGGAATTCCGTTTCGGTTATAATAGGGATCCCCAGGCCCTCGGCCTTGGTTTTCTTACTGGGCCCCATACGGTCCCCCGCTACCACGTAACTGGTCTTGGAGGAGATAGAAGAGGCTACCTTGCCGCCGTTATCCTCAATCAATTTTTTAAGTTCGGTACGGCTTACTTTTTCGAAAACCCCGGAAACCACAAAAGTTTGCCCTTTCAACGCATCGGTCTGGTTCGCCAGTTGGGTTTCTGAAAGGGAGAATTGCAGCCCGTAGGATTTCAGGCGCGCAACACGTTCCCGGTTTTTTTCTTCCGAGAAGAACCGGACCACACTCCCGGCTATGCGTTCCCCAATCTCATCTACTGCCATCAAAGCTTCTTCCCCGGCTTCCATCAGCGCATCGATATTCTTGTAGGCCCTGGCCAGTTTTTTGGCCACCGTTTCCCCCACATAACGGATACCAAGGGCAAACAAGACGCGTTCAAAAGGCACCTCCCGGGAGGCCTTTACCCCATTTACCAGGTTTTCGGCTGATTTCTGCGCCATCCGCTCAAGCGGTAACAGTTGGGCAACGGTAAGCGTATAGAGATCGGTGTAATCATGGATCAGGCCTTCCTTGAACAACAATTCTACCGTCTCGCTTCCCAGGCCCTCGATATCCATGGCTTTCCTGGAAATAAAGTGTTGGATACGGCCGGTAATTTGCGGGGGGCACCCCAGTTCATTCGGGCAAAAATGCAGGGCCTCCCCTTCCTGGCGCTGGAGCGGTGTGCCGCATTCCGGACAATGGCTGATATATGCCAAGGGTTCGGAATCCTTCCTGCGCTTGCTGAGATCAACGGCCACGATTTTCGGGATAATTTCACCCCCTTTCTCCACAAAGACCGTGTCGCCCTGGCGGATATCCAATTTTGCAATCTGGTCCGCATTGTGCAAAGAAGCCCGTTTTACGGTAGTCCCGGCCAGCAATACGGGCTCCAGGTTGGCTACCGGGGTAATGGCCCCGGTGCGCCCCACCTGGTAGGTGATTTCCCGAAGCACCGTAGCGGCCTGCTCTGCCTTAAATTTATAGGCCAGCGCCCACCTGGGCGATTTGGCCGTATACCCCAGTTCTTCCTGCTGCCGCAAGTCGTTTACTTTGATCACTACCCCATCCGTTTCATAAGGCAACTCATGGCGGTAGACGTCCCAGTGGTCTACAAATTCCATCACTTCTTTCAGGGAGTTGCACAGTTTGGCGGCAGGCGGCACCTTAAACCCCCACTCCCTGGCCTTCTCAAGCATTTCAAACTGGGTGCGCATCTTTAGGCCGGATCCCGCGATGGCATACATAAGGCAGTCCAGCGGGCGTTGGGCCACCAAACTGCTATCCTGCAATTTCAGGCTGCCCGAGGCCGTATTCCTGGGGTTCATATAGGGGTCCTCCCCTTGTTCGATACGCTCCTCGTTCATTTTGGCAAAGCCTTCCAAAGGGAGGATGATTTCGCCGCGGATTTCAAATTTTTGGGGATAATCCCCCTGCAGGCGGAGCGGAACTGAACGAATGGTTTTTACATTGGCGCTGATGTCGTCACCCTGAACCCCGTCGCCGCGCGTTACCGCTCGCTGCAGGATTCCATTTTCATAGGTGATACTAATGGATGCGCCATCATATTTAAGTTCACAGGTGTACGCGACACTGACCTCCCCCAGGATTTTCTGAACGCGCTTTTCCCACTCCAGCACCTCCTCCCTGGAATAGGAATTATCCAGGGAGTACATAGGCGTTTCATGGGGCACGGTTTTAAAATTCTTGGTCACCTCCCCTCCTACCCGGAGCGTCGGCGATGTCGGGTCATAGTATTCCGGATAAGCCTCCTCCCATTGCTGGAGCTGCTTTAATTTCATGTCAAATTCAAAGTCCGAAATGGTAGGCTTGTCCAGCACATAATAGTTGTGGTTATGTCGTCGCAATTCTTCGCGCAACGCCGTGATTTTTTCCTGCATATCCATTATAACTGATCTGTTTTTTAAAATCTGTGGGGGCTTATGCCCATTCATATCTGCCCATACAGCCGCAAACCAAGCCGGCCGTTGTCCCGAACTACTTTTTTACCACATGGAATCCCTTAAGCCCGGATGGCAGTTCCAACCTTTACGGCTTTTACCATTCGTTCGTTCCCAAAGATATCTTTCCTGAGCTCAATTTCCGAAAAGTCCTTTGTTTCCAGTAGCGCAACGGTCTCAGGGCCCAGGTATTGGTTGATCTCCAGGTACAGCGCACCACCCTCCCGCAAGTTTTCAGAGGCCAGTTGGGCAATTCGTTCGTAAAACCGTAACGGTGCCGTATCGGGAACGAAAAGCGCGGTGGCAGGTTCGTAAAGCCTTACATTGTTCCCCATTGCCGCCTTTTCCTTTTCACGTACATAAGGGGGATTGGAAACCACGATATCCCATTTGCCTTTTACAGCAGTCGCATCCATCATATCGGCCAGGATCCACCGGACATCCACCCCGTGGCGTTTGGCATTTTGCCTTGCCACTGCCAGGGCATCGTCCGAGATCTCCAGACCCGTCACCCTGGCCCGTGGCACGAGCTTCGCCAGGGAAACCGCGATGCATCCGCTACCGGTACCCAAATCCAGGATTTCGGGGGACGCCTGCCGCCTTTGGACGTCCTCCAGGACCCAGCGCACCAGTTCTTCGGTCTCTGGACGTGGGATAAGCACCTTTTCATTGACCATGAAGTCCATCTCCATGAACCAGGCCTTGCCCAGGATGTATTGGATGGGGTATTCTTGTTTCAGCAATGACAAGCCTTTAAAAAAAGGCGCTTCTTCGTTTTTGCCTACGGAGAAATCCGGGTTCAGCACCAGCACAAAACGGTCTGCCCCCAGGTATTCCTCTATCATCCGGTAAAAAAAACTATCTACCTCTTCTTTCGGATAGACTTTATCCAATTCCCGGTGAAATATTTCCCTGATCGCTTTTAGTTTCATTCTCCAATCAATGGGGTTTCCAGGCTTCTCTGCATCCACACGTGGCAGGAACTATGCCCCGTATTCCCCAGGGGGCCATCCAGGTAGGAGAACCCGAACTTTTTATACAGGTCTTGTGCGGCGCGCATGTAGGGCATGGTTTCCAGGTAACAGGAAGCGTAGGAAAACGCCTTCGCCTGTTCAAGGCATCGCTGTAGCAATTGCCGCCCCATACCTTTCCCCCTAAGGGCTTCTGTCAGGTACATCTTCTGAAGTTCGCAAATTTCCGGGGGTCCGCCGTGCAGGGAAGCGATCCCGCCGCCGCCGAGTACCTGCCCCCCCTTGGCCACCACATAATAGGCTGCCCTGGGTTGCTGGTAAAATTCATACAAGGTATCCAGGTTTTCGTCTTCATAGGCCGTCCCTGTTTTTGGCACCCCCAGGTCTTCAAAAATCCCCCGGATGACAGCGGCCATCTGCGCATTATCTTCCTGGCGAATGGGGCGAATAATCACTTCCTCCATGTTCGGTTCTAATATCCTATTTTTGCGGGGTGAATATACACGAAAAATATATGAATCGCGCCATCCAACTGGGGGCAAACGCCTTGGGAACCGCCGCTCCTAACCCCATGGTAGGGGCAGTTGTGGTGTACCGGGACAGGATTATTGGAGAAGGGTTCACCAGTCCGTACGGGGGGCCTCATGCCGAGGTGAACGCTATTGCCTCCGTACGGGAGCGCGAATTGCTGCCTGAGGCCACGCTTTACGTAACGCTGGAACCCTGCTCCCATTTCGGGAAAACGCCTCCCTGTGCGGACCATATCATCAAGCACGCCATCCCGGAAGTAGTCATCGGGATCAGGGATCCACATGAAAAAGTCGGCGGCAAGGGCATACAACGCCTGGAGGAAGCCGGATGCAAGGTGCGCCTGGGGGTATTGGAAGCGGCCTGCAGGGAACACCACAGGCGGTTTTTGTGTTTTCACGAAAAGAAACGCCCCTACATTATCCTTAAATGGGCCCAGAGCCCGGACGGTTTCCTCGCACCGGACAAGGACATGCGACAGGACAAACGCCGGCCCTTCTGGATATCCAATACGTTTTCCAGGCGGTTGGTTCACCAGTGGCGCAGCCAGGAGCAGGCAATCCTTGTGGGAAGCACTACCGTATTGGACGACAACCCGCAACTCAACACCAGAGATTGGAAAGGCAAATCCCCCCTCCGTATTATCCTGGACAGGGATCTTTCTGTGAAGGGCGATGCGCATGTACTCGACCGTACTGTGAAGACCCTTTTCTTCACCGCCATCAATGACCCGAGTCAGTACCAGGAGGGCATCGCCTATGATCTAATGGATTTTGAAGCCCCGCAACTGGCCTCAAGGATATGCGAGCGGCTCCATGGCCTGGACCTTTGCAGCCTGATTGTAGAAGGCGGTGCCCGCACCTTGCAGACCTTTATAGACGAGGGGTTGTGGGATGAAGCCAGGATATTTTCGGGTGCCGGTTACTTTGGGGGGGGGCTGGAGGCCCCCCGCATCCATGGACGCGAATGGGAAAGGAAACCCATTGGAGACAACATATTGAGCATCCTAAGGCATGATTAGAAATATCATTTTTGATTTCGGAGATGTATTCATCAATCTGGATAAGCCGGTCGTCACCCGGGAACTCAGCGCGCTCGAAGATATGGCGTTGGTGGGCCGACTCAAGGCGTTAAACGATGCCTTTGAAATAGGCAGCGTCGCTGCCAGGGATTTTTTAACCGGCTTGCAGGAAGCCTTCCCCGGGCGAAGCCAGGAGTCGCTCAAGGCTTTATGGAATGCCATGCTACTCGATTTTCCCGAGCATCGGCTGCACTTCCTTGAAATGCTGGCCGGCAGTTCGGATTACCGGTTGTTCTTGCTCAGCAATACCAATGAACTCCACATATCGCATGTCATGAAGCTGATGGGGGAAAGCAGGTACCTCCGGTTCCGGAACAGCTTTGAGGGTTTCTACCTCTCTCACGAGATCGGCTTGCGAAAACCAGGGGCGGCAGTGTTTGAATTCGTATTACAACAACACCGGTTGAAAGCCCCGGAAACCCTTTTTATAGACGACACCTATGAGAACATCGTAAGTGCGAGGGGATTGGGCATGCAGGCCTGGCACCTGCAGGTTGGGAAGGAAGATATTACGGACCTAAAAGGAAAACTATAAAATGGCAGACCTGGCCCTGAGCATTCTTTTTTCCAGCCTTATTTTTGTCATCTTTAAATTGTTTGGCACGTATAGAGTGCAAACGCTGTTTGGCATCATTGTGAATTATGTGGTCGCTTCCCTGGTGGGGCTCCTGTTTTATCAGGGCAGCACCCCCGTATGGGAGATTCCCCAAAAGGCCTGGTTCCCGGGGACCCTGTTATTGGGCATACTGTTTATCCTGGTATTCAACCTCATGGCCAGGACCTCGCAAAACCTGGGCGTTTCCGTGGCTTCGGTGGCCACTAAAATGTCGCTGGCCGTCCCGGTACTCTTTGGGATAGTGCTCTACGATGAACAATTGGGGCCGCTTAAATCACTGGGGATTGTGCTGGCCCTGGCCGCTGTGTATTTCAGTTCGGTCAAAGCGTCCAGGATCACCCTGCAAAAAAGGGCATTGATCCTTCCTTTATTGGTTTTCCTGGGTTCCGGGATCATCGATACCAGCCTCAAATACCTGGAGGAAAACCTGGTGCCCGGGGAAGAGTTTTCTCTTTTCTCGGCTACGGTTTTTGCCTCGGCAGCCTCCGTAGGGCTGATCTTTATCCTTGTAAAAGCATCCAAAAGCCCCCTGCGCGTTAATTTTAGAAACCTTTTGGGGGGCATCGTCCTGGGGGTCCCGAATTTCTTCTCCATTTACTTCCTGTTAAGGGCCTTGCAAAATGAGGTACTCAACAGCGCTTCGATATTCACGATCAACAATGTGGCCATTGTGATGCTTTCTACCCTTCTGGGGATCCTGCTTTTCCGGGAGCGGGTCAGCCTGCTCAACTGGGGCGGGATTGCCATGGCTGTGGTCAGTATTATTTTAGTAGCCCTGTTTTGAAAGCTCCTGGACACAACGACACCTATAAAACGCTGGCCGGGCCAGGCAGGGAAGTCCTTTACAAGGACCGGAACAGCAAGTTCTACGGCTATGCCTTCCCGCTTGCCCATGAAGATGCCGCCAGCCCTTTGCTGGAAGAGGTACGAAAGCGTCACCGCAAGGCCAGTCACCTTTGCTATGCCTGGCAATGGGGCCTGGAGGAACCCTACTACAGGGTCAATGACGACGGTGAACCCACGCATTCTGCCGGGATGCCCATTTACGGGCAGATACAGGCATTTGGCCTGACCAATGTTTTGGTAGCCGTACTCAGGATCTATGGGGGAACCAAATTGGGGGTAGGCGGACTGATACAGGCCTATCGCGAAACCGGTAAAATGGCGCTGGAAGCCTCTGAAATTGTCACACGGACCCTGAAGGGAGAATTCCTGGTCCATTGCGGTTACCCACAGTTGAACACCGTTTTAAGGTTGGTAAAGGTCCATAACATGGAACTGCTGCAGCAGGAGCTACAGGAATCCTGTACCTTTCATATAGCGGTACGCCTTCAAAACGCGGAGAAAACCGAAACGCTTTTTCAAAACATTCAGGGGGTTCGGGTGGTCAGGGTATAGGAAAGGACGGGAACGGCAACCTTAAACAAAATAAAAATCGCAAGAAGGGTCGTTCAGAATGAGAAGAAATCCGGCCCTGCCTTCATCAAGTTCAGGAAAGTGTTATAATGCAGGGTCATTTGCTTAATTTTTCCGACAGGTAATCGGGGCACCTGACAGGGCGTTTGGTCTTCATGTCGATAAAGGCCAAAACGGAATTGGCTTCTACCAGCAACTCCTTATTTTCATTATAAATTTCGTAGTCAAATTCGATACGCACCGTAGGGGGTTTTCGCAGTCTTGTCACCACCGTAATAAGGTCGTCATAAACCGCCGGTTTTTTGAAATCCAGCCTGAGCGAAATTACCGGGAGCATGATGCCGTTATCTTCCATGCTTTTGTAGGAAATCCCCAGATCACGGAGCCACTCAACCCTTCCCATCTCCAGATATTGCGCATAATTCCCGTGGTATACCACTCCCATTTGATCGGTTTCGGCATACCGGATCCGGAAAGATATTCTGTTAAATTCCATGCTAATTCAGCTAAAAACTATATATTTAAATGGAGGCTGTCAACAGCTATGGAACATGCGAAAAAAAAAGAATAAAATCAACCTAATAGGATTTTTTTTTTAGGATTTTTGTTCACATATTTGTCTCACTTTTGAAGGTCATACCCGCGACCTTTTTCAACCAACTAGCTTAAGCCACTAACCAACAAATAAGATTAACTTCAAATGAGTGTTACTGCCAATTCCGTTTGGAACAATTGCTTGGATTTTATCCAAGATAACATCCAACCGCAGGCATTCAAAACGTGGTTCGAACCCATTAAGCCGGTTAAATTATCCGATAGTGCCCTTAGCATACAGGTACCGAGTAAATTTTTCTATGAATGGCTGGAGGAGCACTATGTAAAGTTGCTCAAGGTAGCCCTTACAAAAGAATTGGGTGACAATGCCAAACTGGTGTACATCATCAAGATGGAGAACACCTATGGCAACCGGGAACCTTTTACCGAACAAATTCCCAGCGCCAACCGCGGCAATGTATCCCCCCAGGAAATGGATGTGCCCATTAAATCCAAAAACCCCGAATTAAAGAATCCTTTTGTCATCCCGGGGATACGCAATATAAAGATTGAATCCCAGCTGAATCCCAGCTACAACTTTGATAACTTCCTCGAGGGAGATTCCAACAGGCTTGCCCGTTCCGCGGGCATGGCCGTGGCCAACAAGCCAGGGGGCACCTCCTTTAACCCGCTGTTGATTTTTGGCGGGGTCGGACTTGGAAAGACGCACCTGGCGCATGCCATTGGGGTGGAAATCAAAGACAAGTACCCGGAGCGTACCGTACTTTATATCTCCGCTGAAAAGTTTACGCAGCAGTATATAGAATCGGTCAAAAAGAATACGCGTAATGACTTTATCCACTTCTACCAGCTGATCGATGTGCTGATCATTGATGACGTCCAATTCCTTTCCGGCAAGTCGGGGACCCAGGATGTGTTTTTCCACATCTTCAACCATTTGCACCAAAATGGGAAACAGGTAATCCTTACTTCCGACAAGGCCCCGGTAGACATGCAGGATATAGAGCAACGCTTGTTGTCCCGTTTTAAGTGGGGCTTGTCAGCAGAGCTGCAAAACCCTGATTACGAGACCCGGGTTTCAATATTGAGGAACAAGCTGTACCGTGACGGGGTTGAAATGTCGGATGAGATTGTCGACTATGTCGCCAAACACATCAAGACGAATATCCGTGAACTCGAAGGTGCCATCATCTCGCTTATTGCCCAGTCTTCCTTTAACAAAAAGGAGGTCACCCTGGAGTTGGCGCAGGAAGTGGTAGAAAAATTCGTAAAGAATACCAAGCGGGAAGTTTCCATCGATTACATCCAGAAGGTGGTATCGGATTATTTTGAAATGGATGTGGCTACCCTACAGTCTAAAACCAGGAAACGCCATATCGTTCAAGCCCGGCAATTGGCCATGTTTTTTGCCAAGAAATTCACCAAGGCTTCCCTTGCCAGTATCGGCTCACAGATAGGGAAGCGGGACCATGCTACCGTGTTGCACGCCTGTAAGACCGTAGACAACCTGGCCGAGACGGACAAACAGTTCCGAAAGTATATAGAAGACCTTACCAAGAAATTTTCATAACCACCGCTGAGTTTGCCTCGAATAACCGGGTTGATGCGGGTCCCGGGCCAAAATTTTCGGGCCGGTAACAGTCTTTGGGCACCATACATGCTCAGAAAATGCCTATGAAACAAGCTAAAACCAGGATATTGATGGTATGCCTCGGAAATATCTGCAGGTCGCCCCTCGCGGAAGGCATCCTTCGTTCCCTGGTAGATCCTGAGACCGTGGAAGTTGATTCTGCGGGCACCGCCGGTTACCATATTGGCAACAGGCCCGATGAACGTTCTATTGCGGTTGCCCGGAAATACGGCCTCGACATCAGCGGCCAACGCTGCAGGAAGTTCCATTCGGCGGATTTCGCGTCCTTCGACCGCATTTACGCGATGGACCTGGCCAACCTGCGCCACCTGCAAGGCATGGCGCGCTCTGAGGAAGAACTGAACAAGGTGCGGCTCCTGCTGGACGAGGCGATGGTTGAAACCCGTGAAGTTCCCGATCCTTACTATGGAGGGCCCGGGGGTTTTGCAGAAGTTTTTGAGTTGATTTCCAGGGCCTGTCATGCGATAAGCGAACAAATGGAATCCAAAAATTCTGGCAAATGAACGAACATAAGGCGGTTTATGGCAACCTATACCTGATCCCCACCACGCTGGGCGACACGGAGCCCCTTGAAGTATTGCCCATCGCTATCAAGGGCGCTATCGAACGCATAGACCACTATATCGTCGAAAATGAAAAATCGGCCCGGCATTTCATTAAAAAAATAAGTCCCAGGAAGTCACAGCCCGGCCTCCACATGGAGACCCTGAATAAATATACAGAGCAAGCGCATATTCCATCCTTTTTGGATCCGTGCCTTGCAGGGATCCCGGTAGCCATATTGTCAGAGGCCGGCTGCCCGGCCATAGCCGACCCCGGGGCAGAAGTGGTGCGCCTTGCCCATGAAAAAAATATACGGGTGGTTCCCTTGGTAGGGCCTTCTTCTATCATCCTTGCGCTCATGGCCAGTGGGCTCAATGGGCAATCGTTCACCTTTAACGGCTACCTCCCTATCGACGGGGCTCAACGCAAAAAGGCCATCAAACGCCAGGAAAAAACCTCCAAAGAATTACAACAAGCCCAAATCTTCATAGAAACCCCTTACCGCAATGACACCCTGATGGCCGATTTACTGAAAACCCTTTCGGCTCAGACCCGGTTGTGCGTAGCCTGTGACCTCACCCTCCCTACGGAGTATATCGCCACCAAAACGGTCGCGGCATGGAAGGAAACAAGCCCGGAATCCCTGCATAAGCGCCCGGCCATCTTTCTCTTCCAGGCCTGATCCCGCGGCCCTGTCCAAAAAAAAACCCCGGGAGAACCCGGGGCTGTTTTCATATCATCTTAATGCCTATACCCTGGCATTTCGCATGGCGTAGACCTTGGAAAGGTCGTACCCGGAAAATTTATGCAAATACTCCGAGATACTGGTGCCGTAGGCATCCTCCACATCTTCCTGCCCATAAGAACGCAGGTATTTCTTTACATTGCCCGCCCCCGCCAAATGGGCTGCGGCCAATATACCCGACTCGGTAACCTCTACGCCCCGGATACGTTTACCTTCAAACCTTTCAATGTCCTTGCGCAGGATCCATTTGTTCCTCGCAATGTTGGCATGGAAGGCCTTTTCCTGCAACAAGGGGTCGTTAAGGAATTGGGTGGCATTGTACACCCCCATCAATTGAAGGGTGCTGATACCAAACTGGTACTTGCCTAAATAACCAAAAGTATTGATTCTGAAATAATTGCCCTGTGACTCCTTAAAGGCCAGGGCTTCTTTAAAGCCATTGTACGCACTCCCCAAAAAGGGAGGGGCCACGCGTTGAGGGTTCAATCCGGTTTCGTTTTTGGGGAGCGAAACCACCGTAGGTTCCTTTACTTTCAAGTTTTCCGGTACGTTAACATCCGGATTGGAGTCTACTCCAAAACTCGTAAAAATAAAGATCATGATAAGAGGACAAATGATACTTATCCACTTTCTCATTCAGTATGATTTCTTAAGACTTCTGTCCGATAAAACGGACTGCTTAAATTTCACGGGGTAAAGATAGCCCTCCTTTCCTCAAAAAATCCTAAAATTTCCTAAAAAGCAGGCTTTTTTAGGTAAGTCGTAGGAATTTAAGGACAAATAGCCTAGCGGTTGATCTTCTGTTCGTTGATCCAACGGACATATTGCGCTTTATTTCGGTTATGCTGCGCCAGCGTCCTTGCGAACTTATGGTAGCCGAAATTTTCGACATCGGCCACGAAATACAGATAGTCGTGTCTTTCTGCATTCAAAACCGCATCAATGGCCGAAATATCGGGCATGGTAATAGGGCCTGGTGGCAGTCCGGCGTACTTGTACGTGTTATAGGGCGAGTCCAGTTCGAGGTCTTTGTACAGCACCCGCTTAATGACCGTGTCAAAATTCCCGGTTTTTTGTTTGATAGCGTATATGACGGTAGGGTCGGCCTGTAAGAGCATATTCCTGTCAAGCCTGTTCAGGTAGACCCCGGCCACCCTGGGCCGTTCCTCTACCTTTGCCGTTTCTTTGTGCACCACAGACGCCAGGGTAATCACCTGCAAGGGTTCCAGGTCCAGGGCAGCAGCCTTGCCGTTGCGTTCCTGATTCCAGAATTGGCGGTATTCCTTGAGCATACGCTCACGGAAGCCCCGGGCCGAAGTATTCCAAAAAAACTCGTACGTATTGGGCAGGTAGAGGGCAATCCCCGTATCGGCGTCAAGGCCAAAATCGTTCAAATAGGCCGTATCCCTCATTGTTTCGAGCAGCGACAAGCTATCGGCTTCCAATTGGGAGGCGATTCTCCCCGCGAGGTCGGCCAGGGTTTCCTGGTTGTTGAAGGAAATGCTTACCGGAATATTCCGGCTCCTGAGTGAGTTAATGATCTCGTTATTATTCATCCCCTTGTAGATCGCGTATTTTCCGGGGCGAATGTTGGATACATATTTCTTGCGCCTGGCGACGGCCTGGAAGGTGTCCATATCCCCGAGCAGGGGCCGCAGTTGGTTGAGCACGGCTTCAAAAGTAGCATCGGTAGGGATGTACACATAGGCTTCATCGGCTTCCATTTTGGTATTGGGCGCAAAAACGGCAGTATATATCAGGTACGAGACTATACCGGCGGCCAGTAACCCGAGTAACACAATGGCCATGAGAATTTTGCGGAGATACATCAGCGGTTTATTTTTTGAAACAGGAGTTCGTTTTTATACACGCCCCCAGATAAAATCCATTCCTTACGGGTGCCGGTGGTTTCAAAACCCATTTTGCGAAACAGGCGTATACTGGCGAGGTTGTCCTCGAGTACATGGGCGTACAGCTGGTGCAGTTCCAGGGCGCTAAAGGCATAGCGGCATATCAGGGAAATGGCTTCGGCCCCCAGCCCGCGGTTGCGGTCCCTATCTTCCAGGATGACGATCCCGAGGCCCGCCCTCCGGTGCCTGGGGTCAAATTCAAAAAGGTCTATGAACCCGATGAGCCGGTGCTCCAGGTTGACGATACAAAGGCGCAATTGCTTGACTTCATAGATGTCCCTGTGCGCGTTGTCGAGATATTTCTGAAGCGTGTGCCTGGAATAGGGGGTCGTTGTACCACTGATCTCCCATACCTCCGGATTGTTCTCCAGTTCGTAGAGGAATTCCAGGTCCGAAGGTTCAAGGGCCCTGAGGTAGCTATGTTCCCCCCGTAGTCTTAGCATGGCCAGCTCCCCTTGAACACCTGTTTGGCGGGGCCTTTCAGGTACACATTCTTATAACCTTCCGTCGTGGGTTCGAACATCACCTGCAACTTTCCGCCCCTGGTTTTTATGGATACCTTTGATTTATCGGTCTTTCCCAGGTGGTGCATGGCGAGTGCCACGGCCGTCACCCCCGTTCCGCAGGAGAGGGTCTCGTCTTCGACGCCCCTTTCATAGGTCCTGACGGCAAAGGTGTTCCGCGCCGCGGGTTCCACAAAATTGATATTGCTCCCCTTTTTTCCGTACAGCCCGTACCGCAACCGTTCTCCTTCCGTTTTCACTCCATAGGCCCCCAGGTTGTTCACCAGTTGCACATGGTGGGGAGAACCGGTATCCAGGAACAGGTACTGGGGCTTTTTCCTCAGGGCTGTCACATCATTCATTTTCAGGCTTACCGTTTCCCCTTCAATGGTCGCGGTATGCATCCCGTCGACGGCCCTGAATCGGGCAGCGTCCCCAATTATGCCCAGGTATTGGGCAAAGGCCACAATGCAACGCCCCCCGTTGCCGCACATGCTGCCGGGGCGCCCATCGGCATTGTAGTACACCATATTGAAGTCTGCCGAATTGTCATTTTCCAGCAGGATAAGGCCATCCGCGCCGATGCCAAATCGGCGGTCGCACATGAGGGCCACGAGTTTGGTATCTTTTTTGGAGAAGGTGTCCCCGCGGTTGTCAATGAGGATAAAATCGTTCCCCGTGCCCTGGTATTTGTAAAATTCGATTCGCATAGCTGTTTTGTAGCACAAAGATAGGACTTTATTCATCGAATTTTGACCAGTTAAAAAGGAGTTAAACTGAAATAACCGCCCTGAAAAACTTTTAATTTTACGATGAACATCATAAAACAGTATTTATGAAACGAATAAGCAGTTTATTGATAGTTTCGATATTCGCAGGGGCCATTACCCTGACGACCTACAAACTTTTCTTTGAAAAACCATCTTATGCGATGGTCACCGAGGACCAGGAAATACCTGTTTTTACTACGAGTAACAGCCCAACTTCCTTTAAGGGTGCGGGGATCAACGAAGTAGACTTTACAGTGGCGGCAGAAAACACGGTGAACTCCGTAGTGCACGTGAAAAACGTTACCGTCAGCCAGCCAGGCGGGCTATTCGAGTTCTTTTATGGCTCAGAAAGCCGGCAGCGCTCGCAGGTAGGAACAGGGTCTGGCGTGATCATTTCCCCCGACGGGTATATTGTGACCAACAACCACGTGATTGCCAAGGCGAATGAATTAAGCGTTACCCTGAACAACAACAAAACCTATGTGGCTGAAATCATCGGAACAGACCCCAATTCGGACATTGCGCTGATCAAAATCGAAGCAGACGACAGGCTCCCTTACCTGGCGTTCGGCGATTCGGACAATACCAAGATAGGAGAATGGGTGCTGGCCGTTGGAAATCCCTTTAACCTGACCTCTACAGTTACCGCAGGTATCGTAAGCGCCAAAGCCCGAGACCTGGGAAGGAACCAGTCTTTTATCCAGACCGATGCGGCGGTGAACCCGGGAAACAGCGGTGGGGCCCTTGTGAACACTAATGGTGACCTCATAGGGATCAATACCGCGATCACCTCCCAAACCGGTTCTTATGTGGGATACTCGTTCGCGGTGCCCAGCAATATTGCCAAGAAGGTCGTCGAAGACATTTTAGAATATGGCGATGTACAGAAGGGTATCCTGGGGATTACTTCGCCCAGGCTCAGTACCCCATATGCCGTGGAAAAAGGGATCAACGAGATCGACGGGGTCTATATTGACGGCGTTGAGGAGGATTCGGGGGCCGAAGAAGCCAACCTGCAACCAGGAGACGTCATAAAAAAGGTAGACGATATCAAGGTACACAAGTTCGCGGACCTTACCGGATATGTTTCTACCAAGCGGCCGGGCGATATCGTACACGTGACCATTGACAGGGACGGGGAACTCAAAGTGGTAGACGTGGAACTCAAAGAGCGGCAGTCAGTTGTAGTCCCTGTCATGGGCCTGAAGGTCAAAAACCTTTCCAAGGAAGACAAAAAACGCTTTAAGACCGATATAGGGGTAAAGATCACCGGAGTACCCGAAACCTATCGGGGTTACGGCCTGCAAGGCAAAGTAATCATTGCGGTCGATGATAAAGCCATCCATGATATAGAGGAAGCGAGGACCCTCTTTGGAAGTATCTCCCGATATGGAAAGACCAGTATCACCATGATCAACGAGAAAGGCGAAAAAGAGCGCCTCATCTTCCAGTAAGAGACCCGCACCTTAAAAAAAAACACCCCCCCTGGGGTGTTTTTTTATATACCATAATTCATTCGAAAACGTTTGAAATATATACTTTTGCATCCAAAATAACAGAACCATGAATACCTTAAAATCTTATGAAAAGGAATTGGCATTCCAGGCCGACCGTCGCAAGGCTACCACAGAATTCATAAAGATTATCAGTGACCTATGGTACGACAAGTCAATAGAAGTGGTGCTTTTCAAGAACCAGATCATCGACAAAAATGTAAGCGATATCATCAACCTGCATGAGTATGCCGGTGAGTTTGTACAGAAGCCCATCTCCATCTTCGACTCCGTAGAGCTCCTCAGGGCCATCAACGATATCCCCCTTCCCCCTTCCAAATTGGATATTGGAAAACTCACCTACGAGTACCATACCGATACCCAGGAAAACTACCAGGATGTGAAGGCCTTTGTGCTTGATAAGCTCAAAGGGGCCCAAAACAGCCGGGAAATTCAACCCAAAGACGTCATCCTGTATGGTTTTGGGCGTATAGGCAGGCTACTCGCCAGGGAACTCATGGCCAAGACCGGGAAGGGCAACCAGCTACGGCTGAGGGCCATTGTCACCCGTGGGGAACTCACCGACGACATATTGAAGAAGCGGGCCGCTTTGCTGCGGACAGACTCGGTACACGGCTTGTTCAGCGGCACTGTGGAAACCGATTTCAGGGAAAAGGCCCTGATCATCAACGGCACTACGGTACACATGATCAGTGCGGCTTCCCCGGAAGAAATCGATTACCGCAAATATGGCATTGACAACGCGCTTGTCATCGACAATACGGGAGCCTACAGGGATAAGGCCTCCCTGGGCAAACACCTGCAATCTAAAGGAACCGGCCAGGTCTTGCTCACCGCCCCAGGGAAAGATGTTCCCAACATTGTCCACGGGGTGAACCAGACGGAGTTTGACCCGGATACTACCCGCATTTATTCTGCCGCTTCCTGTACCACCAACGCCATTACCCCCATCCTGAAAGTGGTGGAAGATTCCCTGGGCATTAAAAAAGGGCACCTGGAGACCATCCACGCCTACACCAACGACCAAAACCTGGTAGACAACATGCACGGGAAGTACCGTCGTGGAAGGGCTGCCGCTTTGAACATGGTCATTACCGAAACCGGTGCAGGGAAGGCCGTGGCCAAAGCCCTGCCCTCGCTCGAGGGAAAATTAACCTCCAACGCCATCCGGGTCCCAGTACCCAATGGTTCCCTTGCCATCCTGAACCTGGAACTCAAGACCAGGACCAGCAAGGAAGGAATCAACACCATCATAAAAAAGTACGCTTTGGAAGGCGACCTGGTCGAACAAATCAAGTATTCCCTAAGCAATGAACTGGTTTCTACCGACATTATCGGAACCTCTGCCCCCGCCATTTATGACAGCAATGCCACCATCGTTTCCCCGGGGGGCAAAAACATTATCCTGTACGTATGGTATGACAATGAATACGGGTACGCGCACCAGGTGATCCGCCTGTCAAAGTATATCGCCCAGGTAAGAAGATTCACCTATTATTAATTCCTTATACCAAAGTGGCAAATACGCCGTTGTAAAAATGACGGATCCTGCCCATGGGCTAAGTTTCGTTTTGTTTTATTAATTGAGTTTATTGAACTACCTTAGTTCTATCTCTGAATCTAATTACTAACATTAAGTACCAATTACATGAACACTAAAGGGTTAGGATTACTTACCGTGCTTTTGGCATTGCTGTCATTTCAGTGGCAGTATGGCCAACAGGAGGAAGCAGAGCCCTCCTTGGACGGGGGTACCATAGAAAGTCAGTTTGAATACGTATACAAGAGTTCGGGCAATTACAACGCCGAAGGCAAAAGATATGAGGTGGTGCGTACGATCAACCTCGATAAATTGCGCGCCAACGTACTCGATTCCATTAACGCGGCCAGTACCCAGGCGGCCCAGCTGAAAGCCACCATAGCCGGCCATGAGTCTACCATTACCTCCCTTAACAACCAACTCAAGGAAACCACGGACAACCTCAGCCAGGTAACGGAAGAAAAAGACAGCATGTCATTGCTTGGGGCACAGGTATCCAAAGGCAGCTACAACTTTATCCTTTGGACGATCATCCTGGGGCTTTTGCTGTTGTTGCTCCTATTTATCTATAAGTTCAGGCGCAGCAATTACCTAACGCAGGAAGCCAAAGTCAACCTGTCTGACCTGGAAGCGGAGTATGAGGACCACAGGCGCCGGGCCCTGGAAAGGGAACAGCGCATCAGCAGGCAGTTGCAGGACGAGATCAACAAATACAGGAAATCAAAATAACCAAAGGGCCCGTAACGGGCCCCTTTTCATTTTTATATGGTAGCGATCATCAAGGCAGGCAGGACGCATCTCCCCCAGCTGGTCCCCCTGTTTGACCAGTACAGGGAATTTTACAAACAAGCCCCGGATAGGGCCGGATCCGAAAAGTTCCTCTCCGAGCGCATGGAAAGGGGGGAGTCTGTTGTTTTTATGGCTTACCTGAATACGGAGCCCGCGGGTTTTACCCAATTGTTCCGGAGTTTTTCATCCGTAAGCCTCCAACCCTTATATATACTTAATGATTTGTTTGTAGCCAAGGCGTTCCGGAAAAACGGGATTGGCGCGTTATTGCTGCGAAAGGCGCAGGAGTACTGCAGGGAGACCCGCCATAAAGGCCTGGCGCTGGAAACGGGGGTAGACAACCCGGCACAGTTGCTGTACGAACGCCTGGGCTGGGAAAAAGATTCGCATTGTTTTCACTACTTTTGGCAAGCCGATAACCCCCTTCCGGGGCATCGAGAAAAATAACGCCATGCGCATTGATATCATTACGGTTCTGCCGGAATTGCTGGAGAGTCCTTTTAATGCTTCCATCCTTAAAAGGGCTGTTGAAAAAGGCCTGGTGGAAGTGCAGGTGCACAACCTAAGAGATTACACGGACAATCGCTATAAACAGGTAGATGATTACCAGTTTGGCGGAGGGGCTGGGATGGTCCTGATGATTGAACCCATAGACAAATGCATTTCCCGGCTAAAAGGCGAACGCAGCTACGATGAGATCATCTACATGACCCCTGACGGGGCCACCCTCAATCAGAAAATGGCGAACCAACTATCCATGTCGGGGAACCTCATCATCCTCTGTGGGCATTATAAGGGCGTAGACCAACGGGTTCGCGACAGCCTGATCACCCGGGAGATCTCTATCGGGGACTATGTCCTCTCAGGCGGAGAATTAGGCGCCGCAGTCCTTTGCGATGCCATCATACGCCTTTTGCCCGGGGTCCTGAACGATGAAACATCGGCCCTCACCGATACCTTTCAGGACAACCTGCTGGCCCCCCCGGTCTACACACGGCCCCGTGAATACAAGGGGTTGAAGGTTCCGGAAATCCTGTTGGGAGGCGATCTCCCCAACATAGAAAAATGGCGGGAAGAGCAGGCCCTTTCACGTACCAGAAAGCTGCGTCCGGACCTGCTCGAATAGGGCTCCGGCATGCGGCGGGAACGGGATCGAGTATGGACTGCCGGGTTCTTCCAGCAAAAACACCCTTTTTTACTTGTGTATCACCAAATAATCCCTAATTTTGCAGTCGATTAAAACCAACCTCTGGCGAGGTCCGTGAATGTTGGTTTTAACAACCTTTAAAACACAGTAGCACGATGGAATCCCTATTAAAATTTGTTGAAGACGAATTTGTTCCAAAAAAAGACTTCCCCGAATTCTCTGCAGGAGATACGATTACGGTTTATTACGAAATCAAGGAAGGCGAAAAAACCCGAACCCAGTTTTTCAGGGGGGTAGTAATTCAAAGGAGGGGCTCCGGAGCCACCGAAACCTTTACCATCCGTAAGATGTCGGGTACCGTTGGCGTGGAACGTATCTTCCCCGTCAACATGCCTGCCCTCCAGAAGGTGGAAGTGAACAAAAAAGGAAAAGTACGCAGGGCCCGTATTTTCTATTTCCGAGGCCTTACCGGTAAAAAAGCCAGGATTAAAGAAGTGCGCTCCTAAGGCGCCATACATATCATAAAAAAACCGCACCTATCAAGGTGCGGTTTTTTTTTGCGGAGTCCCCATTTTTAATGGGCCAGCAATTTTTCAAATTTCCCGAGGCTCTCCTTAATAATGGAAAGACAGTCTCTGAGTTGTGCTTCGGTCATCACCAGGGGGGGCGCAAACCGGATAATGTTTCCATGGGTGGGTTTGGCCAACAACCCATGCTCCTTCATATCCACACAGATTTCCCAGGCAGTGGAACTGTCAGGGGAATCATTAATGACAATGGCGTTTAAAAGCCCTTTCCCGCGAACCTTTTCCACGACCGGGGAAGTCTCGGCAAACCGGGTCATTTCTTCCCTGAAGATTTTCCCCAGTTTATCGGCATTCGCTGCCAACTGCTCTTCCTTTACCACCTCCAGGGCAGCCATGCCCACGGCCGCTGCAAGGGGGTTCCCCCCAAAAGTACTCCCATGGGTCCCGGGTTGTATCACTTCCATGATGGGGTCATTGGCCAGGACGGCGGAAACGGGGTACGCCCCTCCCGATAGTGCTTTCCCCAGGATAAGGATGTCGGGCTTTACCTCGGGGGTGCCGCTGCAATGCCGGTCTGGACAACTGCAGTCCCCGCAGGTAGCCAGTAATTTCCCCGTCCGTGCGATTCCCGTCTGGATCTCATCGGCTATCAGCAGTACATGGTGCTGTTCGCAAAGCGCTTTCACTTCTTTCAGGTAGGCAGCCGACGGGACGTTTACGCCTGCCTCTCCCTGTATGGGCTCTACCAGGAAACCGGCGACATCCTTGTGTGTTTCGAGCACCTTGGCAAGCGCTGAGGGGTCATCATAGGGGATTTCTACAAACCCCCCGGAGAACGGCCCGAAATGCCGCTTTGCCTGCTTATCGCTGGAAAAGGAGACAATGGTGCTGGTACGGCCGTGAAAGTTCTTTTTACAAACCACGATAAGGACTTCATTCTCAGCGATCCCCTTTTTTTCATACCCCCATTTACGGCAGATCTTGATGGCCGTCTCCACAGCCTCCGCCCCTGAGTTCATGGGCAATACCTTATCGAACTTAAACGTCTCCGACACGTATTTTTCAAACCTCCCCAACATATCGTTGTAAAAAGCCCTGGAAGTCAGGGTGAGGTTTTTCGCCTGGGAGGTAAGGGCTCCTATAATCTTCGGGTGACAATGACCCTGGTTTACCGCGGAATAGGCCGACAGGAAATCGTAGTATTTCTTGCCTTCCACATCCCATACATAAACCCCTTCTCCCCTACTGAGCACCACAGGTAGCGGGTGGTAATTGTGGGCTCCGTACTTGTCTTCCAATGCCATCGCATCCTTGGAAGTGATTGATTCCATAACAGACATGATCTTCGTAATTAAATTCCAACTTAAGCCATTCCTTCTTTAGGAGAGAAATCATCCAAATGCAGTGCCGTAAAAGTAGCAAATATTTCACGAAATAACAGGGCCTGAAACCCCTATTTACAGTAATTTCCTTACCTCCCATGGTGGCCCGGGGCCGATGATGAAGCCGGTTCTTGCCAGGAATTCAAAAAGTCATAGAAAGCTGTGTGAATACCCCTGGGAACTCGAATGTGATTAGTACATTTGTCCTATGCGAAAAAAGAAGCAGAGACTGACCTTTGAACAGGTAGCGGTGCAAACGGCCGCCGCCAGGGGTAAAGCCCTGGGCAAAGCCCCGGACGGACGTGTTATCTTCCTATCTAACGCGGTCCCCGGGGATGTGGTGGATGTGCTTACCACCAAAAAGCGCAAAGCCTATTTTGAAGGCGTTGCCACCAAATTCCATAAATATTCAGAAAAGCGAACCCAACCGGTATGCGAACACTTTGGGGTATGCGGAGGGTGTAAATGGCAGGATATGGCCTACCGCTACCAGTTGCAGTACAAGGAAAAGGAAGTTGCCGATAATCTCACCCGTATCGGCCACCTTGAACTGCCAAAGATCTCGCCCATCCTGGGATGCAGTTCGCCCTATTTCTACCGGAATAAGATGGAGTTTTCATTCTCCGACAGCCGTTGGCTGACCGAGCAGGAGATCGCCTCCGGTAAGGAGGTTGAAGACCGCAATGCCCTGGGGTTCCATATTCCGGGGATGTGGGATAAGGTGCTCGACATTAAAAAATGCCATCTGCAGGCAGACCCCTCCAATGCCATCAGGCTTGCTGTTAAAAAATTTGCCCTGGACCATGGGATGACCTTCTTCAACCCCAAAAAGCAAAAAGGCCTGTTGCGCACCCTGATGATACGCACCGCCTCAACGGGGGAGATCATGGTCCTGGTCCAGTTTTACGAAGACCATGCAGCGCACCGTCGCCGTCTTTTAGAGCATATCAGCCAGGCGTTTCCCGAGGTTACCTCCCTGCTCTACGTGATCAACCAAAAACCCAACGATACCCTATACGACCAGGAAGTACATTGTTTTACCGGCAGGGATTACATCATTGAAACCATGGAGGAACTGCAGTTCCGCATCCATGCCAAATCCTTTTACCAGACCAATTCTGAACAGGCCTACGTGCTATATAAGGCCGTTAGGGAATTGGCCGGCCTGAGCGGAACAGAACTGGTGTACGACCTCTATACGGGTACCGGGACCATCGCGCAGTTTGTGGCCCGGGATGCGTCCAGGGTGGTAGGTATAGAAGCTATCCCCGATGCCATTACGGCGGCCCGTCAGAATGCGGTAGACAACGGCATCACCAATACCCACTTCTTTGTGGGCGACATGAAAGCGCTTTTCAATGCGCAATTCATCGCCACCCAGGGGAAACCGGATGTAATCATCACAGACCCGCCCCGTGAAGGAATGCATAAGGATGTCGTCTCCCAGATCCTGGAAATAGCACCAGAAAAGGTGGTGTATGTAAGCTGTAACAGTGCTACCCAGGCCAGGGACCTGGCCCTGATGAAGGAGGCCTATCAGGTTATACGGGTCCAACCGGTAGATATGTTTCCCCAAACACACCACGTGGAAAATATTGTACTTTTGGAAAAACGTCCGGCCAAGGACTAATACATGACCCCTATACCAACAAGACATGCCATGGTGAAATCAAGCGCCGTATTCCTGATTTTCCTGTTGATACTTTGTTCCTGGGCCTGCGAGAAGGACGATATCTGCGTAGATGGGGATACCCCCTTGCTCATCATCCGCTTTTACGACAGCAACGATACCACGGAGTTAAAGGAAGCGCCTTCGCTCAGGGTCATCGGCCTGGGACAAAACAGCACGGTGGATACGTTCGCAGACCGGAGTGCTACGGACTCCATAGCGATCCCCCTGAGGGTGAACCAGGCCGAAACCGGGTTTGTGTTCATCCTGAATTCAGCCGATACTGACGATGAGGAAACCGGAAACATTGATACCCTCCGTTTCGGGTATGAAATCCGGGAGGTTTTTGTTTCCCGTGCCTGTGGGTTTGTCGCCAATTTTGACAGCCTTCAGGCAACCCTGCCCACCGAAGGGAGCCCATGGATACAAAACATTTCCATCATAACCCCCTCTGTGCAGAACCAAACAAGCGCCCATGTTAAGATCTTTCACTAAGAGTTGCCTGTTTCTTTTTGTGTTTTCGGGCCTTGCCCAGGAAGCCGTGGTGAATCTTGCCCCGGCAGACAGCGTGGTGTATACCCAGGCCTATGGACTAAGGGTGGGGATTGATTTAAGCAGGCCCGCGCGCACCTTCCTCAATGAGGACTATAGCGGGTTGGAGATTGTGGGCGATTACCGGATATCGCAAAACCTGTACCTGGCAGCCGAACTCGGGAATGAAACCTGGGACCGCAACGAGGAACTGGGCAATGAAAACAACCCCAACAGGACCGTGCTTTACGATTATGAAACCTCCGGCAGTTATATCAAAGTAGGGGTCGACCTCAATACCTACGAAAACTGGTATGGCATGAACAATACCATCTATCTGGGCGGGCGCTATGCATTCAGTACGTTCAGCCATACCCTTAACAGCTACCGGATCTACGATAGCAACCGTTACTGGAGCCCGGACAACCTGGAGGAAGGCTCCCAATTGCTTGGCGAATACGGGGGGTTAAACGCTTCCTGGCTGGAGTTCGTCTTTGGGATGAAGGCAGAGCTGTTTGCCAATATCTATCTGGGGGCCAGCGTTCGCCTTGGGTTCCTGATCAGCAACAAGGAGTCTGAGACCTTCCCCAACCTATGGATCCCCGGGTTCAACAAAGTAACCGAAGGGAGTAATTTTGGGGTAGGGTATAACTATTCGCTCACCTATCTTATCCCCTTGTACCGGAAGGCCAAAAAGCCAAAACCACAGCCGGGCGAAACCCCTTGATCCTTCTTGATCCCTGGGGCATCCCCGGCCTGGTATTACTCCTGATATTTGGCCTTTTTACTGCCTTCATACAAGACATACTTCACAAAACGCGATTCTAGCTGGCTGTTATAGACCTTGATCTTCCGGGAGGTGCGAAGGCCCACATATTTCAAAGCTTCCAGGTTGGAGGTAATAAACCAGGCCTGGCTCCCTGCGTAGTGCTGTTTTAGCGTATCCCCCAGCGCTTTGTAAAAGCGTTCCATATCCAGGTTCAACCGCTCCCCATACGGGGGGTTAAACACCATGTGCAGATGTTGCTCGCCGGTTTTCGCGGTCTTGAAGAAATCTTGCTGCTCTATGGTGATATAATCTGACAATAGCGCATTTTTAACATTTTGGCGGGCCTTTTCCACGGCCGAAGGGGCTTTGTCATATCCCGTAATCTTATGGTGAAACTCCCGGGCCTTCTCCAGCCTTGAAGCTGTTATTTTCTCAAAAAGCGCTGGGTCGTAATCGTTCCAGCGTTGAAATCCAAACTCCTTGCGGTGCAGGTTGGGTGGGATATTGCAGGCAATCATGGCCGCCTCTATGAGAAAGGTGCCACTCCCGCACATGGGGTCCAGGAAATCCGAACGGCCGTCCCAGTCGCTCAACAGCAAAAGCCCCGCCGCGAGCACTTCATTGATAGGCGCGATGTTGGTTGCGCTGCGATACCCCCTGTGGTGAAGGGAATCGCCCGAACTGTCCAGGGAAACATGGCATTGGTCCTCGTGGATATGAACATTGATACGTACATCCGGCGACTGGGTATCCACACTGGGGCGAACGCCCTCCATCTGCCTGAATTTATCGACAATAGCATCCTTTACCTTCTGGGAAATAAAGAGGGAATGGGTAAAACGGTCCGATGTAAGGGTGGCATCTACCATCAGGGTCTGGCCAGCTTTCATATAGACCTGCCAATCCATTTTAAAGATCTTGTGGTACAAATCGTCTTCATCACGAACCCTAAAGCTTTCAATGGGTTTAAGGATGCGCGTGGCGGTGCGGAGGCACAGGTTGGCCTTGTACATAAAGCCGGTATCCCCCTCAAAGGTAACCGCGCGTAAGCCTTCACGCACATGCCCTGCCCCCAGGTCCCGCAACTCCCTGGCCAGGATATTTTCGAACCCGAAATAGGTCTTGGCCAGCATCTTGTAATTATTCCCCATGGTAGTTTCTGTTTATGCCACAAAAATACAGTATTTTTACCCGGCCGCCATCCGGCCTGATATCCTAACCAAGTCCGTTACTCAATGACCTATTTACTGCCCGTCCTGGCCGTACTCTGGAGCTTTAGTTTCGTCTACATCACCCAACCCCGGGCCAAGAGGGAACTGTACTTACTCCTGGCTTTCAGCGGGGCCTTCCTGCTGGCATTGACTATTTTTGAACTCTTCCCAAGCGTATATGCCCATAATGAACCCAAACTGGTAGGCGTATTTATCATGCTGGGGATCCTGCTGCAAATCTTCCTGGAGTTCTTTTCCAAAGGGGCAGAACACGGGCACGCGCACCTGGCAAAAGAGAAAGGCCTTTTTCCATGGCTGTTGTTTATCAGCCTTTCCATCCACGCCTTTCTCGAGGGCTTCCCTGTAGAAAAACACGGCAGCATCATCTATGGGATCATCGTTCATAAAATTCCGATATCGGTCATCTTAAGCATCTTTCTCCTCGATTCAAAAATAAAGATGCGATGGGTAATAACCTTTATGGTGCTTTTTTCCCTGATGACCCCATTGGGGAGCCTCGTAGCGGCAAAAGTGCCCCTGGTGCAGGAATACAATTCGTACATCACAGCGGTGGTCATAGGGATCTTCCTGCATATTTCCACCGTAATCCTGTTCGAAAGCTCCGAAGGACACAAATTCAACCTCCGGAAGCTGGCTGTTATCGTCCTGGGCGTGTTAATCGCCTACCTGATGTGATGCGTTTTAAACGATCACTGGTAATCTTGACGATTCTAAGTTTTTTATTTAAAATTGCGATCATCCGTACCTAAATAGCCGCCTTATGAAAAAAATGTTGTTTTACGCCTTGTTGCTGCTCCAATTCCCGACCTGGGCACAGGATCTGGAACCCTTTGAGCTTACCGACGATTGGTTGGCAGGGGTCGAAGCCCTGGCCCCCGCCATACCTACAACGCCAGTACAGGGAAATCGTAAAATCCTCATTTTCTCCCTGCATACAGGCTATGAACATTGGGTCATCCCACATACCGAAGCAGTGATCCGCATGTTGGTTACGCGGTCTGGTGCCGCCCAGTGCACCACTTCGAAGGACATAACCGTATTTGAAGCTGAACAAATCAAGGAATTTGACGCTGTTGTCCTGAACAACACCTGCCCGGAACGGGACAAACGGGATATCTTCTACGACATGCTTCGCAGGGACGGGCAACTTTCGGAGGCCGAACGCCTGGCAAAAGCAGCCAAACTAGAAGCCAGCTTGTTGCAATACGTGGCCGATGGGGGAGGTTTGGTCCTTGTCCACGGTGGGGCGACCATGCAGAACAATTCGGAGGATTTCAGCTATATGGCGGGAGGCAGTTTTGACTTCCACCCCAAGCAACAACCGATCACCGTAAAACTGGCAGACCCTGCACACCCGCTGCTAAAGGCCTTCAAAGGGAAAGGTTTCGTACATACAGACGAGCCCTACTTTTATAAAAATGCCTATGTAGATAAAAACTTCCGGCCTTTGTTGTATATGGAAGCCAGTGAACTGGAGGGTTTGGACCGCGAATTCGAAGAGAATACCCGATATATCGCGTGGATAAAGCAACATGGCAAGGGCCGCGTTTTCCTTACCTCCACTTCGCACAATGCCCAAAGTTTTGAAAACCCCCAGTTGTTGCAATTCCTGTTGGATGGCTTGCAATACGCGATGGGCGACCTGGATTGCGACGATGCCCCCCTAGGAGACAACAGGCCATAGGCCGGCTATTTTTTTAGAGCACCTCCAGATAGATATACCACCAATGGCTGACCGCCCCCCCCAGGACAAAAAAATGCCAGATAAGGTGGTTGAAGGGGATTCTTCGGATGGCATAAAAGAAAACCCCCAGGGTATAAAAAGCTCCCCCTGCGGCCAGCAGGACAAGCCCGCGGGTGGCGGTAAGCGCTATCAGGTTCTGAAGGTCAAAAACTATCAACCAACCCATGAACAGGTATAACAAAAGGGATACAAATTCGTATTTCCCGGTAAAGAAAAGTTTAAGTACCGTTCCCACTAAGGCAATGGCCCATACGGTATAAAAGACGAGCCAGCCATTGCCTTCCACCAGGGTAATAAGGGCCACCGGGCTATACGTACCCGCTATTAGCAGGTAAATACTGATGTGGTCTACGACTCTTAAACGACGCTTCCAAACCGGATCCAGGACTATATGGTAGCCGGTAGAGGCCGCAAACAGGAGGATCATAGACAGGCAGTACACTACGATACTCTCTGTGGCATAGGGTGTTTTGCCCGTATTTTTTTCCAGCATCAAATACATCCCTGCACAGGCAAGCAGGACCCCCAGACCATGGGTGGCCGCATTGAGCCGTTCTTCCGTTTTATAAGACAGGGAGCGTTCCTCCACCATGACTTTGTGCCTTTTGGGCGAACTATTTGTATCGCTTGCCGTGTTTGATCACCAGGTCTACATCCTGTAACAGGCTAATGTAGCGGAGCACATCGCCGTCAACGGCTATGATGTCGGCATATTTTCCAGGGGTAATAGTGCCTACTGCGTCTGCTACGCCCATCCACAAGGCTGGCCAGTAGGTGGCGGAACGAATGGCATACATAGGGTCTATGCCAAATTCATTTACCCAGACATCCAGTTCGTTCCAGGTAGACTGGCTGTGAAATTTCATGGGGATACCGCTGTCTGTCCCCACCATGAGGACTACCCCCGCATCGAGCAATTGGTTGATTTTGGTCTCCAGGGTAGGCTTTCTGGAAGGGGTAAGCTGAAAATACGGCAACCTGTCGGGGTGTTTAATACTGTTTTGAATATCGGCTATCACACTGTCGGGCAGCCCCAGGTGCCAGGAATCATTATCGAGCTTTTCACGGTTGTCCCTGACGTACTCATAATTGTATAACCCCTCTACGGTAGGACACCAGAACAAGGGGCCCAGGTTCATCTGCGCGGTGCGTTCCCTGACCATCTCCATAATATCATCCGGATAGCGGGGCGCTGAGGAAAGTCCGGTATGTTCAAAGCAGTCGACCCCTACCGTAAGCCCCATCCTGATTTCATTGGGCCGATGGCTATGGGCTACTACTTTCAGGTTGTTTTTATGGGCTTCATCCACTACTGCTCGGAATTCCTCCAGCGTCATCTGATCCTGGTCCACCACTTTGATCACATCTACCCCTGCCCTGGCCAGTTGCCGTACCTTTTTCCGTCCGTCTTCAGGGCTATCCACACCCCACCGGAATGCCTCGGTGCCCGGGTAGGGTTTGTGTTGTATAAAAGGCCCGGATACATAGAGGGTCGCCCCCGGGATATCCCCTTTGTTGATGGCGTCGCGCACGGCAATACTTTCTTCCAAGGGGCCTCCCAGGTCCCTGGCGCTGGTTACCCCGGCCATCAACAACTGGTGTGCAGATGCCGGCATAATGACCTCCCGGAACAGGGGAGGATAGGTTTTGTCCCAGTAGTCGTAGTCTGCATGTCCGTTGATCATCGTATGGACGTGCATGTCCCAAAGCCCTGGTAAAACACTCATCCCCTCGGTGGAAATTATTTCGGCACCAGGTGGGATCGGGGTATCGTCCATATGGCCAACCGCTTTGATTTTCTCCCCTTCAATGAGGATCACGCTGTTTTTGATGGGATCCGATCCAAAACCATCAATAAGGGTGCCGCCCACAAGGGCTTTAATCGTTGAAGGTTGGGCAAAGGCGCAAAAGGATAGCAACAACAGGGCCAGGGTACTAATCGTCCGGTTCATGGAAAATATTTTGCTAAATATAGCAAAAAGTGAACTCCCGGGGGTGATGGATTATGGACTTTGCCCGGAAAGCCGGGGTTGCCTTATTTATCGACCCCCAGTAAATTTTGCTGAAACGCCAATTTGACCATTTCAGCACTGTTCCTGGCCCCCATTTTCAGCAACAAATGCTTCCTATGGGTATCTACCGTGGTTGTGCTCAGGAACAAACGACCGGCGATCTCCCCGTTGGTGAGGCCCTCTGCAATCAGTATCAGGATCTCTTTCTCTCTTTTGGTAAGGACCACCCGAACATCGGAGCATTTCTCACGGAGTAACCGGGATACTTCACGGTCCAGGTACTGTTGCCCCTGCACCACCACTTCAATGGCTTTGAGGAGTTCATTTTTGGTAGCATTTTTCAGGATATATCCGGAAGCCCCGCTATCCAGCATTTTTCTCACGAAACTCTGTTGGTTGAATGTACTCAGTCCGATAACCTTGATTTGGGGGTACTTTTGTTTGACTTCGCGGCACAGTTCGATCCCACTCCTATCCGGAAGGTTGATATCCATCAGGATGATGTCAGGTGCCTTTACCAGGAGTTCGGCCATGCAAAAGGCCGCATTCCGTGCAGAACCTATCCAAACAACCCTGCTGTCCTCGTTCAGGAGCGACCGAATTCCTTCCACCACCATTAGGTGGTCGTCTACAATAAACAGTTTTATGGCCATAACCCGATAATTATTTCGACCGTGGTGCCCATTTCCGGGGCGGTTTGTAAGTCAAGGGTCCCTTTTGGCAAATTAACACGGTTCCGGATATTGTTCCAGCCTATGCCCATGGCTTGGTCCAACAAGGCGGGGTCAAAACCCCTCCCGTCGTCCTCCACCGCGAGGGAAAGCCTTCCATTATCGTGGATGAGTTGTACAATAACTTCACGGGCGTGCGAATGCTTCAGGGCGTTGTAAACCAGTTCCTGTACAATCCGGTACAGGCCAATCAGCCTCGACTGATCCAATGCAACGGCTTGCATTCCGATGGACTGATAGGATACCTTCATATCCCGCTCTACATTCGCGTTGGAACAAAAATCCCTTAGGGCCGTATCCAGTCCAAATTTTAAAGGGGTCTCGGGCAGCATATTATGGGCAATGCGCCCTATTTCCTCTATAGACGTATCAAGCATCTGAATCCCCTTATCGTACGCTGCTTTATTGCTCAGTGGGATGTCCATGTTGCCTTTCATGCTCTGGAAGGAATATTTCACCCCAGACAGCAATCCGCCCAGGCCGTCGTGAAGGTCCCTGGCCACGCGGGCCCTTTCATTTTCCTCCCCGGTCAAAACCGCTTCGGTAGCCATGAGCTGTTGTTCCAGTTCCAGTTTGTTTATGCGTTTCTCTCGAATGGTAAGTTTGTGTTTAATGTTCCGTATGGCCAGGAAGGCAGAAACGAATAGCAGGAAAACCAGCCCCGAAAGGACCAACAACATCCTTTTCCTGTTGCTCAGGGTGTCCTGTTGCCGCCGGTCGCGGTTTTCAAGCAGTTCAACTTTTTGTCGTTGCAGATCTACCCGGTATTTTTGTTCCAATGCCAGGATCCGGTCCTGAATATTTTGATTCAACAGGGTATTAGACAGCCGGCTTCCTTCTGCCTGGTAGTTCAGGTACTCCGGGATATCACCATTGGCCAACGATACATCGCCCAGCCACTGCAGGGCCTTTGCCTCTTCGGTAGCCAGGGAATTGTCCCTGAACACTACCAAAGCCCGGTTTCCCAAACTAAGGGCTTCGGCCATGTCACCCCCATAGAGGGCATAGGCCGAAGGTTTCAGTAGGGCCTCCCCTTCCCCTGAAACATCGGCTGTTTCACCTGCAATTTTTTGTGCTGCCAGGGCATGGGTACGCATTTGTTCAAAACGGTTCAATTGTTCAAAAGCCTCCGCGTAATTCAAATGGATGGCTTCCTGTACATACAGGTTACGTTGTTTTTGACTGATGGCCAGTGCCTCATCCAGTGAGGAAAGGGCTTCTTCGGGCCGGTTTAGGGCCGTATAATTTACCGCCATATTCGTCAGGGCGTAGCCCAATTGCGGTCCTAAGCCCCCTTTTCGGGAGATGTCTATAGACTGTTTCCCGTATTGCAGGGCTTCTTCATATCGGTGCAGTTTTTGGTACAGGGTTTGGAGGATATCCGCAATGATGGCACTATAGAAGTTGTTGTCGTACCGTTCAAAGAGTAGCTTCCCCTGAGCATAAAATCCAATGGCAGTTTCATATTCATTTAAATACTGGTAGGAGGTACCTGTATTAAAGAGGCATTTCGCAAGGGCCAGGGAATCATTCAATTCCGTAGCGATGCTTACAGGACGCAGGTTGAGTTCCAGGGATTCCTGATACCTTCCCTGCATATTCAGGATATACGTCTGATTGGAAATATATTTAAGGATGCCCGTAGGATGGTTAATGGATTCGCTCAGTGCTCCAGCGGCCCGGTAATAGGCAGATGCCTCGGTTGGGCTGCCGGCCCCCAGTTCCTGACCCCGTCTGATCAACAGGTTGACAGTGTTGGTATCACGTTGGCTAATAGTATCCCTGGCCAGGATTTCATCCAGGTCCTGAGCGCTGATCGGCCCAAATCCCCCTATCGCGGCAAGGATAAAAACCCCTGCTAAAGCCAGGCCCCTCATAAGTTGTAAAACGGTAATACCAAGGTAGTTAATAAACCAATCCGTAGCTCCTTGTCTTAGGGGATTTTTTGAATATCCTCCTTTTAGGGGATCACACCATTTGTAACTACGGCTATTTTTGAGGCAAGTAACATGTAACAACACTGGTCATGAAATCCAAAGCTATCCTTATGATGGTGTGGGCCCTCTTCCTGCTGGGCCCGCAACCAGTACCCGCACAGATCCTGCAAAAAATGAAAGCCAGACTTGAGAAAAAGATCGAAGACAAGGTCACTCAAAGTCCATCTAAACCGCATAGCGAAAAAGAAGCGCCCCCGGCCGGTGCACCCAAGGATGCTGCCGAAACCGAAGTGGCCGCCATGCCGGATGCCGCCGTGGTGAATCGTGCGACCTCGTATAAGTCTAAATTCGATTTCGTTCCCGGCGATCAGCTCCTGCTATGGGAAGATTTTGAACAGGATGCCATCGGCGATTTTCCCGCTTTATGGTTTACGAATGGTTCCGGGGAAGTGGTTACCATAGAGGGTGCAGAGGGCCGGTGGTTGATGCTCAAAGACAACTCTAGGTACTTTATTGACCAACTATTGGAACTTCCGGACAACCACACCATACAGTTTGACCTGATGTGTTCCATCCCCTTCGAGTGGAGTGGTTCCATGCTGTATGTCACTTTGGAAGACATCATTGACCTCAATCGTTACAGGGCCGGCAGGAATGGGGCGAGATGTCGGACGGCAACTTCAGGAACGGGAATTTTAAAATAGATTCTCATCCGGGGCTGGATGACGGTACTACCAAAGCCTACGGGCACTACCATGGCTTTAACCAACAAGGCACCCTATCCTTCGGCCAGAATTTTATCCCTGCCACGGGGAAAAACCTCATAAAAGTTTCGCTTTGGAGGCAGGAAGAACGGTTAAGGATGTATATAAACGAGAACAAGATGCTGGATTTGCCCAAAGTGTTCCCTCCAGGTCTGAGGACCACCGTAATTACCTGGCAGGTGAACGCGTTGAACGAAAGTAACTATTTCATAGGGAACATTAGGATAGCCGCAGGAAATCCCGATACCCGGGACGAGCTACTGACAGAAGGTAAACTGGTCACCAACGGGATCTATTTTGGCGTAAATTCGGATACGATACAACCTGAATCCTTTGGCGTTTTGAAGGAAATCTCGAAAATCCTCACCGAGAGTAAGGCCCGGGTTCTTATCGCGGCCCATACGGATAGTGATGGGGACGATACGGCCAACCTGGCGCTTTCTAGAAAACGTGCCGAATCCGTTAAAAAAGCCCTGGTCACTGAATTTGGGGTAAATGCCGACAATCTTTCTATTGAGGGTAAAGGCGAAAGTAGTCCTGTGGATCCCAATACCACGAACATCAGTAAAGCCAGGAACAGAAGGGTAGCGTTTATCAAGGTGGGGTAACTCTTCCTGGATGGCACCTATACCCGTGAGCAGGAGCCAGGCGAACTGCGAACAGCCGCTGGAATTCATCCCCGGCCGAACATAGGGAGCGCAGGGATCTCCCACGCTTATACCATAAAAAAAGACCCCTACATTGCTGTAGAGGTCTTCAAAGAATCCCGACGCTGACGGTCGGGATTTTACCATGTGCCATTCCCCTGG
>MRWG01000572.1_pt1 | contig 37086 bp, 39 predicted proteins | sample 1013341 | NCBI WGS metagenome assembly MRWG01 (sample SAMN06117577, study PRJNA244670) | biofilm metagenome | biome: Water; feature: Cathode Biofilm; material: Biofilm; isolation source: microbial consortium enriched at the cathode of a solar microbial fuel cell | place: USA: District of Columbia ... | reverse complement strand
GCGCCCCGGGTAACTCCGCATCGGCACCCGGCAATTCGGGTGGTACGCCGGGGGATTCGGGATCGGCGCCGGGGCAATCGGGCGGATCGTCGGGCAACTCGGGGTCCACGCCGGGCAATAGCGGGCTCGCGCTTGGCAATTCGGGCGGCGGTCTCGGGGGCTCGGGTGCCACGCCTGGGAATTCCGGCGCCGCACCCGGCAACAGCAGTCCGGCTGCCGCCAATTCAGGCGGCGGCAGCCCCGGGGGGGTGCCATCGACGCCAGGTCCGGTCCCGACGCAACCTCCTGGGAACTCGGGCGCAGCGCCCGGCAATGGCGGTCTCGCGCCCGGAAACGCCGGCGGCGCGCCTACCAACCCGGGGGCAGCGGCCGGCAATTCCGGCGGTGCCCCTGCCAATCCGGGCTCCGCACCGGGCTATTCTGGCGCCGCGCCCGGCAACTCGGGAAGCGCCGCAGGGGGAGTTCCGACAGGGTCCGGCAACGGCCCGCCGAGCAACGCCGGCAACGGTCCGCCGACGAATGCCGGTAACGGCCCGCCGACGAATGTCGGCAACAGCGGCAACGGCCAGGGCGGCGGAAACGGGAACGCCGGCGGCAACGGGAACGGCAAGAAGAACGGCTGATATGCTACAAGGGGCCGCTGGGATAAGAATGGTCGATGCGCATGGTCAACAACCTGCTTCGCCCGGATCGCCGAGCGTCCGGGTGGGTGCTCGGCGCGCTGATCGCCGCGTTCTGCGCGGCGGCGGTGCTGTTGGGCATGTTGCAGCCGTTCGACCGCATGCTGGCCGATTTTCGGTTCTCGCTCGACGAGCGCCGGGCGAGCGAGTCGCTCGTTCTCGTCGAGATCGATTCGCGTTCGCTCAAGGAACTGGATACCTGGCCCTGGCCGCGTGAGTACCATGCCCGCGCGATCGAGCGGCTGCTCGATGCGGGCGTCACCGAAATCGCCTACGACGTGGATTTCTCCTCGCGCGCGACGGAGGAAGGCGACGCGGCGCTGGAGGCGGCGCTGGAGCGTGGCGGCCGGCGGGTGATCCTGCCGGTCTTCCACCAGAGCGCGCGGGCCGAGGACGCGCGCATCGAACTCGTCCGCACGACGCCGCTGCCGCGCTTCGCGCAGCATGTCCAGCTCGGCGGCGTGACCCTCATCCCCTCCCCGGACGGGCTGGTCCGGCAGATGGCGACGGCGGATGTCGTGCCCGATCCGGACCGTCCCGGCGGCGAAGTGCGCGCGGTCGCCACGATGCCGACGCTGCTGGCCGGTCCCTCCGCCCTGGGGCAGGGAATCTACATGATCGACTATGCGATCGATCCGTCCAGCATCCCCCGGGTCAGCTTCGTCGATCTGATCGAAGGCCGGGCGGCGGCGGACATGCTGCGCGACCGCAAGGCGATTGTCGGTGCGCGGGCGACGGAACTGGGCGATTTGCACGCGGTCCCGGTCCATCGCATCCTGCCCGGGCCGACCATCCAGGCGCTGGGATATGAGAGCCTGGTGCAGGGCCGGGCGCTGCATTGGCTGTCGGGGTTCACCACGGTGATCCTGGTGCTGCTCCTCACCTTCGGCGCGGACAACCTGTTCCGCCGCCTCGACTGGCGCCTGTCCTTGCCGATCCTGCTCGGCACCGCGCTCGTGATCGAGGCGGTCGCCGTCGGCGTGCAGCACGCGCTACCGATTGTCGTGCCGACCGCCGGCATGCATCTCGGCCTGACGCTGGCCTTCGTGGCGGCCGTCCTCTTCACCGTGGAGAGCAAGGCGCTGCTGCTGTTCCGCCAGCGCATGGCGACCGCCCATCGCCGGCGGCTGATGGCGATGGTGCTGCAGGAAAGCTTCGACGGCGTCGCGATCACCGACACCATGGGTCGGTTCGAGGTCTTCAACCGGGCGGCCGGGGAGATCCTCGGCACCGACCCGGAGGTCGCCCGTCTCGGCGCCATGACGGATTTTATCCCGGAACTGGACGAGCTGGTCGGCGACATCGCGGCGGACGAGACGGCCGGGCCCTTCGAGGTCCGGGTCACGCGCGGCGACGGCACGCCGATCGTGCTCGAGATCGCCTGCACGCGCCTGGAATTGTCGCCGAGCCCGCATCCCTTGGAGCGGCGCACGACGCCGCGGCCGGTCTACAGCTACATCTTCCGGGACGTGACCGAGCGCAGCCGCGCCGCCGCGGCCGCGCGCAAGGCCAAGGAGGCGGCGATCGCGGCGAACAACGCGAAGACCAGCTTCCTCGCCAATATGAGCCACGAACTGCGCAGCCCGCTCAACGCCATCATCGGCTTCGGCGAGATGATCGAGAGCGAGTATCGCGGGCCGATCGATCCGAAATACCGGGACTATGCCAACGGCATCGTTCAGAGCGGCCGCCACCTGCTGTCGGTGATCAACGACATCCTGCACATCTCGAAGATCGAGAGCGGCAATTTCTCGCTGCAGGAGGACGTCTTCGACCTGGCGCAGATGGTGAGCAACTGCCTCAGTATCTCGCGCGGCTGGACCGAGATCAACCGGCGCACCCTCGTCACCGCGCTGCCCGACCAGCGGATCGAGCTCTATGGCGACGAGACCCTGCTGCGGCAGAGCGTCATCAACCTGCTGTCCAATGCGGTGAAGTACTCCCGCCCCGGCGACCGGGTCAGCCTGCGCGTCATGCGCTCGCGCTCCAACGGCGTCATCATCGAGATTGGCGATACCGGCATCGGCATCGAGGAGGAACAGATCCCGATGCTGACCAAGCCCTTCTACCAGGTCGATTCCGCGCTCTCGCGGAAGTTCGAGGGGACGGGGCTCGGCCTCGCGCTGGTCAACGCCTACGTCAAGGCGCATGACGGCAAGGTCGATATCAAGAGCACGCTGGGCGTGGGCACCACGATCCGCATCATCCTGCCGCCGGAGCGCGTCCACCGCGTGTTCAACGCGCCGCCGTCGATCGAGCAGGACGCGCCGACCGACGGCGCGCCCGCCGGCGGCGCGCGGATCGATAGCGGCCCTGAGTAAGCGCGGCCGGGAAATATTTCGCGTTAAGGGCGCGGTAACCTTTTCCGTTTAGAGCAATCTGTTAGATGTGGAGATCGCTCCTGTCCCGAACCGGACGGACTGCCGGATGGAAGAGGCGAGGGTAGGCCCTGTGATCATAGACGCGAACAATCCCGCGACGCTTGCCGCGCAGGCAATCGCCGCCCAGCGCGACGGCCAGCAGCAGCGCACGGACAGCGCCCAGCAGCCGGCGGTCGACCGCGCGCAGTCGAGCGCGCGGGCCCGGGCCGATCGGGCGAACGGCGTGGGCGAGCCCCAGACGCGTCAATCCGTCTCCGCGCCCGATACGCAGGACCAGCGCATCGCGTCCGACCGCAGCGCGGCGGAGCGTGGCGTGAACCGTCCCGGCGCCGCCCAATCGGGCGACCAGGACACCCCGGCGCGTCCGCCGGCCGGCTCGCAGCGCGGCACGCTCGTCGACGTCTTCGCCTGATCGCCGCCGCCTCCCGTTTTCGATGCGCCTGAGGACCGGTCCCGCGATGGGGCCGGTTCATCCTTTAGTGTCGTGCCGTCTCCGCCCTTGTGCTAGACCATCCTATCGGCTTCGGCACAGGTTTAGGCGGAAACTGCGGCATAGATGCGACTTATCGTATCGTTCCTCATCGTGGCGGCAGGGTTGGCCGGCCATGGCACGCGTGCGCTGGCCGAGCAACCGACGCGCCTGACCGTCGGCGTCTATCAGAACGAACCGAAAATCTTCCAGGACGCGCAAGGCGAGGTGCTGGGTTTCTTCCCGGAGATCCTGGCCACCATCGCCGACGAACACGGCTACCAGACAGTCTATCGCCGCTGCGAGTGGACCGACTGCCTGGATATGCTGGCCGCCGGCGAGATCGACGTGATGCCGGACGTCGCCTTTTCGCGCGAGCGCGCGGCGCGGTTCCGGTTCGGCGAGACGCCCGCGCTGCACAGCTGGTCCTACTTCTACGTTCGGCCCGGTCGGGTGCTGCGGCGTCTCGCGGACCTCGACGGTGCCCGGATCGCGGCGCTGGAGGGCAGCATCCAGGCGCAGCGACTCCGCAATTTGTCGGAGTCGCAGGGGTTCTCGATCACCCTCGTCCCGACCGCCAGCCACGAGGAGACCTTCGAACGCGTCGAGCAGGGGGCGGTCGATGTCGGGGTCGTCAACCACCTGTTCGGCGAGCGGGCGGAGGTGGGCTCGCCGCTGATCCGCGCGCAGCTCGTCTTCAACGCCGTCTCGCTCTATTTCGCTTTTCCGCCCGACGCCCCGGGCGCGCTGATCGACAGCTTCGACGTCTCGCTCGCCCGCATGGCGACGGACCCGCGGTCGGTCTATTTCGACGCGCATGGGCGCTGGCTGACGCCGCCGGAGACCTTTCGGGTGCCGGTCTGGCTCGGCGCGCTGGCCGGCGTGGTTCTCGCGGGCCTGCTGCTGGCGGGCGCCTTCACGATCGTGCTCCGCAATCGGGTGGAGGCGGCGACGCGTGCCCTTCGAGACAGCAACCGGAAGCTCGAGGAGGCGCAACGCCTCGCCCGGATCGGCGATTTCCGCTGGGACCAGAACGACGATTCCGTGGCCTGGTCCGCCCATATGCGGTCCATGCTGGGGTACCGCGACGACGACGCGATCTCCCTCGACTTGATCAGGCGGAAGGTGCATCACCCCGACGATGCCGAGCGCGTGATGTCCTGGATAACGTCCGGCATCGAGGGCGGCGCGGAACGGCTGGGCCCGGAAGTCTACCGGCTGGTCCGGAAATCCGGGGAGACGATCTGGGTCGAAGCGAACCTGCGGATCGACCGTTCGGCCGGGCGCAAGCCGGTCGTGTTCGGCACGTGCCAGGACATCACCGCGCGCGTCGAGATGGAGCGGGCGCTGCTCGAAGCGAAGGCCGCCGCCGAACAGGCCGCCAACGCGAAATCGACCTTCCTCGCCAGCGTCAGCCATGAGCTGCGCACGCCGCTCAACGCGATCATCGGATTCACCGATCTCCTGCAGGAAACCGCCGCGCCGACCCTGTCGGCCAAACAGCGCGAGCAGCTCTCGAACGTCCAGGCGGCCGCGCGTCAGCTCTACGAGCTGGTGGACAATGTCCTGGAACTCACCAACGCGGAGCAGATCGATTTCCGGGTCCAGCCGACGACCTTCTCGTTGGGCGAATGCGTCGAGCGGGCGCTCGCGCAGGTCGACTTCCTGGCCGCACAACGCGGGATCCGCATCCATAACCGCATGGCCGAAGGGGCGGATGTCGACTGCTACGCGGACGAGTTCCGCACGCGGCAGGTGCTCGTCAATCTGCTGACCAACGCGGTGAAGTACAATCGCCAGGGCGGGTCCGTCACGATCGCCCCGGCGGAGGCGACGAAAGGCCATGTCAGGCTGAACGTGACCGACACCGGGGAAGGCATCCCGGAGGATCTGCTGGGCGTCATTTTCAACATCTTCAGCCGCCTCAACGTCGACCCGATGGTGGCCGGCGACGGGACCGGCGTCGGCCTGACCATCGCGAAGCGCTTGGTGGAGCGGATGGACGGCCGGATCGGCGTCGAAAGCGCCGTCGGGGCGGGTAGCACCTTCTGGATCGAGCTCCCGGCCGCTCCCGGCCCTGACTCCTGAGCGGCGTCAGGTCGGCTTGCGCGCCAGTACGGCGATGCCGGCGACCGGCTCGCCATATTCGTAGCGCAGCGTGTCGTCCTGGACGGTGAGCGGCGCGAATCCCGCCGAGGCGAGCGCCCGGTCGAGATAGGGGCGGGCGTGTTTGTAGCGCCCGCTCGGATCCAGGCGATAGGTACCGTCGGCCGCCTCGTCCTCGGGCAGCTTCTCGACCGTGAAGGCGACGATGCCGCCCGGCTTCAGGCTGTGGAAGAAGGCGACGAAAGCCTTGTCGAGCGCGCCGAAATAGCACAGCACGTCGGCCGCCGCGACGAGGTCGTAGGCGTGCGCGCCCTCGCCCAGGAAGCTGATCAGCTCCGCCTTCTCGAGACGGTCGTAGAGCGCCTTGTCGCCGGCTTTCGCCAGCATCTTCTCCGACAGGTCGACGCCGACGAGGCTGGCGGCGTAGGGCCGCAGATGCTTGCCGGCGAGCCCGGTGCCGCAGCCGGCGTCGAGAACCGTGAGGTCCTTCGCCGCCTTCGGCAGGTGGGACGCGATCAGCCCGGCGAGGATCTCCGGCGCCTGGTAGGACAGCTCGGCGATTTTCTCGTCGAAATTGGGCGCGTAGTCGTTGAACACGTCCGCCACGTAGTCGGCATCGGCCACCGCCGGCTTGGCGCTGCCCGACACGGCGGCGCCGATGTGTCGGGCGTCGGGATTGTCCGGGAACTTCCTGAGCCAGTCGCTGGCGACGCGCCGCGCGTCCTCGGCATCCACCTTGTGATGGTACTCGTAGAGCGCCTTGCCGAGATTGGAGTGCGAGACGAGGTCGCCGCCGTCGCGCTCGATCGCGCGCACCAGGGCGTCGACCGCATCGCGGGCGCGGCCCAGCTCGTAATAGGCGAGGCCGAGATTGGTGTATTCGGCGAAGGCCTTGTCGCCTCGCAGGCTTCGAGCCCGGCCCAGCATCTCGGCCGCCGTCTCGTAATCGTCCTGCTGCACGGCGATCTCGCCGCGCCATTCCAGCGCGTCGATATGGTCCGGATCGCGCTCTAGGATGGCCTCGTAGGCGGCGGCCGACTCGTCGAGCGCGCCCTGGCGGTAGTGCTCCTCCGCTTCGTCGAGCAGCGCCTCGATCGCTTCCGCCCCGTCCTCGGCCCGTCCATCCGCCGCGTCGGCCATCCGCGTCTCCTCCGTATCGTCGTCGCCCGCGTGCGGGCCCTTAATGCACGCCCGACCTTGCCGGGCGCAAGGCCTTGCCCCATCCTTGTCCCATATGAGCGAGAAGAGCGCATCCGCGAAACCCGGCACCGGGCCGTCGCCGCCGCCCGAGAAGCGCGACAATCTGGGCGGGGGCGACTGGCTGACCCACGTACCCGAAGGCGACGATCGCGAGCGTCTGGTCTGCCCGGATTGCGGCTTCGTCAATTACCAGAACCCGAAGATCGTGGTCGGGACGGTGGCGAGCCACGAGGGGCGCCTCTTGCTGTGCCGGCGCGACATCGAGCCGCGCAGGGGCTTCTGGACCATCCCCGCCGGTTATCTGGAAAACCACGAGACGGTGATGGCGGGCGCCCGGCGCGAGGCGGCGGAGGAGGCTTGCGCCGAGATCACGCTCGACGGGCTGCTCGCGGTCTACAACATCCCGCGCATCTCGCAGGTGCAGCTGATCTATCGCGGGCGGCTGGACAATCCGGACCGCGTGGCGGCCGGGGACGAGACCCAGGCGGTCGGCCCGTTCGCCTGGGACGAAGTTCCGTGGGAGCACCTCGCCTTCCCGTCGGTGCATTGGGCGCTCGGCCATTGGCGCGAGGTCGCGGAGCGCGCGGCCTTCGCGCCCTTCGGCAACCCGCCGGGGGAGACCGGCGACTACTGAGGGGCCCTCAGTGCCTGTCGCCGCCCGGTTGGTCCCGCCCGTCGGCGTCCCCGTCATGCAGAGCGTGGCGGCTGATGAAGGGCACCTGGGCCATCACGAAGAGGAAGGTGAGGCCGAGAATCCCGCCGACCTTGAAGGTGACCCAGAAATCGGTCGACTGGGTGCGCCAGACCAGCTCGTTCAGCCCTGCCATCACCAGGAAGAACAGCGCGAAACGCAGCGACAATTGCCGCCAGGCATGATCCGGCAGGTGCAGCCCGCCGCCCATCACCTTCTTCAGCGGCAGCTTGCCGAAGGCGAGCGTGCCCACCAGCACGCCGGCGAACAGCAGCTGCACGATGGTCGGCTTCATCTTGATGAAGATCGCGTCGTCGAGAAGGATCGTCAGCCCGCCGAAGATGGCGACGATGACGGCCGTCACCACGGGCATCCAGGGCAGCTTGCGGGTGAGCGCGAACGACAGCGCGACCGCCAGCAGCGTGGCCGCGACGATCACCTTGGTCGCGGTCATCAGCCCGTCCGCCCAATAGGCGATCACGAACAGCACGAGAGGGCCGTATTCTGTGGCCGGCCCGATCCAACGCGGCGCCCGCTTCTCGTCCTTGTCCGTATCGTCCGTCATGCGGCGGCTCCTGGTTCCCCGATCGTCGGCGGCCGCTTATAGCGCACCGACCGGTGTGGTTGAAACCGCCGATTGCGGCGTGAAGGGCGAGCCGGTATGGTTCGCGTAATGAGCGATTTCTCGAATCTTCCGACCGGCCCGTCGCGGCCCGACGCGCGCCCGGCCGGTCGCATCGACCGCCGCCCGCAACCGGGCGCTGCCGACCAGGCGCCCGGCGCGCCCGCCGAACGCGGCGCCGAATCGCGCGCGGGCCGGCGCGATCCCTTCGATCTGGAGACGGCCTTCGCCCGGCTGAAGACCCTGCTCGCGTTCGACGGCGTGAACGGGCCGCGTAGCAATGTACCGCGGCGCGGCTTCTATCTGAACATCCTGACCTGACCGGAGTACCGCGCGCGTGGGGCGTGAAGAACGGCGGGTTTCTGCGGGTTTCCGCTGACAATCCTTCGTTAACCATTACTCTGCTACGGTAGCAGCCCGGCGGGGGAAATTCGCCCGCTTGGGTACCGAGGTACGGTTGAAGGGGTCAAGAGTATGGCTCGGCTCGATTTCTCGCGATTGTCGGTCCTGCTGGTCGAGGACAGCGCCTTCATGCGCAGCCTGTTCATCGCGGTGCTGCGCGCGCTCGGGGTCGAGCGGATCACCACCGCCGAGGACGGCGAGCAGGCGATCCGCATGCTGAAGCCGGCGCAAAAGATGAAGGCGGGCCAGATGGTCGGCCATACCGGCATCGACATCGTGATCTGCGACTATTTCATGCCGACGGTGGACGGCGCCATGGTGCTTCGCTGGCTGCGGCGCAGCGAGCATTCGCCGGACCGGTTCCTGCCCTTCATGATGGTCTCCGCGGCGGCGGATATGGATACGCTGACGACCGCGCGGGACAGCGGGATCGACGAATTCCTGGCGAAACCGTTTTCGGCGGAATCCGTGGCCGCGCGCCTGACGGCGATCGTCGAGCATCCCCGCCAGTTCGTCTTCGCGCCGACCTATTTCGGGCCCGACCGCCGCCGGCGGAAGAAGGACGTCCCGACCGATCGCCGCAAGAACACCGAGGCGGATGTCGAGATCGTCCATTCGACGAAGGACATCGCCGCGCTGAAGAATTCCGGCAAGCAGGTCTGGTATTTCCGCCTGCCGCGCTCGCTTCGCCAGAAGCTGGCGACGGGCGAGAGCGGGCCGGAGACGGCGGCCTTCGATCCGGCGCTCCTGGAAGCGGCCGAAAGCAAGATCCAGGACATGGAGGGCGATTACGCCGACTGGGTCGCCGATACGCTGGAGCACCTGACCCAGGAGCAGAACCGCGCGATCGAGGACATGGACAATGCCGCCGAGCACATCGCCGAGATCCGGCGCATCGCGCACGAGCTGCGCGGCCAGGGCGGCATCTTCGGCTATCCGCTGATGACCCAGTTCGGCAAGTCGCTGTTCGAGCAGACGCACGAGGATATCGAGGTGACGCCCCAGCTTCTCGAGCTGGTGAAGGCGCATATCGATCTCATCAAGGTCGTCACCAAGGAGAAGATCAAGGGCGACGGCGGCGAGACCGGCAAGCAGCTGATGACCAGCCTGAACGAGGCGAAGAAGAAGTTCGCCAACGCCAAGAAACCCCCGGGATCGGCCGAAGCGGCGGAGTAGGCCTAGCCCTCCGCCAGCCCCATCAGGCTCTTTGCGTAGTCCTCGGCGCGGAAGGGACGCAGATCGTCTGCCGTCTCGCCCACGCCGACGGCATGGACCGGCAGGCCGAATTTCTCCGCCAGCGCGACCAGCACGCCGGCCTTGGCCGTGCCGTCCAGCTTGGTCACCACCAGTCCGGTGACCGAGATCAGCTCGCGGAAGACCTGCACCTGCTGCAGCGCGTTCTGGCCGGTGGTCGCATCCAGCACCATGACCACGTCGTGCGGCGTCGTCTCGTCGAGCTTCTTCAGGACCCGGACGATCTTCGAGAGCTCGTCCATCAGGTCCTTCTTGTTGTGCAGCCGTCCGGCGGTGTCGATCAGCAGCACGTCGACGCCCTCCGCCTGGGCCTGCTTGTAGGCGTCGAAGGCGAGGCCCGCGGCATCCGCGCCGGTCCCGCGCGCGACGATGGGCGCACCGACCCGCTCGCCCCAGATCTGCAGCTGTTCGATCGCGGCCGCGCGGAAGGTGTCGCCCGCGCACAGCATCACCGACTTGCCGGCACCGCGCAGCTGGTGGGCGAGCTTGCCGATCGTCGTCGTCTTGCCCGAGCCGTTGACGCCGACCACCAGCACCACATGCGGCTTCTTCGCCGGATCGTCGCCGGCGGACAGCGGCACCGCCGTCGGCTCCAGGATCGTCGTCACCGACTGGGCCAGCGCCTCGCGCACCTCCTCCGCCGTCACTTCCTTGTCGAAGCGGTTGCGGGCGAGTTCCGCCGTCAGCTTGGCCGCCGTCGCGGGGCCGAGGTCGGCGGTGATCAGCAGATCCTCCAGCTCCTCCAGCGCCTCGTCGTCGAGCCGCCGGCGGCCGGTGAAGATGCCCTGCACCCCGTCGGTCAGCTTCGCCGAGGTCTTCGCCAGCCCCTGTTTCAGCCGCTGGAACCAGCCCAGTGCCATTTTCGCAGAACTCCCTTGCCTGTCGCCGCCGATGCTTAACGGGGATGGGTCAGGTTGGAAAGGTGGGGCGCTCGACGCCTAGACGGGCGTGCCGCGCAACTGCGCCTTCTCGCGGTCGACGCCCGTGATCGCGACCGGCAGCAGCGTGCCGTCCGGCACGGCGGCGTCGAGCTGCAAGGGCGCGAAGCCCTCGGTCCGGCCGAGGCCGTCCTGCTCGACCAGCACCTCGGCCTGCGTGCCCACCAGGCTCTCCAGATAGCGCGCCGCCTGCGCGTCGCCGAGCGCGCGCAGGCGTGCCGCGCGTTCCTTGCGCAGCGCCTTCGGCACCGTGTTCGGAATGCGGGCCGCCGGCGTTCCGGGCCGTTCCGAATAGGGAAAGACGTGCAACCAGGTGAGGCCGGCCTCCTGCACGATGCGCGCCGTGTTCTCGAACATCTCGTCCGTCTCGGTCGGGAAGCCGGCGATCAAATCGGCGCCGAAGACGGATTCGGGCCGCAGGTCGCGGATGCGCGCGATCAGATCGAGCGCGTCCTGCCGCCCGTGCCGGCGCTTCATCCGCTTCAGGATCATGTCGTCGCCGGCCTGCAAGGACAGATGGAAATGCGGCATCAGCCGCGGTTCGTCCGCGATCGCGCGGAACAGCGGCTCGTCCATCTCGATGCAGTCGATCGAGGAGATGCGCAGGCGCGGCAATTCCGGCACCAGCTTGAGGATGCGGCGCACCAGATCGCCGAGCGGCGGCTTGCCCGGCAGATCGCCGCCCCAGCTCGTGATGTCGACGCCGGTCAGCACCACCTCGCGGTAGCCCTTCTCGACCAGTCGTCTGATCTGCTCGACCACCGCGCCGGCGGGGACGGAGCGGCTGTTCCCCCGCCCGTAGGGGATGATGCAGAAGGTGCAGCGGTGGTCGCAGCCGTTCTGCACCTGCACGAAGGCACGCGCGCGGCCGTCGAAGCCGCCGATCAAATGGCCCGCCGTCTCCTCCGCTTCCATGATGTCGGCGACACGGACCGGCTCCGCCACCGCCGCCGGGTCGGCGAAGGTCGCGGCCTCCAGCTTCTCGCGGTTGCCGACGACGCGGGCGACCTCGTCCATGTCGGCGTATTTCGCCGGGTCGATCTGGGCGGCGCAGCCGGTGACCACGATCTCGGCGTCCGGATGCTCGCGGCGCAGCCGGCGGATCGCCTGGCGCGCCTGGCGCTCGGCCTCGGCGGTGACGGCGCAGGTGTTGACCACGATCGTCGCGTCCCGGCCCGCGGCCTCGAGATTCTCGCGGATCACCTCCGACTCGTAGGCGTTCAGCCGGCAGCCGAAGGTGACGACCCGCGAGCGGGTGAGCGTATCGGCCTGTTCGGTCACAGCGTCACCTCGCCGGCGAAGCTGGTGGCGACGGGACCGGTCATGACGACGTGTCCGTCCGCTTCGCGCCAGTCGATCTCGAGCGGCCCGCCATCGAGGTCGAGCACCACCTTGCGCCCGGTCAGGCCCCGGCGCGCCGCGGCCACCGCCGTGGCACAGGCGCCCGATCCGCAGGCGAGCGTGATGCCGACCCCGCGCTCCCACACCCGCAGGCGGAGGCGGTCCGGGCCCGTCACGCTCGCGACCTCGACGTTGGTGCGCTCTGGGAAAAGAGGATGGTGTTCGATCGTCGGGCCGAGCGTCTCCAGGTCGACCGCGTCCGCGTCCTCGACGAAGAAGACGCAATGCGGATTGCCCATGCCGACGGCCACGGGATCGCGCAGCGGTCCGCTCTCGACGTCTTCGAGCGAGAGCGTATCCCGCTCTTCGGCGAGCGGAATGCCCCGCCAGCCGGTCAACGCCTCGCCCATATCGACGCTGACGCGCCAATCCTCGCCCGCCATCGCCTTGAGCAGGCCGCGGCGTGTCTCGATCACGACGCTGTCCCGGCCGCTCCGGTCCATCGCGAGCGCGGCCACGCAGCGCGTGCCGTTGCCGCAGGCACCGGATTCGCTGCCGTCGGGATTGTAGATGCGCATGAAGAGGTCGGCCGTCGCGTCCTGCGCCGGCTCCAGCACGAGCAGCTGGTCGAAGCCGACGCCGCGCCGCCGGTCGCCGATCCGCCGCACCGCCGCCGCGTCGAGCTGCAGGCGCCCATCGCGCGCATCCAGCACGACGAAGTCGTTGCCGAGCCCGTGCATCTTCAGAAAGGCGACCATGAAACTTCGCGCGTCCCTGCCTGCCGTGTCGTCGGTTCGCTCGTGCCGGTTCGCTGGCCGGGCCCGCGTCGATCGCGTGGGCCCGCCAACTGCCGCGTCTTATATGGGCGGAAGGCCTTCGGAGGCAAAGGCAATTTGGTTGGGCCGGGGGGCGACGCTCAGACCGGGACGCGCCACTGGCCGCGCAGGCCCGGACTGTCGGCGATCGATTTGACGAGCCGCAGCAGCGCCCGGCGCCGCGAGGGCGCGCCGATCGACTGGAACTCCTTGGCGAGGGTCTCCGCCTCCCCGTGCGGCGGCGCGCCGTCCGCGGAGAGGGAATCCAGCCCGTCGAAGAAATAGTCGACCCGCACCCCGAGCGCCTGCGACAGACGGTAGAGCGTGCCGGCGCCGATCCGGTTCTGGCCCTGCTCGTACTTCCGGATCTGCTTGAAGCTGAGGCCGATCTCCTCGCCCAGGCCGGCCTGCGTCTTCTTGAGTTGGCGCCGCCGGGCGCGGAGCCGTGCGCCGACATGCCGGTCGACCCGGGTCGCCTTGCGACCATTGCTTACGGATTTCGCCACGATACGGACCTCCGGTCGTGCTGGGGCGAGTGTGCCACCGGGTATGCGACACTTCAACGCTGGATCGCCGTATCAGGAGAATATCACTTCCGGTGGCAGTCGCGCCGCGGGGCGTTCCGGCGGCTTTCGGCTTGACCGGGAGCGCGCGGACGACTAGAAACGCGCCGAAATCAGGCATGGTGCAAGGCCTTGGCCACCACCGGCATGTCCGGGGGGCTCCGCCAGTCCGCGAGGTTCGCGCACTGGCGCGAAAGGCGTTTGCCCCATGGCGAACACTGTTTGGACGGTTGGCGACACTGATGTTCGAAACGCTGTCGGATCGGCTCGGCAAGGCCTTGGAGGGCCTCACCTCGCGCGGCGCTCTCAAGGAGAGCGACGTCGAGGCGGCGATGCGCGACGTACGCGTGGCGCTGTTGGAAGCCGACGTCGCGCTGCCGGTCGTCAAGGACTTCATCGGTCGGGTCAGGAAGGAGGCCGTCGGCGAGAAGGTCCTGAAATCCGTCACCCCCGGCCAGCAGGTGGTCAAGGTCGTCCATGACGAGCTGGTCGAGATGCTGGGCGCCGACGAGGAGGAGCAGCAGCTCCGCCTCTATGGCGAGCCGCCGCAGGCGTTGATGATGGTGGGGCTGCAGGGCTCCGGTAAGACCACCTCGACCGCGAAGCTCGCGCGCCGCCTCAAGGAGAAGGACAAGAAGAAGGTCCTGATGGCGTCGCTCGACGTCAACCGGCCGGCGGCGCAGGAGCAGCTCAAGATCCTCGGCGAGCAGATCGACGTCGCCACCCTGCCGATCGTGAAGGGGCAGGGGCCGGTCGACATCGCCAAGCGCGCGATGCAGGCGGGCCGGCTTTCCGGCTACGACGTGGTGATCCTCGACACCGCCGGCCGGCTGCATGTCGACGAAGCGCTGATGGACGAGGTCGCGGCCGTCAAGGCCGCCGCCGGCCCGTCGGAGATCATGCTGGTGGCCGACGCCATGACCGGCCAGGACGCGGTCAATGTGGCGCAGAGCTTCACCGACCGTATCGGCCTGACCGGCATCCTGTTGACCCGCGTCGACGGCGATGCGCGCGGCGGCGCCGCGCTCAGCATGCGTCAGGTCACGGGCTGCCCGATCAAGTTCCTCGGCACGGGCGAGAAGTCGGACGCGCTGGAGCCCTTCCGCGCCGACGGCGTCGCGCGCCGCATCCTCGGCATGGGCGACATCGTCTCGTTGGTCGAAAAGGCCTCCGAGACGATCGAGCAGGAAGAAGCCGAGCGCATGGCGCGCAAGATGCAGAAGGGCGAGTTCGACCTGGAGGATATGCGCAAGCAGCTCGAGCAGATGCGCAAGATGGGCGGCATGGAAGGGCTGATGGGTCTGCTGCCGGGCATCGGCAAGATGAAGAAGCAGCTCGCCGCCGCCAATATCGACGAGAAGATGCTGAAGCGCCAGGAGGCGATCATCCAGTCGATGACGCCGAAGGAGCGTGCCAATCCGAAGATCCTGCACGCTTCGCGCAAGAAGCGCGTCGCGGCCGGCGCGGGTAGCTCGGTGCAGGAGGTCAACAAGGTCCTCAAGCAGCACCTGCAGATGGCCAAGATGATGAAGCAGGTCCAGAAGATGGGCAAGAAGGGCAAGATGCCGAACCTGCCCGGCATGGGCGGCATGGGCGGCGGCGGAATGGGGGGCGGCGGTATGCCCCCCGGCGGCTTGCCCCCCGGTTTCGGCGGCCCCCGCTAGGGCCGCGAGAGAGCAGCGCGGGGGCGGCCGGACGGCGGTTCCCGACCCGATGAACACTCGAACAACGCGTTTCTAGAAAGGTTGGAGACAAGAGAATGAGCCTGAAGATCCGGATGTCCCGCGGCGGCGCCAAGAAGCGCCCGTTCTACCGTATCGTGGTGGCGGACAGCCGCATGCCGCGCGACGGCCGCTATATCGAGAAGATCGGCTTCCACAACCCGATGGTCGCGCCCGACAATGACGAGCGCATCAAGATCGACGTGGAGCGTGCCAAGCACTGGCTCTCCGTCGGCGCGCAGCCGAGCCCGCGCGTCCATCGCTTCCTGGCCGAGGCCGGTGTCATGGAAAAGGCCGTGATCCCGACCCAGACCAAGAAGGACAAGCCGAAGGCGAAGGCGCAGGAGCGCATGCGCGAGGCCGAGGAAGCCCGCCAGAAGGCCGAGGAAGAGAAGAAGGCCGCCGCGGAAGCGCCTGCCGAGGAAGCGCCTGCCGAGGAAGCGCCTGCCGAGGAAGCCCCTGCCGAAGAGGCTCCCGCCGCCGAAGCGCCCGCCGAGGAGGCCCCGGCCGAGGAGGCTGCCGCCGAGGAGAAGACGGAGAGCTGAGCCCGGCACGTGCCGGCGCGGAGCCCTGAACGATGCCCGACGGACTGACCCTCATGACCGCGGAGAAGAACGTGGACGCCTCCAAGCGCCTGCTGATCGGACGGATCGGCGGCGCGCACGGCGTGCGCGGACTCATGCGCGTCGTGAGCTTCACGGCCGAGCCGGGCGATCTCCTCGCCTACGGCACGCCGGCGGACGCGGCCGGGCGGCCCGTTGCGCTGGAGGTCGTGGGCGAGAGCAAGGGCCAGCTCCTGGCGCGGATCGAGGGCGTCTCGGACCGAACCGCCGCGGAGGCCTGGCGCGGGGTCGAGCTCTTTATCGAGCGCGACCGCCTGCCGGAGCCCGACGACGCGGACGACTTCTACCATGCCGACCTGCTGGGTCTGGCGGTGGAGGATCGCTCGGGCCGGGCGCTCGGCACCGTGCACGCGATCCACGATTTCGGCGCGGGCGACGTGCTCGAGCTTCGCGGCCCGCAGGGCGAGACGCTCTATCTGCCCTTCACGCGCGACGCGGTGCCGACGGTCGACATCGCGGGCGGGCGGCTGGTCGCCGACCCGCCGGTCGAGACCGGCGATCCGGAGCCCCAGGGCGGTACCGATGAGGGGGGCACGCGATGAGCCGAACCCCGTGGACCGCGACCGTGCTGACCTTGTTCCCGGAGATGTTTCCGGGGCCGCTGGGCCAGTCCCTGGCGGGCAAGGCACTGGAGCGGGGCGACTGGTCGGTCGATGCGGTCGATATCCGCAGCTTCGCGACCGACCGGCACAGCACGGTGGACGGCACGCCGTTCGGCGGCGGGGCCGGCATGGTGATGCGCCCGGACGTCGTCGACGCGGCGATCGCCTCCGTCGAGGAAGCGCCGGGCCCGCTCGTCTATCTGACGCCGCGGGGCAGGCCGTTCGATCAGGCGATGGCGGCGGAATGGGCCGCGGGGCCGGGGGTGAAACTGCTGTGCGGGCGCTATGAGGGGATCGACCAGCGGGTGCTCGACAAGCGCGCCCCGGTCGAGGTCAGCCTCGGCGATTTCGTCCTGTCGGGCGGGGAGCCGGCGGCGCTCGTGATGCTGGATGCCTGCGTGCGGTTGCTGCCGGGCGTGATGGGCAGCGACGCCTCGCTCGCCGAGGAGAGTTTCGAAAGCGGGCTCCTGGAATACCCGCACTATACCCGTCCGGCCGAGTGGGACGGGCGAACCGTGCCGGAGGTGCTGCTGTCGGGCCACCACGGCCGGATCGAGGAATGGCGACGCGCCGAGGCCGAACGCGCGACCCGCGAGCGGCGCCCGGACCTGTGGGCGCGTCAGCGCGGCGCCGGCGCGACGAGAGACATGAAGAAACAACGGGCCGCCTGCTGATCCCTACCGGGACGGCAGCCGGCCGCTTACATGAGTTGAGCTTGTAGGAAAGGAAGACCAGTCATGAACATCATCGAGCAGTTGAATGCCGAAGAGGTCGCCAAGCAGACCGCCGGCGGCAAGATTCCCGACTTCCAGGCGGGCGACACCGTCCGGGTCAACGTCAAGGTCGTCGAGGGCGGCCGCGAGCGTATCCAGGCCTTCGAGGGCGTGTGCATCGGTCGCAAGAACGCGGGCGTGAACAGCTCCTTCCGCGTGCGCAAGATCAGCTATGGCGAGGGCGTCGAGCGCGTCTTCCCGCTGCACAGCCCGCGGATCGATTCGATCGAGGTCGTGCGTCGCGGCAAGGTCCGTCGCTCGAAGCTCTACTACCTGCGCGGCCGGACCGGCAAGGCGGCCCGTATCGTCGAGCGCAAGACGGGTCACGGCTTCGCGTCCGCCGCCGACATGCCGGCCGCCGACGTCGCCCCGCCGAAGCCTGCCGAGACGGCGGCGCCCGCCGCCGAGGCGCAGGCCGAGGGCGGCGAGAGCTGAGGCCGTTCCGGGACCGTCCCGGCGGTCTCCCGCGTGGATGGGTAGTCAGGAAGAGAGCGTGAAGGCGATGAGTGCGCCCAAGACCCTGTTCGACAAGATCTGGGAGTCGCATCTGGTGGATCGGCAGGATGACGGATCCTGCCTGATCTATATCGACCGGCACCTGGTGCATGAGGTCACCAGCCCGCAGGCCTTCGAGGGTCTGCGCAATGCCGGGCGCACGGTGCGCCGGCCGGACCAGACGCTGGCGGTCGCGGACCACAACGTGCCGACCAGCGACCGATCGAAGGGGATCGCGGACGAGGAAAGCCGCATCCAGGTCGACACGCTCTCCCAGAACTGCGCCGATTTCGGGGTGCCCTACTATGCGATGGACGATATCCGCCAGGGCATCGTCCACATCATCGGGCCGGAGCAGGGCTTCACCCTGCCCGGCACGACGATCGTCTGCGGCGACAGCCACACGGCGACGCACGGGGCCTTCGGCGCGCTCGCCTTCGGCATCGGCACGTCGGAGGTCGAGCATGTGCTGGCGACCCAGACGCTGGTGCAGAGTCCGGCTAAGAACATGCGGGTCAGCGTCGACGGCGACCTGCCGACCGGCATCACCGCGAAGGATCTGGTGCTCGCCATCATCGGCAAGATCGGCACCGCCGGCGGCACCGGCCATGTGATCGAGTTCGCCGGACCGGCGATCAAGGCGCTCTCGATGGAAGGGCGCATGACGGTCTGCAACATGACGATCGAGGGCGGCGCGCGCGCCGGCCTGATCGCGCCGGACGAAACCACCTTCGAGTATCTCAAGGGTCGGCCCATGGCGCCCAAGGGCGGCCAGTGGGAGCAGGCGGTCGCCTACTGGAAGAGCCTGCCGTCCGACGCGGGCGCCAGCTACGACAAGGAGGTGACGCTCGAGGTCTCGAAGATCCCGCCGCAGGTCACCTGGGGGACGAGCCCGGAGGACGTGGCGCCGATCGACGGCAGCGTGCCCGATCCCGACAGCTTCCCCAGCGAAGGCAAGAAGACGGCTGCGCGCCGGTCGCTCGACTATATGGGCCTCAAGGCCGGCACGCCGATGCGCGATATCGCGCTCGACAAGGTCTTCATCGGGTCCTGCACCAACGGCCGGATCGAGGATATCCGCGCCGTCGCCGCGATCGCCAAGGGCCACAAGGTGAAGGACGGGCTCTACGCCATGGTCGTGCCGGGCTCGGGCCTGGTGAAGGAGATGGCGGAGCAGGAGGGGCTCGACCGGATCCTGAAGGAAGCCGGCTTCGACTGGCGTGAGCCGGGCTGCTCCATGTGCCTTGCGATGAACGCCGACAAGCTGGCGCCGGGCGAGCGCTGCGCGTCGACCTCCAACCGCAATTTCGAGGGCCGCCAGGGTCGCGGCGGGCGCACCCATCTGGTGAGCCCCGCGATGGCCGCTGCGGCCGCGATCGAGGGCCGTCTGGCCGATGTTCGGGAGTATCTGAAATGAGCGATCGGATGATGGCCTTCGCGGGCACGCTGCCGGAGGATTTCCTGGCGCGCCTCTTCGGCGTCGAGCATCTGAAGCGCGGCTGGCACGTCTTCCTGCCGGCCAACGACGATGCGGAGGACGCGCTCCATCCGGCCTATATCCAGGCGCTGCTGAAGCGCCGGCGCAGCTGGTAGGGAGCTCGAGAGATGCAGCCCTTCAAGCAGCTGACCGGCATCGCGGCGCCCTTGGACATGGTCAATGTCGACACCGACATGATCATCCCGAAGCAGTATCTGAAGACGATCCAGCGCACCGGCCTCGGCCGCGCGCTGTTCGACGAGATGCGGCACAATGAGGACGGCACCGAGAAGCCGGATTTCGTGCTCAACCAGGAGCCCTACCGCCATGCGGAAATCCTGATCGCCGGTGACAATTTCGGCTGCGGGTCGAGCCGCGAGCACGCGCCCTGGGCGCTCTTGGATTTCGGCATCCGCTGCGTGCTGGCGCCCAGCTTCGCCGACATCTTCTACAACAACTGCTTCAAGAACGGCATCCTGCCGATCCGCCTGCCCGAGGAGACGATCCGCCAGCTGATGGGCAAGTGCGACCGCGGTCACAACGCGCAATGGTCGGTCGACCTGCAGCGCCAGGTGATCGTCGATCCGGACGGCGAGGAGATCGCCTTCGAGATCGATCCCTTCCGCAAGCACTGCCTGCTGAACGGCCTCGACGATATCGGCCTCACGCTGCAGAAGGCCGACAAGATCGCGGACTTCGAGAAGACCCGCGCGGCGGAGACGCCCTGGCTGACCCCGGCGGCCGCGGAATAGGCCGGGCGTTATCCCCGAACCGCCAAAGGCGAAACCTGGGACGTCATTCCGGACGGCGCGCCAGCGCCGATCCGGAACCCAGGGATGTCTTCTCCAAAGTGCGGGCGGCTCTGGATTCCCGCTTTCGCGGGAATGACGGCGGCAAGGCCTTCCGGCTGCGCTACTCCGCCGCCGGCGCCTCGTAGCCGGGGACGGCCAGCTCGAACGACTGGCGGATCCCGGGAAGCAGCTGCGGTTCCCCGATCGCCTTGCCCTCGCGGCGCGGGTCTGCGCCGCCGACCATCTCGCCGGCGATCATCTCGATGCCGTGCAGGCCGCTCGTCATCTCCTCGACCTCGACCGCGTAGCCGCGCGCGCGCATGGCGTCCGCCATGGCGGCGGCCTCGGTGCCGGCCTCCAGTTCCAGCGGCCCGTTGCGGTTGATGAAGTGCGGCACGTCGATCGCCTCCTGGACGTTCAGCTCCCAGTCGAGCACGCCGACGATGGTCTTCGCCGTATAGCCGATGATCCGGCTGCCGCCGGGCGAGCCGATGGCGAGCCGCGGATTGCCGTTGGGCGCGAAGACGATGGTCGGGCTCATCGAGCTGCGCGGGCGCTTGCCGCCCTGCATCCGGTTCGGATGCGGCCCGCCGTCCGGCGCCGTGGTCGAGGGCCAGGCGAAGTCTGTCAGCTGGTTGTTGAGCAGGAACCCCTCGACCCAGAGCCCGCTGCCGAAGGCGAACTCGATCGAACTCGTCATCACCGCGACATTGCCGTCCTCGTCGACGATCGAGAGGTGGGTGGTCGAGGGCGGCTCCTCGACCGCGTTCGGCGCCGGCGCCGGACCGCCCGGCGCGCCCGGCGGCGTGCCGAAGTCGGCCTTCGCCTTCTCGCCGTCGCCGAGATCCATCAGGGCCGCGCGATCGGCCAGATAGGCGCGGTCCAGCATGCCTTCCACCGGCACCGCCACGAAGTCGGTGTCGCCGATATAGCGGTCGCGATCGGCGTGGGCGAGCTTCATGGCTTCCGCGAAGCGCTGGACCGACTGCTCGTGCATCGGCGGGAAAAGCCCGATGCGCGCATGCTCCAGCAGCCCCAGGATCTGCAGCACTGTCAACCCGCCGGATGACGGCGGCGGCATGCCGCAGACCTCGAAGATGCGGTAGGGCGCGCAGAGATTGGGACGGATTTTCGCTTCGTAGCGTGCCATGTCGGCACGGCTGAGGACGCCCGGATTGACCGGGGCATCCTGCACCGCCGCCACGATCGCGTCCGCGATCGGGCCGTCGTAGAAGGCGTCGACCCCGTCGCGCTGGATCGTGCGCAGCGTCTTCGCGAAGGCCGGGTTCCTCAGCATGTGGCCGACGGGCCAGGGCTGGCCCTCGTCGTCATAGAAGAACGCGGCCGCCCCCGGCATCTCCTTGAGATGGGGGATGTCGGAGAGAAGCTTGTTGAGCCGGGGCGAGACGGGAAAACCTTCCTCGGCGAGCCTCGCCGCCGGCTCCAGCAGTTCCGCGAACGGCTTTCGGCCATGGCGCTTGTGCGCCAACTCCAGCATCCGCAGCAGGCCCGGCACCCCGACCGAGCGCCCGCCCTTCAGCGCCTCGAAGTAGCCCTTCTCACGACCGTCCTGATGCAGGAACAGGGTGCCGTCGGCCGCCCGCGGCGCGGTCTCGCGCCCGTCAAAGGTGGTGAGCGCGTCCGTCTCCGCGTCCCAATGGAGCAGGAAGGCTCCGCCGCCGATGCCTGAGGACTGCGGCTCCACCAGGTTGAGGACCATCTGGGCGGCGATCATTGCGTCGATCGCGCTGCCGCCGGCCTCCAGCACGTCCGCGCCGGCCTGCGCGGCGGCCGGGTGCGCGGCGGCGCTCATGTAGCGCTGGGCGAAGGATGGCGGCGGGGGACCGTGAATGCTTTCCTGCACCGCATCGAACAGGCCGGGCGCCACCGGCAGGCGCTCCGCCTGACGGGGCGCGTCGTCCGCATCGAAGAGGCCAGCGAAGAGCCCCGCGAGCATCCAGCCGCCCAGCAGCGCCGCGCCGCCGACCAGCCCCGCGCCGACACCGGCCGCGAGCAGCGTTTTCGGGGTCCATTTCGGATCGGCCATGTCGGCGTCCCTCGATCCAGGCGTCAGTGGGGATAAGCTCGGGTCCGGCGCGGGGCCGGCCTCAATGCTCCTCGACGGCGGCGCGTCCCGCCTCGGTCAGTTTGCAGACCAGCCAGTCGGGCTTCAGCGGATTGTTGAACCAGGGCTCGGCCCAGCCATGGTCGATGCAGCTTCTGACCGTGCGCTCGCTGATTTTCTGGCCGTAGGCGTCGAACAGCGGCAGCTTGCCGCCCGGCTGATCCAGGCCGCGGCGCAGATAGGCGATCTGCGCCTTGCTCGGCCGGGCGCCCCCCTCGGCAACCGCGCCCGCGACCGTCACCTCGCCGTCGCTTTCCTCGCCGACCGGCATGATCCCGTATCGTCCCCTCAGAATGGTGCGGGGTCTGCCCGCTTCTTCGGGGGCCAATGGTACGGCAACCGGCGGTGAGTGCAAGCGGCGGGGGTCGGCAGGGGCCCTAGAGCGCCGCGATCAGCGCGTGGAAGCGCTTGAGGAATTGCGCCTTGGCGATCTCCGGCGGCAAGGGTGTGGCGTCGAACGGGCCGGAGAGGCGCACCTTCGGCGCGGTGCCCCAGAGCTTGCGCGCCTCGCTCGCGGAGAAGCCGGCAATCTGCGTCGCCTCCAGATAGGCGCCCTGCCGGTCGGCCTTCTTGATCTTGGTCTCGATCGCGGCCGGCAGGTCGGCCGGCAGGCCGAAGCGCAGATGGATCGCCGCCTGCAGCCGCTTCTCCAGATCCTTGTAGCCGTAGCCGACCGCCGCCTTGAAGGGCGAGATCATGTCGCCGACCACGTATTCGCTGGCGTCATGCAGCAGGGCGGCCAGCCGCCAGGGCGAGGTCAGGTCGGGTGTCCCCTCGACCGCCAGCGCCTCCACCATCACCGAATGCTGGGCGACCGAGAAGGCCCAGTCGCCCGTCGTCTGGCCGTTCCAGCGCGCGACCCGGGCGAGGCCGTGGGCGATGTCGTCGATCTCGATATCCATCGGCGTCGGGTTGAGCAGGTCGAGCCGCCGGCCCGAGAGCATGCGCTGCCAGGCACGCGGAGCCTTGCTCGTCTCGGCTTTCGCCATGCCCTCGCGCCCCCTTGTCAGAGATGGGGGGCGAGCCAGCCGAGCCCGTCCTCGGTGCGGCCGGCCGGATGGTATTCGCAGCCGATCCAGCCGTCATAGCCGATGCGTTCCAGCGCCTCGAAGAGGGCATCATAGGCGATTTCGCCTCGGTCGGGCTCCTGCCGATCCGGCACGCCGGCGATCTGGACGTGGCCCAGCACCGGCGCCGCGCGTTCGATCGTGCGGATCAGGTCGCCCTGCATCACCTGACGGTGGTAGAGGTCGAGCTGCAGGCGGATATTGTCGAAACCGATCGCCTCGATCAGCGAGAACGCGTCCTCCGTGCGGCTCAGCACGTAGCCGGGCAGGTCGCGGCTGTTGATCGGCTCCAGCATCAGCGTGACGCCGGCGGCCTTCGCCTTCGGTGCGATGCGGCGCAGATTGGCGCCGAAGGCGCTCAGATAGGCCGCGTTGTCGAGGTTCTTGGGCTTGATGCCGGCCATCACATGCAGCTGCCGGCAGTTCAGCGCGCGGGCGTAGTCGAGCGCGCGGTCGAGACTGTGGTCGAGATCCTTCTCCCGGCCCGGCAGGGCGCCGAGCCCGCGGTCGCCCGCCTCCCAGTTGCCGGGCGGCAGGTTGAAGAGGACGAGCTCGAGGCCGCTCGCCGTGAGGTTCTCGCCGATCGCGTCGATCTCGAAATCGTAGGGGAACTGCAGCTCGACGCCTCTGAATCCGGCATCCGCCGCGGCCTGGAACCGGTCGAGAAAATCCCGTTCGGTGAAGAGGGTCGACAGGTTGGCGGCGAATTTTGGCATGCGCTCTCCTCCCGGTTCACCCGAAGAGTTCGTAGAACATACGAACGGCGGTGATGAAGAGAAAGAGCGCGAACGCCTTGCGCAGCAAGCCCGACGGGATGGCATGCGCGATCCGCGCGCCGAAGGGGGCGGCGATGACCGTCGCCGGGACGATCAGCGCGAAGCCGATCACCGAGACAAAGCCGAGCGACAAGGGCGGCAGCGTCGGCGCGTCGAGCCCGTTCCAGATGAAGCCGGCCGTCCCCGGCACCGCGATGATCAGGCCGACGGCCGACGCCGTGCCGACCGCCTTGCGGATCGGGTAGTTGCAGGCCGACAGGATCGGTACGGACAGCGTGCCGCCGCCGATCCCCATCATGGTGGAGAAGGTGCCGATCAGAACCCCGATCGCGTGTTTGGCGGGGCCCGTCGGCAGGCTGTTCCGCACGGTCCAGCCGTCCGGGCGGAAGGCCATGTTGGCGGCGACCATGAGCGCGATCACGGCGAAGACGGCGGTCAGCACCTGTCCCTCGACCACCAGCGAGATGGCGGAGCCGACCAGCACGCCCGTGAAGACCGCCGGGCCCCAGCTCTTCAAGAGCGCGATATCGACGCTGCCGCGCTTGAAATGCGCGCGCGCCGAGCTGATCGAGGTGAAGATGATGGTCGCGAGCGAGGTGCCGACCGCCATATGCATGCGGATCGCCTCGTCGACGCCCATGCCGGTCAGGATGTGGTAGAGCACCGGCACGATCACGATGCCGCCGCCGACGCCCAGCAGCCCCGCGATCAGCCCGCCGACCACGCCGGTCGCGAGCATCGCGGCCGCGATCGGCAGCAGCCCGGTCCAGTCGATTTCGGCGATCATGGCTCGACCCGCCGAATGCTGGTGAGGCGACTGCCCTCTTGCCGCTCGACATGATCGTCGAGCGCTGCGAGCTGCCAGATCCGGGTCGCCATGTCGGTCGCGTTGGCGTGCAGGATGCGCGCGGCGTCGACCATGATGCCGACATGCCCCGGCCAGAAGACGATGTCGCCGCGGCGCAGGTCGCCGGCGGCGGGATCGACCGGGTCGCCGATCGCGTCCTCTTGCATGTCGGTGTCGCGCGGGCATTCGAAGCCGGCGCGCTGCAGGGCGAGTTGGATCAGGCCCGAGCAGTCGAGCCCGACGCTGGTCTTGCCGCCCCAGAGATAGGGTGTCTCCAGGAAGGTTTCCGCGACCGCGGCCGGATCGTCCGCGAAGGCTGCGACGGGGGCGAGGTGGGCGGCGTGCACGAACCCGCCGGTGGCGAGCCGCGCCCAGCGACCCTCGGTCTCCGCGACGGCGAGCGCGCTTTCCAGGCTCAGGAGATCAAGCGGCGGCGCCTTCAGGCTGGCCTCCGGATAGAGGTAGGTGCGAAGCGCCGAGACCCTGTGCGTTGCCGACGGGCCGGCCGGGCCCAGCCGGTCCTCGCGGCAATAGCCGACATAGCGGTCACGCTCGTTCTGGGCCCACGCCCAGCCGTCGCGCCGCTCGAAGACGCGCACGGTCTCGCCGAAAAGGAGCTGGGTGTCCTGCGGCGCGTCGTCCGCCGGTCGGCGGCGCAGCGCGGCGGCGCCGGCGATCACCTGGGCGGTCTCGCCCTCGACGAAGCGGGCGGCCTCGACCCGAGCCTTCAGGCGGGCGTCTGCCAGATCCTCGCGGACGGCATGCAAGCGCGGGTCGAGCGTTTCGGCCATGGCCGGGCGCATCTCCTGCGTACGATTAGGGTTTTGGCGCGAACGTCCCCTGCTTTAAGCAAGCCGACGCCGCTTGGCAATGCCGCCCCCCGGATTGCGGGGATGCCCGACGCCATGCTCTAGGGCACGGCCATGCCCGCTTCGACCGCCTTGCGCGCGCCGAGTTCGTCGTACCAGCGCTTGGCGTTGGGATAGTCGGCCCAGTCGATCCCCTGCCACTCCCAGCGGGCGGCCCAGGGGTAGGTGGCGATGTCGGCGATGGAGTACTGCTCGCCCGCCAGGTAGGGCGCCTCGCCGAGCCGCTTGTCGAGCACGCCGTAGAGCCGCTTCGCCTCGCCCGTATAGCGGTTGACGGCGTAGTCGATGGTCTCCGGCGCGAAGCGGCGGAAATGGTGCGCCTGGCCCAGCATCGGGCCGAAGCCCCCCATCTGCCACATCAGCCATTGCAGGCAGAGATAGCGGTCGGTCGTATCCTCCGGGATCAGCTTGGCCGTTTTTTCGGCCAGATAGATCAGGATCGCCCCGGTCTCGAACAGCGAGAAGGCCTCGCCCTTCGGCCCGTCCGGATCGACGATCGCCGGGATCTTGTTGTTCGGGCTGATCTTCAGGAAGGCCGGGTCGAACTGCTCGTCCTTGGTGATGTCGACCGTGTGGACCTCGTAGGGCAGCCCGACCTCCTCCAGCATGATCGAGACCTTGCGCCCGTTGGGCGTGCCCCAGGTATAGAGATCGATGGTCATGAAGCCTCCTTTTCAGGGAATCCGACGGCCGGCCGCTCAGCGCGGCCCGAAGAACAGCCAGGCGATGAAGCCGACGAATGGGAAGACGAGCAGGACCAGGATCCAGATGACCTTGGCGCCGGTCCCGGCGGCGCTGCCGAGCGTCTTCACGACGGCGTAGATGATGAGGGCGAGGCCGATCAGGCCGATCAGGCCGACTTCCAAACCCATGGGAGTTTCTCCTTTGTCTCGTTTCTGCTGGGTTGCGACGGATTGCCGCGAGCCCCTCCCGTCCGCATTAAGAGGTGGGGGCGCCGCGCTTGGCTTCAACCATGGCCCCAGGGCCCCTGGCGGGGCGGGCGATCGGCGGGCCGCCGGCGTGCGGTGGACGGCACGCTGCCGCCCGGCCGGGCGCGGTTCTCGGCCTCGCCCTCGCTGACCGGCGCGTCGGGGGCGAGGGTGGCCTCCACCGTCTCCGATTGGAACAGCGGCACATCCTTGCGCTTGAAGAAGGGCAGCAGCGCCGCGCCCGCGCCGAGCCCGCCGATATGGGCGAGCCAGGCGACGCCCCCGCCGTCGCTGCCGCCGGAGGCGAAGCTGAAGACCTGCATGCCGATCCAGAAGCCCAGCACCAGCCAGACCGGCAGGCGGATCGGCAGCCAGTTGAAGGCGAGGATCAGCACCTTGCCCTTGGGGAACAGCATCAGATAGGCGGCGATCACGCCGGAGACGGCGCCGGACGCGCCGATCAACGGCTGGCGCACGTCGCCCACCCCGATCAGATGGACGCCGACGGCGAGCGCCCCGCAGAGCAGGTAGAAGGCGAGGAACCTCAGATGGCCCATGGAATCCTCGACATTGTCGCCGAAGACCCAGAGGAACAGCATGTTGCCGAGCAGATGCCAGAAGCCGCCATGCAGGAACTGGTACGTCAGCAAGGTGGCCCAGGCGGGCGCGGCGTCGACCGTCGGCGGCAGGCTGTCGCTGCCGACCAGAACGCTCGGCACCACGCCATAGCCGAAGATGAACTGGATGTCGCGCGGGTGCGGCAGGCCGAGTTGGTAGAGATAGACGATCACGCAGGTGACGACGATCGAGGCGGTCACCAGCTGGAAGGGGATCGCCTTCAGCCGGTTGGAATCGCCGATCGGAATGAACATCGAGCCCGTCCTCCTGCGTGGGGGCTGCGGCGCCTGGGCCGCACGGGCTGCGGCAGGCCGACCTTTCCTTCACTAGATAAGGTGCGCACGCCCCCGATAAAGGCGCGGCATCGAGCCTATCCCCGATTGCCGGGCGAGGCGAATCCGTCGATGACTACCCTATAGGCGCGATGATGGACGGATTTGCACGTCATGATGATCCGCTTCGATACGCCGCTCCGGGCGGTGATCCTGTGCGCGACGCACGAGGCCGCGCGCGCCCTCATGCCGGAGGGCGCCGGCTGGACGGAGCACTGGTCGCGGCTCGACCGCGACGGCGCCTACCGCCTGCTGCTGGACCGGCGCGACCGGCAGGAGACCGTGGCCGTCGTTCGTCGGGCGCTTGGTGCGGAAGGCTGGCTCGCCCCGCCGGCGGGCGGGGAGGGAGACGACCGGCTCCTGCGGCTCGCGGCCGACCGGTTGGCCGGCGGCTGGCGGGTCGAGGTGGAGCGGCTCGCGGCCAGCGGCGGATGGCACAGCGACGCGGCCGAGCAGGCGGCCGCCGAGGAGACGCAAAGCGAGGCCGTCGAACCGGAGGAGAACCCGACCGGCGTGCCCGCCAAGAAGGAGCGCGATCATTGGATCACGGTCGAGCTCGTCGGCGAGAACGGCGAGCCGATCCCGAACGAGGCGGTCAAGGTCACCGATCCCGGCGGCGGCGAGCATGAGGGCGAGACCGACAGCCAGGGACAATTCACCGTGACGGGGATTCCGGAGGGCGATTGCACGATCACCTTCCCGGAACTCGATCAGGAGGCGTGGGAGGCGGCGACGAATGGGTGAGGGATCGGATTCCGACGGGCCGCTCGGCTCCGGCGACTACTTGGTCCAGGACGGTGACGGCTTCTCGTCGATCGCCGAGGCGCACGGCTTCTTCGCCGACACGCTCTGGAACCTGCCGGAGAACGCGGCGCTGAAGGAGGGCCGGCGCAGCAAGGAGGTTCTGATGGCGGGAGATCGGGTCCATATCCCTGACCTACGCCTGAAGGAGGAAAGCCGCGCGACGGACCTCGTGCACCGTTTCAAGCGCCGTGGCGTCCCCGTGCAGATCCGGTTTCAAGTTCGCGCGCAGGACGGCACCGAGTTCGGCGAAAAGGACTACGTGCTGCGCGTCGGCAAGCGTCGCTACGAAGGGAAAACCGGTTCCGACGGTCGCCTGGAACATTGGGTGGCGCCGGCCGCCAAGAGCGGTCGATTGACGGTCCAGATCGATGAGCCCGGCTATCCGGCGACGCTTGCCTGGACTCTGGGCATCGGACGAATCTCGCCCGCGGGTACGCTTGCAGGCTTGCAGGAGCGCCTCACCAATCTCGGCTATGATTGCGGCGACGAAAGTGGGGAGATCGGGCCCGAGACGCGTGCGGCGCTGAATGCATTCCGAACTCGATACGAGATCGAGGCACCAGAGGACGAAGACACGATCGATGCGGCGACGCGCGAGAAAATTTTGTCGGTCTATGGGGTATAGGCTTCGCCCACATGCCGAACGGCGTCCTTCGGGCTGGTCCTAGGGGCGAGCCCGGATGTCCGATTCCGAATTCGTGGAAGAAGATGCCGATGTTGGCGTCGAGGACGAACATCCGCTTCAGGTGCCCGTTATCACGGTCCCGGGCATTTTCCAGATACAGGCGACCCGGGCCGACGGCGCCTGGACCATCGATCCGGTTCTCAAGACAACGCGTCCCGGCTGCGCATTCTTTCCTTTCACGGTCAAGGTCCGCGACGGCGAGCGAAAGCGCGTGGAGCCGCGCGTCGACTTCCGGGTCTGCCGGCCCGATCCGCCGCCTGCCGGGGTACGCGATCTGTTGATCTTCGCCGACGGCCGCACGCGGGAGATCATGTACCTCCAAACGTCGGAAGATGCCGACACGACGGCAACGAACTACCTCACGACGTCTTTGGGGGTTGCAACTGAAGATCCATTCGATTTTTTCCTCGAAAACGTGAGTGAGGTGCTGGATGGCCTGCTGCACGGACCGACCGGCGGACATCCCGTCAAACTTTCTATGCGGTTCGACGCGGAAGCGGACTTCGCGCCTGTCATCGACGATGAATACGACGACAACGCCCTCCCGTTGGAACTTCCGCGTCCACCTTATGACGGCGATGTGGAACCGCTGGATGACGAAGAGGACGATCGTTTCGTCTATCAGGATCGGTGGACGCGGGAACTCTGGTTGGGGCTACAACACTATGACTCCGAAAAGGAATTGCTGGAGCCCTATGACACCGCGCTTTTCACCGCCACGCCCTTTATATTTTCCAACGAACTGACGAAGCCTCTCTGGCTTTCCCTGGTTTATCGCCCGGATGCTGTCGGCCAGCCAGGGAACTGGGGGACGATCATCGAACTGGCTTCCATCGCTGCGATGAAGGGCGTGCCGACGCTGAATCTCGGCTACCATGGTGGCGACGATATCTGGGCCCAGGACGCGCTGGTCTTCGGCCAGTATCAACTGCCCGGCGAAACACGTCTGGCCGCTCTAATCCCTGAGCGGGGAACGCGCCCCTTGAGGACGGTTTGGCAGGACTACGTGCGGCCGGGTGTCGATGTTTACTTTTGCCAGGCGCTGCAATCCGGTGGCGACGGCGCCAACAGCATGAACTGGGGCGGCAATATCGTCGTATCGCCCCCGATCGTGGATCCAACGGACGGCGCGGGTGGCGGCGACGGCGGGCCGGGCTACGCGGCTCATCCGCCCTGTCCGTACGGCAAGCTGATCGTCGGTGTGGCGCGGCCGCCGCGCGGTCCGTCCGCCCAAACATTGGCCTTCCTTCAGGCGCAAAGAACCCAACCCGTCGTTCCGATCGATTGCGGATGGTTGAGCGTCGGGCATGCGGACGAAGTCGTGTCCTTCATACCGGTCGCTCACCCCTGCGACGAGACCGGCACCGGTCAACAGGGGTGGGCCTGCATGTTGGCGGATGCGGACTTGGCCGGCGAAATCTTGGGCAAGGTTCGCGCGCTCCATGATGACGTCGGCCGACCCAACGATTTCGTCTCGCGCGCCTTCAGGGATCGTTTTGAGGCATTCGGCTTCCTGGACTATCCCACGAACGACCTGAGCGAGGCTTATCCCGTGGACCCGGTCCTGTTCGATTTAGATGACGATACCCATCCATGGTCGGAAGCGCTGTCGGCCGTTCACGCACGCCTTCAGGCTGCGCTGGATCTCGACCGCGCGGATATCCTGCGCGTACCCGTTCTCTACGACAACGGAATGTTGCCGGTCGGACCGGCCTTGCCGAACATGGTGAATGCGCTGGTGCTGGGAACCCAAATCGTCTTGCCGAAACCCTGGGGGCCGCGCGTGCCGGTCGCCACGGCCAAGCGTGTGCTGACCGATCTGTTCTACGAGGACATCACCGACGAAATGGTCGACGCGGCTGAGCTTCAGGAGCGAACCACCGAGAGCTTCTGGGTCGCCCCGGATGTCGATAGCGACGACGTCGTGCAACAGGCGCAAACGAACGTGCGTGCGCGGGACCAAACGGCGACCGTCGCGGATATCGGGGTTTTTCAAATACATGTCGGCAACAAGATGCCGAAGGAGTGGAAGACGCCGCCGAACGGCTGGCGCACCGTGACGGTCACGCAATCCACCGTCGATATATTCGAGGCCTATATGATCGTGCGGCTGACCGCCGTCGGGAACACGGTCGTCTTCGTCGATGACTACGAGCACTATCACCGCGATGGCGGCGAAGTGCACTGTGGAACCAAGGTACGCTATGCGCCGATCGCGGTGGAAGATGGCGAGGAATGGTGGATGGCGTGAAGATTACCCTCGAAGATGTCGCACGGCTCGCCGAGTTGCACGGCGACGAGTATAGGCTGGCGCGCGCGGAATTGCTCGCGCGTGAGCCCGAAGGTTTGGAGGAGCGAGTGGCCTCCACTGCCGAAAATCCGCGATGGGCTGCCGCCGTCCGCAGTCAGGTCGCGTACGAAGCGCTCGGGCTTTGGCTGGCGGATCGGGACGCCTGCGAACTCGTCCTGCAGGCCGCGACCGACCGAATCCGGTTTGGACCCGGCCGACCGCTCGGGGGAAGCTCCAGCCCGGCGATTCGGGCCGCCTACATCCTGCGCAAGATCGGTTCTCATATGCTACCGCGGGTGCAGGAACTGCTGCTCTTCGAGCCGGAATACGACATCCCATATTATAGGGAGACCCTCTACAGCGTGATGCAGGAAAGCGCGCGGCCGGAAAATGCGTCGATCCTGATCTACATATTGTCCGGCGATCGGGACCGGGGCGAGCGGGCCATGGCCTGCGACGTTCTTGGTCATATCGATAGTTCGGAAGCGCGCTCGGCGCTGCGCGCGTTGTTCGCCGACGGGCGTGAGCCGGCCGAAATGCGTGCCGTCGCTGCCCGCGCGCTGTCGCTGCAAAGGGATACGGAAGCGCTGGCCCCGGCTGGGCTGTATCTTCGCGCGCCTGAGACGGCCCCCGACCTTCGAAGCGCCTGCGCGAAGCTGATCGCGAAGATTTCCGGGGACCGCGCGTTGCCAGAGTTGGAGGAACTCTACAGCGCGTTTGGCCCCGTCGATCGAAATTCGATTCTGCAAGGGTTTAGACGTCTACGAACTCAGGCAGCCTACGCGGCCTTGATGCGCCTGCAAGAAAAAGAGGAGGACCAAGCTTTACGTTCCGAGATTGCTGGGATCGCAGCACGGCTGAGAACCATGCTGGATGCGCTCGCGCGGCGGGCTCACAAGGCCTAGAGATTGCCGCGGTGATCCGACTCAAGGCGGGGTCGTGTATAACTTGTCGGGAGCCTTCGGTTCGAAGGCGCCGGGAAAGGCATCTTGAAGGAAACGTGCGATGTACTACGCCTACGCCAAGGTCGAGGACGACAAGCTGTCCGCCATCAAGGCGCTGGAGAGCGAGTTGGGCAAGCCGCTGATCGCGGTGGAGCCGGTGACGCTGAAGCCCGCCGCGATCGAGGCACCGGCGCTCGAGCGCGTGCGGCAGCTCGAGAAGACGCTCGGCGTCACGCTGGTGGCGGTCGAGCCGAAATAGGACGTCGGTGCTGGTTCGGTGAGATGGCCGGATCAGGTCCGGCCATGACGATTCACCTCGGCGAAAGGCCCGTCATTGCCGGACTCGACCCGGCGATCTCCCGGGAGGACGCGCCTACCCGCCGAGCTTCTTCGACAAGAGCTCGTTCACCATCTTCGGGTTGGCCTTGCCCTGGCTCGCCTTCATCACCTGGCCGACGAACCAGCCGATCAGGCCGGTCTTGCCGCCGCGATACTTCTCGACCTGATCCGGATTGTCGGCGATGACTTGATCGACGATCGCCTCGATCTCGCCCGTGTCCGTGATCTGCTTCAGGCCCTTGGCCTCGACGATCGCCTTCGCGCCCTTGCCGGTCTCGAACATCTCGTCGAAGACGTCCTTGGCGATCTTGCCGGAGATCGTATTGTCCGCCATCAGGCCCAGGAGTTCGCCCAGCGACTTGGCGCTGACCGGGCTTTCCGCAATCGTCTTGTCCGCCTTGTTGAGGCGGCCGAAGAGTTCCACCGTCACCCAGTTGGCGGCCTGCTTGGGGTCGCCGTGCTTGGCCACTTCCTCGTAGAAGTCCGCGATCTCCCAGTCCGCCACCAGCACGGCGGCGTCATAGCCGCCGAGCCCGTAGCTCTCCATGAAGCGCTTCTTCTTCTCCGCCGGCAGTTCGGGCAGGCTCGACCGGCAGTCCTCGACGAAGGCGTCGTCGAACTCCAGCGGCAGCAGGTCGGGGTCGGGGAAGTAGCGATAGTCGTGCGCCTCTTCCTTGTTGCGCATGCTGCGCGTCTGGCCCTTGGCCGGGTCGAAGAGGCGGGTCTCCTGATCGATCGTGCCGCCGCCCTCCAGGATCTCGATCTGGCGCAGCGCCTCGATCTCCACCGCCTGGCGCACGAAGCGCACCGAGTTGATGTTCTTCAGCTCCGCGCGCGTGCCCAATTCGCCGCCCGGCTTGCGGACCGAGACGTTGACGTCGGCGCGCATCGAGCCTTCGGCCATGTTGCCGTCGCAGGCGCCGATATAGCGCAGGATCGAGCGCAGGGTGGAGACGTAGGCCGCCGCCTCGTCGGGCGAGCCCATGTCGGGCTTGGAGACGATCTCCATCAGCGCGACGCCCGAGCGGTTGAGGTCGATGAAGCTCTTCTTCGGATGCTGGTCGTGCATCGACTTGCCGGCATCCTGCTCCAGATGCAGCCGCTCGATACCGACGATCTTGGTCGTGCCGTCAGGCAGGTCGACCTCGATCTCGCCCTCGCCGATCACCGGCTGGTCGTACTGGCTGATCTGATAGCCCTGCGGCAGGTCGGCGTAGAAGTAGTTCTTGCGCGCGAAGACGGAATGCTTGTTGACCTGGGCGTTGAGCGCGAGGCCCGTGCGCACGGCCTGGCGCACGCATTCGCCGTTGATCACGGGCAGCATGCCGGGCATGGCCGCGTCGACCAGGCTGACCTGCGCGTTCGGGTCGGCGCCGAATTCGGTCGACGCGCCGGAGAACAGCTTCGCCTTGCTGGAAACCTGGGCGTGGACCTCGAGGCCGATCACGACCTCCCATTCGCCGGTCTCGCCCTTCAGACGGTAGTCGGACATCGTCTCTTTCCCCTCCTGCCCGTCAGCCGGCCCGGAACTGCGGGCGGGCCATGAAGCCCGCCGCCTGTTCCAGCGCATAACCGGCGCGCAGCACCGTTTCCTCGTCGAAGGCGCGGCCCAGGATCTGCAGGCCGAGCGGCAGGCCGCTCTCGTCCGTGCCCGCGGGCACGCTGATGCCCGGCAGGCCGGCCAGGTTCGCCGGCACGGTGAAGACGTCGTTCAGATACATCTGGACCGGATCCGACGGCTCCTCGTCGATGCCGAAGGCGGCCGACGGGGTTGCCGGGGTCAGCAGCACGTCGCACTGCTCGTAGGCCTTGCGGAAATCCTCCGCGATGCGGCTGCGCACCTTCTGCGCCTTCAGGTAATAGGCATCGTAGTAACCGGCGGACAGAACGTAGGTGCCGATCAGCACCCGGCGCTTCACCTCTTCGCCGAAGCCTTCGCCGCGGGTGTTCTCGTACATCTCGTTCAGGCTCTCGCCCTCGACCCGCAGGCCGTAGCGCACCCCGTCATAACGGGCGAGGTTGGAGGACGCCTCCGCCGGGGCCACGATGTAGTAGGCCGGCAGCGCGTATTTCGTGTGCGGCAGGGAGACGTCGACGATCTCCGCGCCGCGGTCCTTCAGCCAATCGATCCCCTGTTGCCAGAGGGTGTCGATCGCCGCCGGCATGCCGTCGACGCGGTATTCCTTCGGCACGCCGACCTTGAGGCCCTTCACGTCGCCGCTGAGCGCCGCTTCGTAATCCGGCACCGGCCGGTCGACGCTGGTCGAATCCTTCGGATCGAAGCCCGCCATCGCGCCCAGCATGATGGCCGCGTCGCGCACGGTGCGGGTCATCGGCCCGGCCTGGTCGAGCGAACTCGCGAAGGCGACGATGCCCCAGCGCGAGCAGCGCCCGTAGGTCGGCTTCATGCCGACGATGCCGGTGAAGGCGGCCGGCTGGCGGATCGACCCGCCGGTGTCCGTGCCCGTGGCGGCCAGGCAGGCGCGCGCCGCGACCGCGGCGGCCGAGCCGCCGGAACTGCCGCCCGGCACCAGATCCTTGTCGTCGCCTTCGCGCTTCCAGGGGTTCTTAACGGGCCCATAGTGGCTCGTCAGATTGGCCGAGCCCATGGCGAACTCGTCCAGGTTCAGTTTGCCCAGCATCACCGCGCCCGCGTCCCACAGGTTGCGGGTGACCGTGCTCTCATAGGGCGGCTTGAAGCCGTCCAGGATGTGGCTGCCGGCGGTGGTCAGTACGCCGTCGGTGCAGAACAGATCCTTGATGCCGAGCGGGATGCCTTCCAGCGCGCCGCCTTTGCCGTCCTTCAGGCGGCGGTCGGCGGCCTCCGCCTGCTCGCGCGCATGCGCCGCCGTCTCGGTGATGTAGCAGTTCAGCGGGCGCACGGCCTCGACGGCGGCGATATAGGCCTCCGTCAGCTCGACGGCGGTGATCTCGCCGGCTTTCAGCTTGTCGCGCGCCTCGGCAAGGGTGAGGTCGAGAAGGTCGCTCATGGTTCCGGTTCCCTTCGCGCGGCGTTACTCGACGACCTTGGGGGTCGTGTAGAAGTTCATCTGCGCGTCGGGCGCGTTGGCGGTCACCTTCTCCGGATAGCCGCCGTCGTCGACCACGTCCTCGCGCCAGCGGAGCGTGGTTTCCACGGCCGAGGTCATCGGCGCCACGCCGTCCACATCCACTTCACCCAGCTGCTCGACCCAGTTGACGATGCCGTCGAGCTCGCCGGCCAGCGACTCCAGCCGGCGTTCCGGCACCTTGATGCGGGCGAGGTGGGCGACCTTCGCCACCGTCTCCTTGTCGAGCGCCATGGGTGAAGCCCTCTTCAGCTAGAATTCCGGTCGATGGGTCGGATGGGGCGCGGACGCCGCTGCCCCTCGCGAAATCGCGGCGGAAGCTATCACCCGGGACCGGGGGCGGCAAGCGGATGGCGGGCCTTCCGGCCCCTTACGGATGCTCAGCCAGCGGGCGGTGATCCGTGCCGCCGGCGGGGGTCACGAAGACCAGCGTCGCAGGCGCTTCCGACCGGCCGACATGCCAGACGTCGCGGGGAACGATGCAGACGGGGTGCTCGCGCGTCAGCCGCTCGATTCTGGGGCCGCCGGGCACGTCCAGCGAAAGCTCGACCGGTCCGCCCTCGCGCAGGATGACGATCTCCTCCCCGTCCGGATGGCGTTCGGAATGGGCGAAGCTGCCGTCGAGCCGGATCAGCGAGACGAGCCAGCCGTCGATCCGGGTGCGTCCGTCCATCAGCCGCTCCCAGAAGTCGGGCGTGGCGTTGAGCGGCGCGACCGCGCCGTCGCGCGTCAGCGAGAGGAACTGGTCGGACATGGGCGGGCTCCCGGGCGATACGGACTGTGCAAGACGAGCTTGCCGTCCTTTCCGCGCCGCGCGCAAGGCGCCGCTGGCCATCCGTTGCCGTACCGGCTATAGCCCGGCCCCATGGGCGTCACCGACCTCTCCTCCCTGCCGCGCGGAACGGTGCTGATGGGCCTCGACCCCGGCACCAAGACGATCGGCGTCGCGGTCAGCGATCCCGGCTGGCAGATCGCCTCGCCGGTCGAGACCGTGCGGCGCAGCAAGTTCACGAAGGATGCCGAGCGGCTGGAAGCGTTGATGGCCGAGCGCAAGGTGGGCGGCGTGGTGATGGGGCTGCCGGTCAACATGGACGGCAGCGAGGGACCGCGCGCCCAGTCGGTGCGCCAGCTCGCCCGGAACCTGGTCGAGCTGCGCGGCTGGACGGTGCCGATCGCCTTCTGGGACGAGCGGCTCTCAACCAGCGCGGTCGAGCGGTTCCTGACCGACGAGGCCGACATGACCCGCAAGCGCCGCGGCGAGGTCGTGGACAAGATGGCCGCCGCCTACATCCTGCAAGGGGCGCTGGACGCGCTGAGGGGGCGGTAGGGATGTTACTCCCTCTCCCCTCGTGGGGAGAGGGCCGGGGAGAGGGGGCGGTCGCCACGGGCGTCCGTGCCGGCCGCGGGCACCCCCCTCCCGACCTCCCCCCATGAAGGGGGGAGGAGGAT